>Ga0256834_1001455_pt1 | contig 16034 bp, 12 predicted proteins | sample 4281140metaG_FD_190536 | JGI IMG/M metagenome (GOLD analysis project Ga0256834, IMG submission 190536) | Hydrothermal vent microbial communities from East Pacific Rise, Pacific Ocean - 4281-140 | ecosystem: Environmental > Aquatic > Marine > Hydrothermal vents | place: Pacific Ocean: East...
AAAATCATGCTGGTTGGGACTAAGCTACAGCTTAACCTACAAAAAGATGGCACCGTTGTGCTTGAGGGGTTTGAAACCTCGGCATCACCATCTTCTGATGGTGCAGCGGTAGGTGCGCTTTTTCAAGAGAGCGAGCTGCTACTACAAGATAGTGAGGTCTACTGGAAGAATCATCGTCTTGATGCGCCCCCGCTGCGCTTTAGTAAAGTTGATGTCGCTTTGGTTAATCGAGGTGGCCAGTACTGGCTAAAGGGGGAGGCTCAACTGGGTGATAATTTACGGAGCCGTATCGAACTGAGAGCTGAATTGGCAGGTGATTTGGCTGAGCTGGGTGGTTGGCGTGGTGAGGTCTACTTCAAAGGTGAGCAGCTTGCATTGGGTGAGTTATTTGCCGCACGTCGCCCTCAGAGCACACAAATTGACCGAGGTATACTTGATGTTGAGATATGGACGCATTGGGAAAAGAGTCGGCTAATTCAGGTTGATGGTGATTTTGATGCCCGCTATCTACAGCTCACCACCACCCATGATAAGCGGGTGCGCCAGCACAATTTAGATCACCTAAAGAGCGGTATCAGTTGGCAAGCGGGTGCAGGTGGTTGGCAGCTCAGCCTACCTGAGTTAAGTCTAACCAAATCGGGCGTGACATGGCCGCAGAGCGGTTTTGTGTTGGATGTTGGGCGAGATGCTGAGCAGCGGCTTGATATTCATGCCCAGGTGAAATTTATGCGCTTAGGTGATCTTTTGCCGGTGGCGATGTTCTTCCTGCCGCAAGATCATGAACCGCTAAAACTGCTCTCAAAAGTGGGGCCACAGGTTGATCTGCGGGATTTTGATCTGCGTCTCAAAGAGCTGGATGAGGGGCGCTATGATTGGCAATTGGCGGGTCGCCTCAACAATCTCAGTACCTATCCACAGGATGGCATCCCTGGTGTAAGTGGCCTCAATCTAGCTTTCAATGCAACGGCTGAGCAGGGCAGTGTTAACCTATTTTCAGATGATTTGGTGCTTAATTTTGCTGAAATTTTTCGTGCCCCCCTTCATTTTAATCGGCTACAGAGTCGGCTTGATTGGCAGCTGCTTGATGAAGGCTTGCGTGTTGTTACTGATGAACTTGCACTATCGGATGGTGATTTCAATACGGTGAGCCGTTTTGACCTAAAAGTCCCTTTTGATTCACAGCCACTCTCTATCGATATGCAGACCGATTTTGATAGAGGCTCTCTTGCCAGCGTCTATCGCTATCTCCCAACTGCCATTATGGATGAAGGTTTTATCAAATGGCTTGATCGTGCTCTGGTTAAAGGCCAGATTTCAAATGGTGCATTGGTGCTGCAAGGGCCGTTAAATGCCTTCCCATTTGAAGCCAATGAGGGGCGTTTTCAGGTGTTGTTTGATGTTGATGATGCCACATTTGACTACAGGTCTGAGTGGCCACCTGTTAAGCAGGGTAGCGCACGGGTAGCGTTCCTCAATAGTGGGCTTGATGTTTATATCAAACAGGCCAAGCTGCTAGAGAGTGATGTGAAAGAGGCACGAGTACAGATTGAAAATATGCCTCACGGTACACCTGTCAAAATCCAAGGGGGTGTCGCTGGCTCCTCTGCCGATCTGATGAAGTTTTTAAGTGATACTCCGCTCTCTGAGCAGTTTGCCCCGTTGGTTGAAACACTAAAGGTGGCGGGAGAGGCGGAGTTAGCGCTTGATCTCTCTATCCCCATGAGGGAGAGCGAGCCGTTTCGTCTAAAAGGGGAGGTGGCATGGTCGGATGCGGTGATAACACTGCCAGCACTGGAGCTGGAATTAACGGAGGTGAAAGGTGTACTGGCCTTCACTGAAAAAGAGGTTTCGGCCAAAGCGATTAAAGCGACCGTATTGGGAGAGGAGACAGCGGTTGATATCCGAACAAAGCGTGATAAAACCATTATTTTACGAGCTAAAAAGCTGCCGATTAATAGCAAACAGCTGGCTAAAAAATTGCCAGGAATCTATTTAGAGCAGCTGGAAGGGGTGACAAATGTCGATATGGAGATAGGTATCGGCAAGGCGCAAAAAGAGGGCCGACAGCTCACCTTCACTATGAAGTCAGACCTTCTAGGGATGGCTGTTAATGCACCGCCCCCCTTGGCTAAATCTAAAAAACAGCGCCACTATTTTCATCTAAATGGTGATCTGACCAACTTGGAAAAGATCCGTTTTGATATTGACTATGGTGGTGGCCTTGATGCGAAGCTGTTGGTTGATGGCAAACAAGGTCGACTACTAAAAGCTGCTCTACAGCCTGGGCCAACCCCACCAAAACTGCCGAAAGAGGCGGTTATTAAAATTGCAGGTGATGTGAAACAGGTCGATTGGGGTCTCTGGCATAAGTGGTTGCATGCCCAGAAAAAAGTCTCCAAAGAGATAGGTAAAAGATTACCTATGTTGTTTGATCTGAATATTGGTGAGCTGCATTGGTTGGATCAAACCTGGCGACAAGTTGCTCTCCAAGGGCGTGATGAAGATGGCCAAATAAAAATGCAATTTTCAGGTCAAGAGTTGGATGGCCAGCTAATGATCTATGGGGATAAGGCGAAGCAAAATCAGAATAGGCTTGTCCTTAATCGGCTTCATCTGAGGCTTGATTTTGATGTGGCAGCCATTGATAAAGAGAGACCACCACTCGTACCGACCGATGATGACCCGCGTGAATTCCCGCCACTACAGATCATGGTTAAACAGCTAGTGCTGAATAAAAAAGAGCTTGGCAAGCTGACAGTTGGTCTACTCTCAAAGCGAGATGGTATCTCCATGCGTGGTTTTCGCCTAGTGGGAGAGCAGTTGGAGGTTTCTGCTGATGGTAGCTGGACATTAAAGGGAGGCCAGCATAATAGTACGCTTGATCTATTCCTCAACTGCACCAATCTTGGCCAGTTATTGGATGATCTCAATTTTGCCTCCAACATTGCCGAGACTGATATTGGCGGCACCATGCGCTTAAAGTGGTCACTGCCTGTTACGCAGCTACGGGCTGAGGCGCTTGATGGTCATGTTGAAGTGTTAGCCAGTAATGGCAGTTTTCGCTCTATTGATCCAGGTATTGGTCGCCTTGTTGGTCTGCTTAGTATCTCGGAGATTGGTCGGCGTATGACGCTCGACTTTTCTGACCTGTTTGGAGATGGCTTTGCATTTAATAATATTGTTGGATCAATGCAGATCAAAAAAGGTGATGCCTACACAGAAGATATGGTGATTGAGGGGCCATCTGCTAGGATTGAAATAGCGGGGCGTAGTGGCTTATCGACTCACGACTATGACCAAATTATTACCGTAACGCCGGCGATTAGTGCTGGAATCCCTTTGGTCGGGCTGTTGACGGGTGGCCCTTTAGTGGGGGCCGTGTTGTTGGCTGTTCAGAAATTGGTGGGTGAGGGTGTTGATGAGGCCGCTCAGTCTAAATACAAACTAACCGGTAGATGGGATAAACCCATTGTGACACCCATCAAGCGGCCAAAGCCAAAGTTGGAACAACAAAAAGCAAGAGTGGACTCTATTTTAGACCTAGAATAAGCGTCAGTTTGGCGCTATCTTTAACGGCTCATAAAATTATTTATCACATTATCCTAATGGAACCTATATGACAGATTGCCAGCAACAAGTGGCGGCTATTCAGATGGCCAGTGGCCCCAATGTCCACGCCAACCTTATTGAGGCGCGTAGATTGATTGGCGAGGCGGTTGCTGCCGGTGCCAAGCTAGTCGTTTTGCCGGAAAACTTTGGTTTTATGGGTGAGAAAGATAGCGATCAGCTTGCTCATCGAGAAGAGGATGGCAAAGGGCTGCTACAAAGTTACCTACGTGATATCGCCAAAGAGTTTGGAATATGGCTAGTGGGCGGCACGATCCCGCTGGTTGCAAAGGATGAGAATAGAGTGCGCGCAGCCTGTTTGGTCTATGATGATCAAGGGCAGCGAGTGGCGCACTACGACAAGGTGCATCTATTTGATGTGCATCTGATTGAGACCGATGAGTACTACACCGAGTCTGATACCATTGAGCCAGGAGAGGATGTTGTCGTTATCGACACCCCATTTGGCAAACTCGGTATTGCCGTCTGTTATGATTTGCGTTTCCCAGAAATTTTTCGCGCCATGCTCAATAAAGGTGTTGAAATCCTGGTGCTACCCGCCGCATTTACTGCGGTAACCGGTCGAGCGCATTGGGATATTTTGTTGCGCGCCAGAGCGATTGAAAATGTCGCTTATGTGATCGCTGCCGGGCAGGGTGGATATCACCTCAATGGGCGTGAGACTTATGGCCACAGCATGATTATTGACCCTTGGGGTGTCGTGCAGGACGAATTAGAGCAGGGTGCTGGCTTTGCGAGTTGCCTGATCGACCTCGACTACCAACAACGAGTACGACGGGATTTTCCTGTTATCAACCATCGGCGGATACGTTGTGAGTGATCTTATTCAAATAGCCCAGCAATCCATTTTAGAGCCATCAGGGCTGGCGATTGGCGACTTGGAGCAGCTGCTCGGTGAGCTGACAGGTAACCAAATTGATGCAGCTGATCTCTATTTTCAATCGAGTCGGCTTGAGTCCTGGGTGCTGGAAGATGGCATCATCAAAGAGGGCATGCATAACATTGAGCAAGGTGCTGGTGTGCGAGCCATTAGCGGTGAGAAGACAGGTTTCGCCTATTCGGATGAGCTGCAACTGCCAGCACTACTAGAGGCGACTCGGGCAGCAAGAGCGATTGCCCGAGGTGGACAGCAGGGGCGGGTGGCGATTAAACATACCGGCTCTCCGAAGCCACTCTACGCACCGATCAACCCACTGTTGAGCCTGGATGAGAAGCAGAAAGTTGATCTGCTGCGCCAAGTGGATGCTGAGGCGCGTCGTATAGACCCCCGCGTTAAACAGGTATCGGTTAGTCTGGTGGCAGCGCAGGATATTGTCCTGATTGCCGATAGTGATGGTGCACTGAATGCTGATGTACGCCCCATGGTGCGTATGAGTGTGCATGTTATTGCCGAGCAGAATGGGCGCATTGAGCAGGGCGGTGGCGGTGGCGGTGGCCGTCACAGTTTTCAATATCTGATTGATGAAGGGCGAGCGCTTAGTTTTGCGCGTGATGCAGTGCATCAAGCATTGGTTAACCTTGAAGCAGAAGCCGCGCCAGCGGGTGCGATGACCGTGGTACTTGCCTCAGGCTGGCCGGGCATTTTGTTACATGAAGCGATTGGACACGGCTTAGAGGGTGACTTTAACCGCAAAGGCACCTCTGCATTTGCCGGAAGAGTGGGCGAGAAGGTAGCGGCCACTGAGTGTACAGTGGTCGATGATGGTACGCTGGTGGGGCGTCGTGGCTCACTCACCGTGGATGATGAGGGTGTGCCCACTGAATCAACCGTGTTGATCGAAAATGGCATTCTAAAAGGTTACATGCAGGACAAACATAATGCTCGTTTAATGGGGCAGCGCTCCACAGGAAATGGTCGCCGTGAATCATTTGCCCATCTGCCGATGCCTCGTATGACCAATACCTACATGTTGCCAGGTTCGCATGCTCCAGAGGAGATTATCGCCTCGGTTGAAAATGGCCTCTATGCGGCCAATTTTGGTGGTGGTCAGGTCGATATCACCTCAGGTAAATTTACCTTCTCAGCGAGTGAAGCCTATTTAATCGAGAAGGGTAAGATTACTCGTCCAGTAAAAGGGGCGACCCTGATAGGCAACGGCCCCGATATTTTAACCCGTGTCAGTATGGTTGGTAACGACCTACAGCTTGATAAAGGGGTGGGTGTTTGCGGTAAAGATGGTCAGAGTGTCCCTGTCGGTGTTGGCCAGCCTACGTTACGCATCGAAGAGTTGACGGTGGGTGGTACAGGTTAAGCCTTAAGAGAGAGGTTGGTTACGTGTGAAACTGCTAATCATTACCGGCATGTCCGGTTCAGGCAAAACAATCGCCCTACGTGCATTGGAAGATGCGGGATTCTTCTGTACAGATAACCTACCCGTCTGTCTGTTAGATGCCTTTCTTGAGCATATGATTGAGTCTCAAGGGGATCAGGTTGAGCAGGTTGCCATCGGTATCGATGCACGCTCCCAGCTTGCCAATATGGCTGACTTGCCACAGCTGATTGACCGACTGCGTCAGCAGCAGGATTTTGAGTGTGAGGTGATCTCCATTGAGGCTAAACGTGAGACGCTCATCAAACGCTTCAGTGAGACACGGCGCAAACACCCACTATCAGATCACAACCTATCGCTAGAGCAGGCCATTGATAAAGAGCGGGAGCTATTAGCGCCACTGATTGATACGGCAGACCTGCATATCGATACCACCCAAACCACCCTGCATGAGTTGCGTGATCTGATTCGTAAACGGGTCAGTGGCAAAGCTGATGGCCAGCTCTCAATCTCATTTGAGTCGTTTGGTTTTAAACATGGTGTGCCGGCAGATGCTGATTTTGTCTTTGATGTACGCTGCCTGCCCAATCCCCATTGGCAGACTGAGTTGCGCCCATTAACAGGTTTAAATAGTGAGGTAGCTAAATTCCTTGAGCAACATGATCAGACAAAAAAGATGTTGCGGGATTTAACTAAATTTCTACACGATTGGATACCCAATTTTGAAGCCGATGGGCGTAGTTACCTAACGGTAGCCATCGGTTGCACTGGTGGACAGCACCGCTCGGTCTACATCTCCAACCAACTCTACCAACACTTTTCAGCCAAGCGGCCTAAGGTGTTGAATCGTCACCGTGAGCTATCATGAGCATTGGCCTGTTAATTATTACCCATGATGAGATTGGTGCAACGCTGATGGCGACAGCCATTAAGATGTTTGGTCACTCACCATTGCATTATAAGGTCTTCTCCGTGAGTGAAAATTGTGACCCAGATAGCTGCCGACAACAGGCGTGTGACTATGTTGATGCGCTGGATAGCGGTGATGGCGTACTGGTGATGGCGGATATGTATGGCTCTACACCCTGCAATATCGCCACATCGCTGATTGAGCCAGGGCGGGTCAATGTGGTTGCTGGCGTTAGCTTGCCGATGTTGGTTCGGGTCTTTAACTACCCTCATCTCGATCTTGAACAGCTGACCCATAAGGCGGTTAGTGGTGGCCATGATGGCATCATGCTCTGTAATCGAGATAAGTGTTGAGAGCGCTGTGATAAAACGCGATATAACGATTATTAATAAATTGGGCCTGCATGCCAGGGCTGCTGCTAAATTAGTGGCTTGTGCCAGTCGTTTTAATAGCGATATCTTTGTTGAGCGGAATGGCCAACAGGTTAATGGCAAGAGCATTATGGGTGTCATGATGCTGGCTGCTAGCCAAGGGGTTCAGATTACCTTAGAGGCTGATGGTGCTGATGAAACACAGGCGATAGAGGCGCTACAGACGCTGATTATTGATAGGTTTGGAGAGGGTGCATGAGCCTACTCTGTAGCGGTATTGGTGTCGGGGTCTCCCGCGCGATCGCTATAGGCCCTGCACATCTTCTGAAGAGTGGCATGATTGAGGTGCCGCCTAGCACGATCAGTGCTAAAGAGATCAACCGTGAGTGTGAGAGTTTTCAACAAGCGGTCAAGTTGGCTCGTCGCCAGTTAAAAGCAGTACGTGACAAAATTCCTGCCTCCACCCCATCTGATATTAGCGCTTTTATCGATACACATCTGCTGATGCTGGAGGATTCTGCCTTAGCTGAAGCGCCGCTTGAGTTGATTCATCTGCACTGCTTGAGTGCTGCCTATGCGCTGCAAATCAAGCGGAATGCGCTGGTCAAAGTGTTTGATGAGATGGATGACCCCTATCTCCGCACCCGCAAGGATGATGTTGACCATGTGGTCAATCAAATCCAAAAAAACCTACTCAATTTAAGCATTGAAGAGTCCAGCGTGCCTGATCTGCAAGGGCGTATCATTATTGCGTCAGATTTGACGCCTGCGGATGCCATTTTGATGGGCAACCGAGGTGTCGTCGCGTTTATTACTGAGTATGGCAATCCGATGTCTCATACCGCTATTTTAGCGCGTAGCCTCGGCATTCCTGCCATTGTCGGTGTACACAATGCAACGCACCATCTGCAACAAGATGAGACACTGATTGTTGATAGTGAACAAGGTATTGTTCTGGCTAATCCAAGCTGGGATATTATTGAGCACTTCAACCAGCGCATTATGGAGCAGCGTCAGCATGAGGTTGACCTGCAACAACTGCTTAGCAAACCATCAACAACGCTGGATGAGACAGCCATCTTACTGCAAGCCAATATTGAGCTACCAGAGGATATTGATGCGACATTGAGTAATGGTGCTGCCGGTGTTGGTCTCTACCGTACAGAATTTCTCTTCATGAACCGTCTACAGCTACCTGATGAGGCGGAGCACTATGCAACCTATAAGCGAGTGACCGATGGCCTAAAGGGGATTCCAATCACCATTCGTACGCTTGATCTTGGTGCGGATAAACAGACTGAAGAGGGGGCTGGCCTCAATACATCCTCAGCATCAAATCCGGCGCTTGGGCTGCGTGCAATACGCCTCTGTCTAAAAGAGCCAGAGCTGTTTAAGCCGCAACTACGCGCCATTTTGCGTATTGCCGTAGAGGCACCGGTGCGTATGTTGATTCCGATGCTCTCCAGCATGCATGAGCTGAATGCTGTCAAACAGCTGATTGAGGAGGTGAAGAGGGAGCTGACACATGAACGGCTTCCCTTCAAGGATGATATTGCACTGGGTGCTATGATTGAGGTGCCAGCCGCCGCTCTATCGGCGGATGCTTTTGCAAAAGCGCTCGATTTCTTCTCCATCGGCACCAATGACCTGATCCAATACACCCTGGCAATTGACCGTGTTGATGATGAGGTGAGCCACCTATTCGATCCACTACACCCCTCTGTTTTGCGTCTAATTAAGATGACCATTGATGCCGCTAATCGGCACAAGATACCTGTTAGTATGTGTGGTGAGATGGCAGGAGACCCTCGCTATACCCGCCTGCTGCTAGGTCTTGGCTTGCGTGAGTTTAGTATGCAGCCAGGCGCATTATTGGAGGTGAAAAAGGTTGTGCGTGATAGTGATCTGCCTCAATTAACACAACGAGCAGAGCAGTTTCTCAAGCAGATGGATGAGGGGTCGGTGGATAAATTGTGGGCAATGCTCGCCTCTGGGTTTGGCTCAACCAACACCTAAGGAAGCTCTGAATTCTTGAAAAGACCGTAGTTGTGATTATTTCTCCTTCCCGCCCGTTAGATACCCCTGGTAAACTTCGCGGCAATTCCACCTCTAAGACCGAGTTTCATGCCTTCAACCACAGCACAACGAGTTTCTAAAGAGAACCATCTGCATGAGTTGCAGGCGGTTATCAGTGGTGGCGCAATGTTACGAGCGGGCCGCATGCTTGAAGCTTTGCAGGCAGCGGAGGTCGCCCATCTATTAGAGTCACTCCCGCTGGGGCAGCGTGAGCTGCTTTGGGCATTGGTCAAAGAGCGGGGCGGTGAAGGTGAGGTGTTGCTGCATGTTACTGATGAGGTGCGTGATGGCTTGATTAGTGACATGAATCCTGCCCAGTTGATCGCCGCAACAGAGGGTTTGGCAACCGATGATCTGGCTGATCTGGTTAAAGGTCTACCTCAAGCGATCACCCAAGAGGTGATGGGTTCACTGGATCACCAAAATCGAGACCGTCTAGAGAAGGTGCTCTTCTACCCAGAAGATAGTGCTGGTGGCTTGATGAATGTTGATACCGTCACCGTACGTGCTGAAGTGACGCTCTATGTGGTGATTCGCTACCTGCGCCAACTGAGAGATCGTATGCCAGCCGATACCGATAGTCTCTTTGTTGTCAATCGAGATGGTAGTTACCTGGGGGTTATCACGCTGGCTGCACTGCTCACGCACGATCCTGATGATAGCGTCGCTGAGGTGATGTCACTCGATCGGCGGCCAATCCAGGCAGATTGGAGCAGCCGAGAGGTTGCCAATCGCTTTGAGAAGCATGATCTGGTTTCTGCACCGGTGGTGGATGACCTAGGGCATCTGCTTGGCCGTATCACCATTGATGATGTGGTCGACGTGATTCGTGAAGAGGGTGAGCATCAATTTATGGGTCAAGCAGGTCTCTCAGAAGGTGAGGATATGTTTGCCCCAGTGTTGGTGAGCGCACGTCGCCGTGCGCTCTGGCTGGGTGTTAATTTGATGACCGCCTTTCTCGCCTCTTGGGTCATTGGTCAGTTTGAAGCGACGCTCTCTCAAGTGGTTGCATTGGCGGTATTGATGCCTGTTGTCGCTAGTATGGGAGGGGTGGCCGGCAGCCAAACGCTAACCCTCGCCATTCGTGGTATTGCGCTGGGCCAGCTCTCATATAGCAATATTCGCTGGCTGCTGCTCAAAGAGTTAGCTGTTGCAGCGATCAATAGTGTCATCTGGGCGGCGGTTGTCGCGCTGGTTGCGGGGCTTTGGTTTCAGAGTACCAATATAGCGATGTTGATTGCCGTTGCCCTAAGCATCAACCTAATGTTTGCTGCATTAGCCGGTGCTGTTTTGCCACTCATGCTTGATCGTGTGGGTATCGATCCCGCATTGGCGGGTGGTGTATTGTTGACCACGGTAACCGATGTGGTCGGTTTTCTCGCCTTTCTTGGGCTGGCAGGATGGTTTCTTTTTTAGCACAGCCCTGAATAATCTTCCCGCCTCTATCGTGCGGGTTTTATTAATTTGATACCAATAAACAACATAAATTATGTCAAACAATAAGCGTCAATCACCAGTCTCCCCATCACTAAAAGAGCTGCCCCCTCTGGGTATGAGTGCGGCGGCTATAAAGAGTGATTTTATGCACTATTTTAGTTACACCTTGGGTCAAGATAGCCACAGCACCTCTGCTCATTATCACTACAAAGCGCTGGCTATATCACTACGAGATCGCCTTGTTGAGCGCTGGAAAGCGAGCAATAACGCCTATATTGAAGCCGATTGTAAACGTACATACTACCTCTCGTTGGAGTTCTTAATGGGACGGGCATTGAGCAATAGTATGCTCAACTTAGGGCTGAATGATGAGGTGACGACTGCACTGCATAAATTGGGCATTGAGTTAGAGGAGCTTAGTGAGCAAGAGGCGGATGCAGGATTGGGCAATGGTGGCTTGGGCCGGTTAGCCGCCTGTTTTCTTGATAGTTGCGCCACCCTGCAATTGCCAGTAACGGGTTACGGTCTGCGCTATGAATATGGCATGTTTCGCCAGAGTCTTAGCAATGGCGAGCAGATTGAGGAGCCAGATCATTGGCTTCGTGATGGTAATCCCTGGGAGATAGAGCGGCCAGAGTTTACTCAGCACATTAAGTTTGGTGGCCATACAGAGGTCTACCATAACGGGGCATCCCGTGTGCGTTGGATTGATACCAGTGATGTGCTGGCGGTGCCTTATGATATCCCCATCCCTGGCTATAAAAATGGCACCGTCAATACGTTGCGCCTCTGGAAGGCTGATGCGACAGATGTATTCGATCTGGGTGAATTCAATGCTGGATTCTATCCAGAATCGGTTGCCGCCAAGAACAGTGCTGAACATATCACCATGGTGCTCTACCCCAATGACAGCAGTGAGAATGGTAAAGAGCTGCGCCTACGCCAGCAATACTTTCTCGCCTCAGCCAGCTTGCAGGATGTGCTACGTGAGTGGGTCTGTCGGCATGGCAACGATTTTAGTGATTTTACTGCCAAGAGCTGTTTTCAGCTGAATGATACTCACCCCAGTATTTCGGTGGCCGAGCTGATGCGACTGTTGATTGATGAACAGGGTTTACAGTGGGATGAGGCGTGGGAGATCACCCGCAACTGCATGGCCTACACCAACCACACCTTGCTGCCAGAGGCGCTAGAGCGTTGGTCGGTGTTGCTATTCCAGCAGCTTCTACCCCGTTTGCTAGAGATCATTTATGAAATTAATGCCCGTTTTCTGGCAGAAGTGGCAAGCCATTGGCCGGGTGATACCGACCGCCTACGCCGCATGTCGATTATTGAAGAGGGGCCAACACAGCAGGTGCGCATGGCCTATCTGGCTATTGTTGGCAGTTTTTCAGTCAACGGTGTTGCCGCACTACACACTCAGCTACTGACCGAAGGGCTGTTTAGTGATTTTAACCAGCTCTGGCCTGAGAAGTTTAATAATAAAACCAATGGTGTCACCCAGCGCCGCTGGCTGGCGGCTTGCAACCCTGAGCTGCGCCAGTTTATTGATGAGAGCATTGGTAACGACTGGGTAGCCGATCTGCCACGTATAAAAACGCTAGAGAAATATGTGGATGATGAGCCGTTTTGCCAGCGCTGGTTTCAGATCAAGCAGAACAATAAAGCCGCTTTAGCCCAGTTAGTTGAGCAGGAGTGTGGCGTACAGTTTGATATAAAATCGATGTTTGATGTGCAGGTTAAACGCATCCATGAGTACAAGCGCCAACTGCTCAATATTCTGCATGTTATCCACCTCTACAACCGAATCAAAGCGGGTGATACTGAGCGTTGGACCAACCGCTGTGTATTGATTGGTGGCAAAGCAGCCCCTGGCTATTTTATGGCCAAGCTGATCATCAAGTTGATTAACAATATTGCCCAGGTGGTGAACAATGATCCACAGGTAGGTGATCGGCTCAAGGTTGCTTTTTTTCCCAACTACCGAGTCTCTGCAATGGAGGTGATATGCCCTGGCACCGATCTCTCTGAGCAGATTTCAACTGCAGGAAAAGAGGCCTCCGGCACCGGCAACATGAAGTTTATGATGAATGGAGCACTTACCATTGGCACTTTAGATGGTGCCAATATTGAGATTCGAGATGAGGTGGGCGAAGAGAACTTCTTCCTGTTTGGGCTAGATGCTAGTCAGGTTGAGGCACAGCAAAAGTGCTATGATCCCAATGCGATTATTGCTGCCGATAGCGCTTTGCAACAGGTGATAAAACTGCTGGAGTGTGGCCACTTTAGTCAGTTCGAACGGGGCATTTTTGAGCCGATTATCCAGTCGCTACGCAACCCTTATGATCCGTGGATGACCATTGCCGATTTCCGTTCCTATGTGAACTGTCAGCAGCAGGTGGCCGAGGCTTACCAAGATAACCAACACTGGACGAAGATGAGTATTAAAAATAGTGCGGCAAGCGGCTACTTCTCAACCGACCGTACCATGCAAGAGTACAATAGAGACATCTGGCAGTTGCAGCCAGTATCTGCTGAAAAGACTAAATAGAGAGAGTGATGATGTCTGAGAGTGTCCACACCTGGATCTACCGAAGTAGCCGTAAAAATGAGATGTACCTTTACCTAACAGTAAAAGATGGTTTTGATGAGGTGCCAAAAGCGCTGATGGCAATGTTTGGTGAGCCAAGTTTAGTGATGGGATTGGAACTTTCGCCCGAGAGAGCGCTGGCGAGAGAAGATAGTCAAGTCGTCATCAAAAGCCTGCATGACCAAGGTTTTTTTCTACAGATGCCACCAAACTTAGAGCCAGATCTCTACGACGGCCCTCAATAGTGAGGCGGTGGCTCATCAATGATCTCATCGCCTGAACCGCCACTCTGTTGCAGAAGCTGTTTTAGTTGAGCCACTTCACGCTGTAGCGCATCAATCTCTTTTTGCTGAGCATGTTGTTGATTGTTCAGCGCATCGACACACTCCTCCTGAAAGGCGAAGCGCACCTCAAGATCTTCTATGCGTTTTTCCATTAGCCTTTCGTCATCGCGATTAGTAGAAAAACGAAGAGTACCACAGCGCCGATTGGCAGTAGTGCACCCTGCCAATCCTTCTCTCCTTCGCTACTCTGCTTTAGCGCCGCTTTGATGCCAGGACGAAAGAGAAAGAAGATCAGCACGGCCATGCCGCCAAGAATGAGTTGTTCCCAAGTTTCCATAATATGATTTTGTCTCAGTTGTTGATGGCAATTATCGAGTGTTTGTAGGCAAAAAGAAACTGTAAAAGCCACTATCACGGGTGGTCTACGGGTGTCTGAGCATATAAATTACAGAATAATTTTAACCTAGAAGTTGATGAGTTTATCGGATATTTGCCCGATGGCGATTTTGTAACTGCTCTCACTAATAATGCTGGGATTATTAGCTCTTCTTCGGTGAAGATAAACATTAAAAGCTACTACAAATCAATTACTCCGACCCGAATGGCACTTACTTAATGAAATACACCGTTACAATCCGCCTACTTGGCGTCTTAGTTACTGCTATACCCCCCAAAAGTAGATGTATTGCAATAAAACGAGAGAATCGCGCTATATTTACAGGCAAAAACAGGTAAGCTAACTCGTTGAAAACAATGTATTTTGCTCTTAAGTAAGTGCCATTCTACTCCGGCCCTTTTGATTCGGGGATATATTCCCAGCTGCTCGCTGCTCCTGCGGGCTCTTTACATAGGCATACTGAGCTTTATACCTTCCAAGTAACAAAATTATAACTTATTGATTTTGTTACTTTCAGATGTGGGCACGCAGAGCGGGCTGGGACACTAATCACTTGAATTCAGGCCAAAATATTGGTTAGGAGCCACCTACTAGAAAACCATTCAAAACAGCTCATTTGCGTTCTGGTATCTCTGCCACCAAACCATCCAACGGACTGACAACTCCCTGCCCTCCCCGATTGAGTACATGGGTGTAGATCATCGTAGTGGATACATCAGAGTGGCCCAGTAGCTCCTGCACCGTGCGGATGTCATAACCAGACTCCAAAAGATGGGTAGCAAAGCTATGCCGCAATGAGTGGCACGACACCTTCTTCTCAATGCCCACAGCATCCGCCGACTTTTTAATCGCCTTTTGAATGCCGTTCTCATGGATGTGATGGCGACGTACAGCACCACTGCGTGGGTCAACCGAGAGCCGTCCACTGGAAAAGAGAAACTGCCACTTCAACTCCTTTACAGCATTTGGGTACTTCCTTGCCAAAGCATCAGGCAAATAGACATCACCATGACCCTGCTCCAAATCCGCTTTATGCTGCTTTTCCCTGGAGGCAATCTGTGATCTCATCCTCTCAGCAATACCAGATGGCAAGGGCACGACCCGATCCTTGTCCCCTTTGCCGCTTCTGACCACAATCTGCTGATAGCCAAAATCGACATCCTGAATCCTGAGCCGCACACACTCCATCAAACGCATGCCGGTTCCATACATCAACGAAGCCATCAGTTGCTGTGTCTCTCCATCGATATTGGATAGGAGCAGAGAAACCTGCAAACGAGTCAATACAACCGGCAGACGTTTTGGGCGCTTAGCCCGGGTAAATTCACCCAACTCACCCAGTGGCTGCATAAGCACCTTGTTGAACAGAAAGGCGATCGCATTCAAAGCCTGGTTCTGCGTACTGGCAGCAACCTGTCGTTTCAATACCAAATATTTGAGAAAAGATTTTACGTCCGCCGGCCCCAATACCTTTGGCGATCGATTGCCAGAATAAGCGATAAATCGAGCGATCCATGACTCGTAAGTTTGCTCAGTCCGAATCGAATAACGCCGTCTTCTTATCTCTTCAATCACATCACTGAATACCCTCTTATGCTGCAACCGAACAGCCTCAAGACCAAAACCATTGGCCATCTCAGTGCTATTTCTTTTGGTTATCCTTTCGGCAGAAAGTGGCTGTTCTCTTGCGATTGACGCATGGCTCGGCGCAAGTGAACGGGAGGAATCCAACCAGAAGCTCCAATCAAACTGCTCAAAGCGTTTGTTGCCCACAAGTACAAACAAGGTACGAATAGCCACCACCATTTGGCAAAACTGCCAGTCTGTAATTCTGCCTAGTCTCCCTTGCTGCTCTAAATAAGCAGACACGTCATCCAGATCGTGATCTTGCAGCTTCTTGTTTTTATTGGCCGCAATATACTTCTCAGCTCTTATCACATGCCAGCGAATAGTGGGTTCACTAACATCCTGATTGAGAAGAAGATCTATATATTTATCCCAAAAACAATCGATTGAATTCTGAGTTGTTGAGCGCAGAGAAGTCATGTGTTACGTTCCTTGTAAAACAATCA
>Ga0256834_1001456_pt1 | contig 16031 bp, 15 predicted proteins | sample 4281140metaG_FD_190536 | JGI IMG/M metagenome (GOLD analysis project Ga0256834, IMG submission 190536) | Hydrothermal vent microbial communities from East Pacific Rise, Pacific Ocean - 4281-140 | ecosystem: Environmental > Aquatic > Marine > Hydrothermal vents | place: Pacific Ocean: East...
GGGGGGGGGGGGAATTTATCCCCCCCCCCTCAAACAAAACATTGAAACAGACTGCCTTAACCAGTTTATGGGTTGCGGTGATTTTAGTGATTGTCGATCAGCTCACTAAATATTGGGCGGTTTCCACATTAACCTTTGCCGAACCTGTGGCGGTTATGCCTTACTTAAACTGGACACTCGCCTATAACTACGGCGCGGCCTTTAGCTTTTTAGCAGACATGGGTGGCTGGCAACGTTGGTTCTTTTCAGGGTTGGCATTGATTGTAAGCGTGGTATTTGTGGTTTGGTTATCACGTTTACCCAAAGGGTTTACCACCGAAGTGTGGGGTATCAACCTCATCTTAGGCGGCGCCATTGGCAACGTCATCGACCGAGTGCTCGAAGGACGCGTTACCGACTTTATCGACTTCTACATCAGCACATGGCATTACGCCACCTTTAACGTCGCAGACATGGCAATCTCTGTAGGTGCGGTACTGTTAATCTTTTCAGAGTTCTTTTTGAAGCCTAAGCAGAGTGCTAAGTTAGACAGCAAGCGAAAAAAATAACGCTTTTCTTACATGCGATTTCTCGTGATAATGACTCATTTAATCAATCCCAAGCAATTTATGTGTTTGCAAGCTGAGTTGCCATTTTGGGTGTTGTAGGCAGTATTCAATGGTTTTCTTTAGATTTTCTTGTTGAATTTTTGGGTTGGCGTCATCCATTGGTTGTAGGTAAAAGTGTTGATAGTTTAAATGTTCGATTTGTTCGGGCATTAGATCGGGTTGTGGGTAAACCAGTTTTAATTCATGGCCTGATTCGAGCAAAACGGGTGCATTGGCTTTTGGGCTCATGCAAATCCAATCTATGTTTTTAGGGGTGCGCTTTGTGCCGTTGGTTTCAATGGCAATTTCAAACTGGTGTTGATGCAGTTGTCTAATTAAAGCGTCATTAACTTGCAGTAGTGGCTCGCCACCCGTCAGTACAACAAAGGGGGGGGGATTATTTTGCGTGGTATTTTTGGGCCAAAATGACAGTAAGTGTTGGCACAGTGCTTCTGCATTTGCAAAACGTCCCCCATTTTGACCATCGGTGCCAATAAAATCGGTGTCACAAAACTGGCAGACCGCACTGGCTCGGTCAACCTCTCGTCCTGTCCATAAATTGCAGTTGCTCATGCGGCAAAAAATGGCGGGTCGTCCGCTGTAAAATCCTTCTCCTTGCAGGGAGTAAAAGACTTCTTTCACCGAGTAGCTCATGCGTTTTCCTTTATTTTGACGAGAATTTTTGTTTGAATGTAGGCTATTTTACTCGAACTTTAGGCCTATTTTATTCTTATCGAGTTCGGTATGAAGTGATATAATTATCAGCTTATTTAAAATCAGTAAAAAATGGATTTTCAGCGATGTCAGCAAAGACTTTATACGATAAATTGTGGGATGCGCACTTGGTGCGTGAGGAAGAAGATGGCACGGCATTGATTTACATTGACCGCCAACTGCTTCATGAAGTCACGTCCCCGCAAGCGTTTGAAGGGTTGCGCATGACGGGTCGTAAGCCTTGGCGTATTGATACAAACTTGGCTACGCCAGACCATAATGTGCCTACGACGGATTTAACGGGTGGGGTGGCGAGCATTAAAGATCCCGTCTCTCGTATTCAGGTTGAAACGTTAGGAATGAATGCGCGTGAATTTGGGATTACCGAGTTTGCCATGGGCGATATTCGTCAAGGAATCGTGCATGTTGTTGGCCCCGAAGAGGGCGCGACCTTGCCTGGTATGACGGTAGTTTGTGGTGATTCCCATACCGCAACGCATGGCGCGTTGGGCGCGTTGGCGCACGGCATTGGTACATCAGAAGTTGAGCATGTTTTGGCGACTCAATGTTTGATTCAGAAAAAAATGAAAAACATGCTGATTCGTGTAAACGGTCAGTTGCAAAAGGGCGTAACACCTAAAGATGTGGTGTTGGCCATTATTGGAAAAATTGGTACGGCAGGTGGAAACGGCCATGCAATCGAGTTTGGCGGTCAGGTGTTTCGTGATATGTCGATTGAAGGGCGGTTGACCGTTTGCAATATGGCGATTGAAGCGGGTGCGCGTGTTGGTTTGGTGGCTGTAGATGAGAGAACCGTTGAGTACGTTCAAGGTCGGCCTTATTCACCAAAAGGCGATGACTGGGATAAAGCGGTTGTGGCTTGGGTGGATTTGACCTCAGATGAAGGTGCGCACTTTGATAAAGTGATTGAATTGGACGGTTCCTTAATTGAGCCTCAAGTCTCTTGGGGAACCTCGCCTGAAATGGTGGTGGATATCAATGGGTTTGTGCCCGATCCAGCCAAAGAGCCAGATGTGGTGAAAGCCGATGGTATTCAGCGTGCTTTGGATTATATGGGACTTAAAGCCAATACACCGATGAAAGAGGTTCCTGCGGAATATGTGTTTATTGGCTCGTGTACCAACTCTCGTATTGAAGATTTTAGAGCTGCCGCACACGTACTTAAAGGGCGTAAAGTCGCAGACTCTGTTGAGTTGGCACTGGCTGTCCCGGGCTCGGGTTTGGTTAAACAACAAGCCGAAGCCGAAGGGCTGGATAAGATATTTATTGAAGCAGGTTTTGAGTGGCGAAACCCTGGGTGTTCGATGTGTTTGGCGATGAATGCCGATAAATTACCCGCAGGCAAACACTGTGCGTCTACTTCAAATCGTAATTTTGAAGGGCGACAAGGTGCGGGCGGTCGTACGCATTTGGTGAGTCCTGAGATGGCAGCCGCAGCTGCGGTGGCAGGGCATTTTGTTGATGTTCGTGATTATTTGTAAGCGCAAGGGAGAGTACTATGGATAAAATTGTAAAAATGACTGCGCTTGTTGCTCCAATGGATCGCGCCAATGTGGATACGGATGCGATTATTCCGAAACAGTTTTTAAAGTCAATTAAGCGTACAGGCTTTGGACCTAACTTATTTGATGAGTGGCGTTATGAAGATGTAGGGCAACCAGATTCGGACAATTCGCATCGTCCGTTACGCAAAGAATTTGTGTTAAACCAACCCCGTTATCAGGGGGCTAAAATTTTATTAGCTCGTGAGAACTTCGGTTGTGGTTCCAGTCGAGAGCACGCCCCTTGGGCGCTGAAAGATTATGGCTTTGATGTAGTGATTGCCCCCAGTTTTGCAGACATATTTTTTAATAACTGTTTTAAAAATGGCATTATGCCGCTTGTGTTAGATGAATCGATTGTTGACGGTTTATTTCAAGACGTGTTTGCGCAAGTGGGTTATGAATTAACGGTTGATTTGGAAAGTCAGAAAATTATTAAGCCAAATGGCGAAAAAATTCCATTTGAGATTGATGCATTTAGGCGCCACTGTCTACTCAATGGGTTGGATGATATCGGCTTGACCTTAGCGCATCAAGATGACATCAAAGCATACGAAGCCAAGCATAAGCAAGAAGCACCTTGGCTGTTTGCATAAAAGCATAAACATATATTTAAGAGAGAGTTTTCGCATGACACAACAAGTATTAATCTTACCTGGAGATGGAATCGGTCCTGAAATTACCGCAGAAGCGGTAAAGGTATTAGAGGCATTAAAAATTTCTGACGGACTAGACATTCATATGACCGAAGACTTAGTGGGTGGTGCGGCGTATGATGCGCATGGCCTTCCTTTGTCGGATGAGACAATGGCACAAGCACAAGCAGCCGATGCGATTTTATTGGGTGCTGTAGGCGGTTATAAGTGGGAGTCTTTGGACATCTCTGTGCGTCCCGAAAAAGGCTTGTTGCGTTTGCGTTCAGAGATGAAATTGTTTGCTAACTTACGACCTGCTTTTTTATACCCTCAGTTGGCCGATGCCTCAACCTTAAAGCCAGAAGTGGTTGCAGGGTTGGATATTTTGATTGTGCGTGAATTAACGGGGGGCATCTATTTTGGTCAACCGCGTGGTATTCGTGTATTGGATAATGGCGAGCGTCAAGGGTTTAACACCTACGTGTATTCAGAGTCTGAAATTAAACGCATTGCACACGTGGCATTTAAAGCGGCGATGAAGCGTAATAAAAAACTGACCTCCGTTGATAAAGCCAATGTATTGGAAGTGACTGAGCTTTGGCGTGAAGTGGTCGATACTGTTGCAAAAGAGTACCCAGAGGTTGAAGTAAAACACATGTATGTGGACAATGCCGCGATGCAGTTGATTTTGAATCCAAAGCAGTTTGATGTAATGGTCACGGGCAATATGTTTGGTGATATTTTATCGGATGAAGCTTCGATGTTAACAGGCTCTATTGGAATGTTGGCCTCGGCTTCGTTAGATGAAAATAATAAGGGGATGTATGAGCCAAGTCATGGTTCGGCGCCTGATATTGCAGGAAAAAATTTAGCCAATCCATTGGCAACGATTCTCTCTGCGGCCATGATGTTGCGTTATACCTTGGGGCACGAAGAGCTGGCCGTTAAAATTGAAAATGCGGTCTCTAAAGTATTAGATCAAGGATTGCGTACGGGAGATATTTATTCTGAGGGGATGACCAAAGTAGGTTGTCGCGAGATGGGTGATGCTGTTGTTGCAGCATTGTAGACTGTTGCGCATGATGGTTGGTTAAATGCGAAATTATTTCACCATCACCATTAGTGATGTGCACGGTGCACGTCACTACTCGTTTAAACAGTTTATACGCAAATTTTTTTGGGTTGTGTTGGGACTGTTTATTGCATTGTGGGTGTTGGGAGCGGTTTCGATTTGGTGGCTTAATTACGAGGCAAATCAGGTTGAGCAACAGCATGAGGTGATTGTTGATGCGTTTGTGCAAGACTTAAAGGCGACGCAATCTGATTATGAAAAATTATTGGTTGAACGTGCAAAGTTGCGAGAGGAATTGGAAGTAACCAGCTCTCAGGTCAATTATTTGGATCAAACGTTGCAGGGGTTAGAAAAGCTGGTAGGAGAAGCGGGTGAGGCGTCTGAACCGATGCCCTTGATAGAACGAATTAAACAAGTTCAGTTAACCTCTTTGGGTAAGGACATGATGTTGTCGATGATTCCCAATGGTCATGCCGTTCAGAAGTTTCAGGGGATCACCAGTGGGTATGGCTATCGTAAACACCCGCTTACGGGAAAACGTCATTTGCATGCAGGCGTGGATTACCGTGGTAAAAAAGGGGATCCAGTGATCGCAACGGCGGATGGTGTGGTGAATTTTTCAGGGCTTAAAAAGAAAAGTGGTTTTGGAGAGCTGATCAGTGTGACGCACTCGAATGGATTTCGAACCGTTTATGCACATTTAAGCAAACGTTTGGTGAAAGTGGGTCAGTACGTTCAAAAAGGTGAAGTGATCGGTGAAATTGGCTCGACAGGACGTTCTACTGGGAACCATTTGCACTATGAAGTTTGGTTTGTCTTTCGTCGTTTAAACCCTAAATACTTTAATGAGTGGTCGATTGAAAACTACGATGAGATTTTTACAAAGATTAAAGGGGTACCATGGGGTTCTTTAAGTCAAGCGGTCGCGAATCGCGTCAAGAGAGTGGAAAAACAATTATTGCTAAGGGATGTACCGTTGCCGGTGAAATCCGTAAATTAGCAGGTGCTTTGCATGTTGACGGTCGAGTGGATGGTGTGATCGACAGCGACCATGATTTATCGATTGGTAAAGAGGGGTACGTAACAGGGCTTGTTAAGGCTAAAAAAGTCGTATTGAGTGGTGTGTTTGAAGGAAAAATGATTTGTGAAAACATTGAAATTCTTTCAACAGGAAAGTTGATAGGGGATCTTGTTTGCAATGACTTTGTGGTAGAAACAGGCGGAAAATTCATTGGGCAAAGTCATGAAATGACGGAAGGTGGGATGGTGGTTAGCTTGCCAGAAACCTTTGAACAATTGGCTAAGACGGCGATAGAGTCCTTGAATACGGAGCCAAGCAGTGATGACGCTTTAAGCAATAAAAGATTAAGTAATAAAAAAAAATAGCAAAAAATAATGTTTTTTAAGGGTATGAGATGACAAAGTTATACGATATTGCCGTAGTCGGCGCAACGGGCGCCGTGGGTGAAACCATTTTAAAAGTACTTGAAGAGCGTAAGTTTCCTGTTGGAAAGTTGTACCCTTTAGCCAGCAGCCGCTCTGCGGGTAAAAAAATCCAGTTTAATGGTAAGTGGATTGAAGTTTTGGATTTAGAAAAGTTTGATTTTTCACTCGCACAAATTGGCCTATTTTCACCAGGTGCAAGTGTTTCAAAAGTGTATGCGCCTAAAGCTGCTGAAGCGGGATGTGTGGTGATTGATAACACCTCTCAATTTCGATATGACGATGACATTCCATTGGTTGTGCCAGAGGTGAACCCTGATGCCGTGGCAGGTTATAAAAACCGAGGCATTATTGCCAACCCAAACTGTTCGACCATTCAAATGTTGGTGGCGTTAAAGCCAATTTATGATGCGGTGGGCATTAAACGTATTAATGTGGCGACTTACCAAGCGGTATCAGGCACAGGAAAAAACGCGATTGAAGAGTTAGCAAAACAGACTGCTAGTTTATTGAATATGAAAACGGTTGAAACCAAGGTCTATCCTAAGCAAATCGCTTTTAACTGCATTCCTCAAATTGATGTGTTCATGGAAAATGGCTACACCAAAGAGGAGATGAAGATGGTTTGGGAGACCCAGAAAATTATGGGCGATGAGTCCATTTTGGTGAACCCAACAGCCGTACGTGTTCCCGTGTTTTTTGGGCACAGCGAAGCATTGCACATTGAAACTGATAAAAAAATCACCGCCGCAGAGGCGAAGGCATTAATGGAGGCCGCTGACGGCATCGTGCTGGTGGACGAGCACGTGGACGGCGGTTACCCGACTGCTGTGTCGGATGCCGCGGATACCAATCCCGTTTATGTGGGGCGAATTCGTGAAGACATTTCAACTGAAAATGGCTTAAATATCTGGGTCGTTGCAGACAACGTTCGTAAAGGCGCGGCAACCAATACGGTGCAAATTGCAGAGCTGTTAGTGAAAGATTACCTTTGATGTACATTGCATGAAAAAAATGGCATGAAAAAAATTGCACTGGGCATTGAGTACCTAGGTTTTAACTACTGCGGTTACCAACGCCAACTAGACTGCCCAACAGTCCAAGGGCATTTGGAAGAGGCCATCTCGAGTATTGCCAATACACCGATTGGACTTGTTTGTGCAGGGCGCACCGATACTGGGGTACATGCTGTGGGGCAGGTGGTGCATTTTGAGTTGGCCGCAGAGCGACCGCTTAAAGCTTGGTTGCAAGGGGCAAACACTAAGTTGCCTGCGGACATTCGAGTGCGTTGGGCGCAAGCGGTTGATGAGCGTTTTCATGCACGATTTTCAGCGGTTGCGCGTCAATATCGTTACGTTATTTTTAATCGCTCTGTCAACTCCGCAGTATTGGCCAACCGAGTGACTTGGCTGTATTCGCCGTTAGACGTTGAAAAGATGAATTTGGCCGCACAGTCGCTGGTTGGGTATCATGACTTTAGTTCATTTAGAGCATCGGGTTGTCAGGCATCGAATGCATTACGAACCATTGAGTTTATGTCGGTGACTCGCAAGGGCGACTTTGTTTTTATTGATATTAAAGCCAATGCTTTTTTACATCATATGGTTCGAAATATTGCAGGTACGTTGTTTCAAATTGGGTTGTCACAAAAGCCTGTTGAGTGGGTGGGTGAACTGCTTGCTTTGCAAGATCGTACCAAGGCCGCACCCACAGGGCCTGCGGGTGGTTTGTATTTTGTGAATGCATTTTATCCTGATGAGTTTAATATTCCACAAATTGCGTTGGATGAGGTACTTTGGCAGTGAGTAGTGCACTAAAAAATCGTAGAACCCGTGTCAAAATTTGTGGTTTAACCTCGGTTGAAGACGCTTTGTTAGCGGTCTACCATGGTGCGGATTCGATTGGTTTGGTCTTCTATGAATCCAGTCCTCGGAATGTTTCGCTTGAGTGTGCGGCCAGTATTTCACAAGAAATCCCTGCATTTGTGACAAAAACCGCTCTGTTTGTTGATCCAACCGAGGCGTATGTTCAGTCGGTTTTAGAGCAGGTTTCAATTGATCTTTTGCAGTTTCATGGGAATGAATCGCCCGTGTTTTGCGCTCAGTTTAATCGACCATATATTAAAGCGATACGTATGCGAGAGGGCATAGACTTGAAAGTTTTGGCTGAGCAGTACTGTGCGTCATCGGGTCTGTTGTTGGATGCTTATAAAGTGGGGATACCAGGAGGTACGGGCGAACAATTTAATTGGGATCGTGTGCCCCAAAACTTAAATAAACCGATTATTTTGGCGGGTGGTTTAACGCCTGAAAATATTACACAAGCGATTCAACAAACCCAGCCATGGGCGGTGGATGTGAGTGGCGGTGTAGAGTTGTCTAAGGGCGTTAAGTCGGCCCAAAAAATTGAGCAATTTATGCAACGAGTAATGAGTAGAGTTGAATGACTATAGATTTTTCGAAATACCCTGATGAACACGGGCACTTTGGACCTTATGGCGGAGTGTTTGCGCCTGAAACCCTTATGGCGGCACTGGAACAGCTTAAAAACGAATATAAATTGGTTAAAAATGACCCCGCCTTTTTAAAAGAGCTGGCGGAAGATTTGCAAAATTATGTGGGTCGCCCTACGCCTCTCTATTATGCGAAACGTTGGTCAGAGCATCTAGGGGGGGGGAAAATTTATTTAAAGCGTGAAGACTTAAATCATACGGGTGCGCATAAAGTAAACAACACCATTGGTCAGGCCTTGTTAGCGAAGCGCTTAGGCAAGAAACGCATTATTGCTGAAACGGGTGCGGGTCAACATGGTGTGGCAAGTGCAACGGTTGCTGCCCGTTTAGGCTTGGAGTGCGTGGTGTACATGGGGGCGGATGATGTGATTCGTCAAGCCCCTAATGTGGCTCGTATGCGAATGCTGGGCGCAACCGTTGTGCCTGTCGAGTCGGGTACAAAAACCCTAAAAGATGCACTGAATGAAGCGATGCGTGATTGGGTAACCAATGTGGACGATACCTTTTATATTATCGGTACCGTGGCAGGCCCTCATCCTTACCCTGCGATGGTCAGAGATTTTCAGGCGATTATTGGGCGAGAAACCAAGCAACAAGCACTTCAACATGAAAATAAACTGCCTGATGTATTGATTGCCTGCGTGGGTGGAGGCTCGAATGCGATAGGGCTGTTTCATGAGTTTTTGAAAGATGACAGTGTTGAAATGTATGGCGTTGAGCCAGCGGGACTTGGGTTGGACACGGGGCAACATGCCGCACCATTATGCAAAGGAAAGCCTGGCGTTTTTCATGGCAATCGAACCTATTTAATGCAGGATAAAAATGGTCAAATTTTAGGCACGCACTCAATTTCAGCGGGCTTGGATTACCCTGGTGTGGGGCCTGAACACGCTTGGTTAAAAGACATTGGTCGAGTGAACTATGTGGCGGTTGATGACGAAGAGGCGTTGCAAGGTTTTCGAGATTTAACGCGATTTGAAGGCATTATTCCCGCTTTAGAGTCCAGCCATGCATTGGCGTATGCCACCAAGCTCGCACCGACATTATCAAAAGATACAATGATTGTGGTTAACCTCTCTGGTCGTGGTGATAAAGACATGAACACCATTGCACAAATTGAAGGGATTGAGTTTTAAACGCTCTTTGTGGATAAAAAAATATGAGTAGATTACATACAAAATTAGCCGCATTAAAAGCGGCAGGAAAAACCGCCTTGATTCCTTACATCACCGCAGGTGATCCAAGCCCAAAGGCAACGGTCGCACTGATGCATTTGTTGGTAGAAAAAGGCGCAGATGTGATTGAATTAGGCGTGCCTTTTTCAGACCCAATGGCGGATGGCCCTGTGATTCAAAAAGCGGTGGAGCGTGCCTTAATTCATAACGTGAGCTTGGACGATGTGTTGGAGTATGTTCGAGTCTTTCGTGAGCAAGATACTGAAACGCCAGTGGTGTTGATGGGGTATCTGAATCCAATTGAGGCGCAAGGCTATGAAGCGTTTGCCAACGCCGCCAGTTCCGTGGGTGTGGATGCTGTGTTAACGGTTGATATGCCGCCCGAAGAGTCAAAGGGGTATTTGGAAGCATTACAACAAGCCAGCTTAGATCGTATTTTTTTGGTCTCACCCACCACGCCCGACAACCGCTTGAGTGCGGTGAATGAAAAAGGCAGTGGCTTTGTCTATTACGTCTCTTTAAAAGGCGTAACGGGTTCAAAAGAGTTGGATGTTGAGGACGTGGCTCGCAATATGAAACGTTTGCAACAGTCGCTGAGTATGCCAATGGGCATTGGGTTTGGTATAAAAGATGGTGCCACAGCATTTGAAATGGCAAAGATAGGCGATGCCGTGATTGTCGGCTCGGCGTTGGTCAAATTAATTGAAGCGAATCAGTCGAAAGGAAGTTATGATATTCACTTGGCGATTGGTAATAAAATGACAGAATTTCGCACGGCTTTGGATAAAGCCGATGCATTAAAAGGTCAGGAGTAACGTATGAACTGGTTTGAAAAAATTTTACCCAGCATTAAGCAAGGTGCACAGCGTAAAGGATCGGTTCCTGAAGGGTTGTGGACAAAGTGCCCTAAGTGCGAAAGCACGTTGTACCGTGCAGAAGTGGCTCGTAACCAAGAAGTTTGCCCTAAGTGTGACCATCATATGCGCTTAGGTGGACGTGATCGCATTATGGCCTTTTTAGATGCAGACAGTTTTACGGAAACGTCTGCCAATATTTCACCCGTTGATGTGCTTAAATTTAAGGACATTAAACGATACAAAGATCGAATTTCTGCGGCACAAAAAGCAACGGGTGAGAAAGATGCGTTGATTACAGGCGTGGGCACGATCAAAGAGCTAGAAGTGGTGGTTGCCGCGTTTGAATTTAAGTTTATGGGTGGTTCGATGGGATCGGTGGTAGGTGAAAAATTTGTTCGCGCCGTTAATGAAGCCATTGAGCGTCAATGTCCTTTTATTTGTTTTTCAGCCAGTGGGGGCGCGCGAATGCAAGAAGCACTGTTTTCTCTGATGCAAATGGCAAAAACCAGTGCCGCTTTGGGACGTTTACGGGCGAAAGGTTTACCCTACATTTCCGTGTTAACCGACCCTACCATGGGGGGCGTTTCCGCCAGTTTTGCTATGTTAGGTGATCTGAATGTTGCAGAACCTAAAGCGCTTATTGGGTTTGCGGGGCCTCGCGTGATTGAACAAACCGTTCGTGAAACCTTACCCGATGGCTTTCAACGCAGTGAGTTCTTATTAGAGCATGGCGCGATTGATCAGATTATTCATCGTCATGATTTAGCCAGCGAACTGTCCAGCATTTGCAGTATGCTAATGCACCGTACCAATACATTAACGTTGTCTGAAGTGATTGAACCTGAGTTGGTGTAAGTTCACGAATCTCCAGATAGAAAATACGTTTGCACTTTAATTCGCATTTCTATCTGGGGATTCGGAAGGTTCTTTTTTGTCCATATTAATTTATAGAAACCGCTTATCACTATGACAACCCCCAATAATCAATCGAGCTTGCAACACTGGATTGATTGGTTACTTCAATTGCACCCCAAAGAGGTAGAGTTAGGACTGGATCGTATTCGGCTGGTCTCAACCTCAATGCAACTGCTTCGTCCCGCGCCTTTTGTGATCAGTGTGGCGGGCACGAATGGAAAAGGCTCCAGTGTTGCAATGCTGGTTTCGATTTTAAAAGCGGCTGGCTATCAGGTGGGAGCTTATACCTCGCCTCATATTCAATCGTTTAATGAACGCATTCAAATTGACGGCTTGCCTGTAAGCGATGCGGACATTACAAAGGCTTTCGATCAAATTGAAACCGCAAGGGGGGGGATAAAATTAACCTATTTTGAGTTTGCAACCCTTGCTGCACTTTCTGTCTTTAAACAGGCTTCGCTTGATGTGGTGGTTTTGGAGGTTGGACTCGGTGGGCGATTGGATGCAGTGAATGTCGTGGATGCAGATGTCGCATTAATTACAGCCATTGGTATTGATCACGTTGAGTGGTTGGGCGATGATCGCAGTGTGATTGCAACGGAAAAAGCGGGCATTACACGTTCAGGAAGATTGGCGGTCTGTTCAGACAGTGCGCCACCTGAAAGTTTGTTGGTTTATGCGAAACAAAATACCGTGCCTTTAATGCAGTTGAATAAAGATTTTCGTTTGGACTGTTTTGATAACCGTTGGTCAATGATCGGGTTATCAGAAGCCTTTATTAAAGTGTCACACATTGATTCACACAAAAATTTCCCCCCCCCCTCTTTAAAAGGGTCGTTTCAGTTACAAAATGCCGCAGGCGTGGTGGCATTGTTATCACTGCAAGACCGTTTAAAAATTAGTAAAGAGGCAATTTGTACTGGTTTGCAACAAGCCAAGCACCCAGGGAGACTGGATAGCTTTCAAGTTCAAGACCAGTCTTGGTTGGTGGATGTTGCGCATAATCCACAGTCTGCACAGGCGTTGGCCGAGTATTTAGAGCAAATTTCTTCTGATCGCTCAGGGGGAGGCTATACGGCTATTTTTTCGGTCTTGAACGACAAAGATGCACTGCCAATGATTCAAATGATTGCGCCGTTTGTAAAAAATTGGGTGATTGTTGATTTATCGGTTCCTCGTGCAAGTTCTATTGTAGAGTTGACCGAGTTATTGATTAACGCTGGGGTAGCCAAAAATCGAATTTTACCTCAAGAAACGATGGTGAAGGCCGTCACTTCTGTTCAAAAAGAACCGAGTACTCCTATATTGGTTTGGGGCTCTTTTTTTACGGTTTCGCAGGTGTATGGTTGTTTGGATCAAAGGTTAGATTTGTTATGAGAATGGTCGAGAGAGCGGTACAATGGACGAGGTAAGTAAATACCGATTAACGGGAGCTATTATTTGGTTGGTATTATTGGTTGTATTGGTTCCCGTGTGGTTTGGAGAGCCTGTTGATTTTAAACCAGAAGGTACGGTTCCGATTCAAAAAACAGTCGAGCGTCCACTGGTTAAGCAAATCCCTGTTTTGCCAGAAGAAAATGCTAATGCAGTGATGACCTCAAAAAACGGCACACCATTAAAAGCGACAGGGCAAGGGGCTGAGCGATCAGAATCAAACAAAACAAAACGGTGGATTGTTCGAGTCATGGCGTACAAAGATATTAAAGTGGCCAATGATCTATTGGGTCGCTTGGATGGCTTGTACGATGTGGACATTAAAACATTTGAAAAAAGCGGAATGCATTCGGTTCGAGTGGGGCCTTATTTTTCAAAAGCAGAAGCCGAACAGGCAAAACAAAATATAGATAAAAAGTTGTATACCCAGTCTGAGGTTGTGCAGTTAAATTGAACGAGGTCTTAATTTCCGAATCACCAGATAGGTTTGTGTTTCTCTCTGGAAAATTGGGTAATATGTAGGCTTCTCTAAGTATAGAGAGTGTATTAAACATGTGCGGGATTGTTGGAATCGTATTGGCGAGTGGTCAAGTTGTCAACCAAGAGATTTATGATGCATTAACCGTTTTACAACACCGTGGGCAGGATGCCGCGGGGATTGTAACCAGTCAAGATGGGCGTTTTTTTCAACGTAAAGACAATGGCTTGGTTAAAGACGTTTTTCGTACACGCCATATGCGTGACTTGCATGGCAACATTGGAATAGGGCATGTTCGTTACCCAACGGCAGGCTCCTCATCGAGTGCAGAAGCGCAACCTTTTTATGTAAACTCACCCTATGGAATTGCCATGGGACACAATGGTAACTTAACCAATGCAGATAAATTGGCACAAGAAATTTATCGCCAAGATTTGCGTCATTTAAATACCAACTCCGATTCAGAAGTTTTATTGAATGTCTTTGCACATGAATTAATGCAACAAAAAAAATTGTTTGTGGATTCTGAAGATGTGTTTAATTCAATTCGAGCCCTACACAAGCGTGTACGTGGCGGCTATGCAGCGGTAGGAATGATCTCTGGGTTTGGCGTATTCGCATTTAGAGACCCGTTTGGCTTACGCCCCGTGGTTGTAGGAAAACGTGAAACAGAGAATGGTACCGATTATATGGTGGCATCGGAGTCGGTTGCCATTACAGGGCTTGGCTTTACACTCGAAAAAGATTTGGCGCCGGGTGAAGCGGTTGTGATTACCGACGATGGTGAAATAACATACCAGCAGTGTGCTGAAAAACCACAGTTATCCCCTTGTATTTTTGAGTTTGTTTATTTTGCACGTCCCGATTCAATGATTGATAACATTTCCGTGTATAAATCGCGTTTACGCATGGGTGAAACACTGGCCGATAAAATTTTAAAAGAGTGGCCAGATCATGATATTGATGTGGTGATGCCCATTCCTGATACCAGCCGAACATCCGCGTTAGAACTGGCCTATCGTTTAGGTGCGCCTTACCGAGAAGGGTTTATTAAAAATCGCTATATTGGGCGTACCTTTATTATGCCGGGTCAACAGTTGCGAAAAAAATCGGTTCGTCAAAAATTAAATGCCATTGATTTGGAATTTGAAGGTAAAACCGTTTTATTGGTCGATGATTCAATTGTGCGTGGCACAACCTCTGCACAAATTGTACAAATGGCACGAGAAGCAGGGGCTAAAAAAGTGTATTTTGCCTCCGCTGCCCCTGCGGTACGTTATCCGTATGTGTACGGAATTGATATGCCTTCTCCAACCGAATTGGTGGCACACAACCGAACAACTGAAGAGATTGCCGAGGTGATTGGTGCAGATAAATTAATCTATCAAGACCTAGACGATTTGATTCAAGCGGTGGGCGTGGGTAATAAAGAAATTAAGGCATTTGATACCTCCTGTTTTAGTGGCGTTTATGCTACGGGAGATATTACGCCCGAGTATTTAGCGTCTATTGATACAGCACGTAATGATGATGCGCAAACATCTAAAAAAGCACAAGGTCAAGAGACCGTGGGCATTTATAATGGCAGTTAGAGAGTAGTCATGAATTCATTTGATATTGAAACCTTAGCGATTCGTGCGGGCTATGAGCAAACGCATGAGCAAGAAAACAGTGAAGCTATTTTTCCAACCTCCAGTTTCCGTTATGAGTCAGCGGCACAAGCAGCGGCTCGCTTTAGCGGTGAAGAGAAGGGCAACGTATACTCTCGTTTTACCAACCCAACGGTGCGTACTTTTGAAAATCGCCTTGCATTGATGGAAGGGGGAGAATCGTGTGTGGCAACCGCCTCAGGGATGGCCGCAATTTTAGCCACCTTTATGGCGCTGTTAAAGCAGGGAGATCACGTGGTCTCTTCGCAAAGTATTTTTGGCACCACCAAGGTGCTGTTTAATAAATACTTAGCAAAGTTTGGTATCGAGGTTACCTTTGTTTCTCAAACCGATTATTCGGAGTGGGAGCGTGCCATTCAGCCGAATACCAAGGCGCTGTTTTTAGAAACCCCCTCAAATCCATTGACAGAAATTGCCGATATGAGCGCCATCAGTGCACTGGCAAAAAAGAGTGACTGCTTATTCATTGTGGATAACTGCTTTTGTACCCCCATTTTGCAAAGACCATTAGAGCAAGGCGCGGACATTGTTATTCATTCAGCCACCAAATTTTTAGACGGTCAAGGTCGTGGCATTGGTGGAGCTGTTGTCGGCTCTGAAGCCGTTGTAGAGGAGCATGTAAGAGCCTTTATGCGTACTGCGGGGCCAAGCATGAGTCCGTTTAATGCATGGATATTTCTAAAAGGACTCGAAACACTTTCCATTCGAATGGCCGCGCATTGCCAAAGTGCTTTAGTATTGGCAACGTGGTTGTCTAAACACCCTGCGGTAGAGCAAGTGTTCTACCCTGGCTTAACCTCGCACCCTCAATACGAGCTGGCATGTAAGCAGCAATCCGCAGGGGGTGGTTTAGTAAGTTTTCGAGTCAAAGGTGGACAGGCAGAAGCGTGGTCAGTGATTGATCAAACTCAAATGTTATCAATTACAGCAAATTTGGGGGATGTAAAAACCAGTATTACGCACCCAGCCAGCACAAC
>Ga0256834_1001457_pt1 | contig 16031 bp, 13 predicted proteins | sample 4281140metaG_FD_190536 | JGI IMG/M metagenome (GOLD analysis project Ga0256834, IMG submission 190536) | Hydrothermal vent microbial communities from East Pacific Rise, Pacific Ocean - 4281-140 | ecosystem: Environmental > Aquatic > Marine > Hydrothermal vents | place: Pacific Ocean: East...
ATTTGCACGGTGCGGGCATTGGGGCCGCTTTCAATCATGATGTCAATGCGGTAATCTTCCATAGCCGAATACAAATATTCTTCTACTACGGGCGATAAGCGGTGTATTTCGTCGATAAATAAAACGTCGCGTTCTTCCAAATTGGTCAATAATCCGGCCAAATCACCCGGCTTGTCCAATACCGGTCCCGATGTTATCTTGATATTGACGTCCAACTCATTGGCCAAAATATGCGCCAAAGTGGTTTTGCCCAATCCCGGAGGTCCGTGAAAGAGTGTGTGGTCTAAGGCTTCGCCTCTTTGATTGGCTGCTTGTACAAAGACTTTTAAATTTTCAATTACTTGTTCTTGACCGGTAAAATCGTCAAAACGAAGCGGTCGCAACTTTTTTTCAATTTCCAAATCGGCACCTTGCAAACGGTTTTTGTCCGGATCAAGATTTTGGTTTAACATCATGATGAAAAATAAATTATTTTCAAATTTACAAAATAAATTTTATTGAAATTCGATTATTTTTAGGTAGGCTTTTGTTCGACTAAGTTGTTATGCAATAAATAATCCCCCGAAATATGGCTAAAAAAAATCAACTGGAATTACTGATACGGTCTTTAACTCCGGCAGAATTAAAAAGGTTTACCTTTTATACCAAAACTTATGCTTCCGATAAATCATATTTGCAACTTTTTAAAGAAATACGAAACAATACGCATAAACGTCCTGAAAAATACAATAATAAATACGCTCAAAATCGCAAATATCTTTATCGCACCATATTGGAAAGTTTGATTGTAAAAAACAAAGACAAATCCCCCGAAGCCGAAGTTTTGTTTTTGATAAAAAGTGCTCGTTTTCTCATCAATAAACAACTTCCCAATCAAGCTTATAGTGTGATAAACAGGGCTTTGCAAATAGTAGCTAAACAAGAAATGATAGGTTTTCATTTGGAACTAATCGCTTTGGAAAAAGAAGTGCGTTTATATACCAACCCGAAGTCTTACAGAAGTGATGCCGAAATAATAGCCGAAGAAAAAAGACTGATAGGCATGCAAAGTCAATTGCTAACCCTAAAACTTATTTACAATCATATTTTGACTTACAAAAAACAATACGGATATATTGATGAAATTTTGTGGAACCGGTTAAAAAACGAAGTGGAAGAAATGGGTATGCCTCAAAGCGAAAGTGAGTGTTTAACGGTCAAAGCCCGATACTATTATTATTTTAACAATACGCTGCTAAATTGGATACGGCACAAACATAAAACCGCTTATGATTTTTCGAAAAATTTTTTACAAATAAATACTACTTCTTTAACTCGAATTGAATATCTTAACGGGGTATTGGAACATTCGTCAAGTGCGGTTTGTTTGGGGAAACCGCTCGAAGTCTTGGATATTTTGACAATGGTTAAGCAAAGACACGAAAAGGGCAGTTTTGGTTCGTATGACAATATTGCGCTCAAAATATTTTATTATCGTTCCAACTACGAATTGATGTCGTATGTTTTTATGGGAGAAAAAGAAAATGTAGCCGCCAAATTAAAAGAAATTGAACTGGGTTTGCAAAAATGGGGCGAAAAAATTCCTTTGGAAATGAAATTGATATTGGCAAGTGTACTCAAATTGGGCTATGTTGCCGTAAAAGATTATCGCAAAGCTGCCAAACAAATAGCTTTATTGGTCAATAATTATAAGTCGGGCTTACGTCTCGATGCTTACGAAGACGGGTTAATTTCAAATCTTATCTATATTTTTGTAAAAGACGATTCGGATTATTTGGAAACTTTTGCCCTTAAAGCCTATAAACATTTTTTAAAACATGAAAACAAAGACAATTTAGATGTGGATTTTAAAATTAAAACCGCCAAATTGTTTTTGGAATATGCCAGAGGACGTTATTCGCATAATGAATTATTACATAAGTTTAGATATTTGTTGGAAAATAAGATGCGTTATTTTGACAACCGTTTTTCCGAAATAGATTATCCGTATTTAATTTGGGTCAATAGTTTGATTTTAAAAAAAGACCTTTTGACCACCGCTGCCGAAATGGCAAAAGAACGTTTAAATTTGTAATAAATAGGGTGTAAATTACAGACCGAAATATTTTCAACAACCCCGTTTGGTTTTTGTTTTCTTTGAATAGTGTTAATTTTTATCGGTCAGAATAAAACCTATTTTATATACATTATTAATTTTGACCGTAGGGTCTTTCATCAAAAGTTTTCGCAATTTGGTAATGTAAACACCTATACTTTTTAAGTTTAAAGCTTCTTCGTTATACCAAACTTTTTTTATCAATAGTTCTTTGGTAACCAAATCGCCTTTGTGTTGTATCAATATACGCAACAACTTGTTTAATTTGGGTGACAATTTAACAGGCGTTTCGTTTTTGTACTGCAATTGCCGGCTAATGGTGTTTAGAGTATAAGCTCCTGCTTGATAGATGTGTTTGTTGTTGTTTTTGGATTGAGGAGTGCTTTTTTGGGTATAAACAAAATAGTTTGAAAAATCTTTTTCAAAATTTTGAATTAATATCAAAGGTTTGTTCTTATCGTTATCTCGATCGGAAATATACAATATCGGTACTTTGGTAAAACTGTTTTCAATACTTTCGGCTAATGATACGGCATCATTGTATGGCAAATTTTTATCTATGATAATCAAGTCGTAATAGTTGCTTTTAAATTTGTCCAGTGCCACCATGCCGTTAAGAGCAACATCTACCCGGTGCCCATTGCTCCTTAAATAATTGACAATACAATCTCTGACATCATCGACATGTTCAACCAAGAGTATTTTTTGGTTGATAAAATAATTTTTTTTGCGATTTTTTTGTGATATGCCTATCATTTAATTTAATTTTTTGACAAAAGTATAATCGGGCAGGACAATAAACAAAGACATTTTGTCCGAAAATGAGAATTCTTACCTCTTATATTTTATTATAAATTATTGATATTAAGCGTGTTGTGTGTTGGTTATATGTTAATTATAAAAATTTTGTGGCATATTCTTTGTGAGAAAAAATTTTGTAAATTGCCAAAAATATTGTTTATGATATTTCTATTTATTCATTCGGGTATGAATTCGGGTTTTATACTGTTTGCCATTGTAGCCGTATTGGGTATGCTGGTGCAGAGCAAATTAAAAAGCAAGTTTAACCATTACAGCAAAATACGTTTAAAAAAAGGTTTTACGGGTGCACAAGTAGCTCAAATGATGTTGGACGATTACGGTATAACCGATGTCAAGGTTGTATCAACGCCCGGTTTTCTTACCGATCACTATCATCCGGTCAAAAAAACGGTAAATTTAAGTGAACCCGTTTACCACTCCAATAGTGTGGCAGCCGTAGCGGTTGCTGCACACGAGTGCGGTCATGCGCTACAACATGCCCGGGGCTACAAGTGGTTGCAATTACGCTCCAAATTGGTCCCCGTAGTGCAATTTTCATCGTCTATTGTGCAATGGATTTTATTAGCCGGAATTTTTATGGTTAATACCTTTCCGCAACTGTTATTGGCGGGAATTGTGCTTTTTGCCTCTACCGTAATTTTCAGCTTTATTACCTTACCGGTCGAATACGATGCCAGTAACCGCGCAAAAAAATGGCTGGTGGCAAATGGAATTGTAGATAATGAAGAACAAAAAGGAGTTGCCGATGCCTTAAAGTGGGCGGCACGAACTTACGTAGTGGCAGCTTTAAGTTCATTGGCTACTTTGTTGTATTATTTGCAAATTTACAATAGTCGAAGAGATTAATTATGACAGCCGTAAAATATTACATATCACCAAACCTCAATTTGTTTTCAAATTGGGGTTTTATTTTATTAAAAAAACAAAGATTATGATTATCAAACACGTATCACAACAAAATTCGATTTTGAATAAATTTATTGCCGAAATACGCGATAAAGAAATCCAAAAAGACAGTTTGCGTTTTAGAACCAATATCGAACGTATGGGACAAATAATCTCTTACGAATTGAGCAAAACACTTCAATACAAAGAACGTAACATACAAACTCCCTTAGGGGTTAAAACCATGAAAGTCTTGGACGATAAAATCGTATTGGCTTCCATTTTACGAGCCGGATTACCTTTGCACATGGGCGTTTTGCATATTTTTGACGATGCCGAAAATGCTTTTGTTTCGGCTTATCGCAAACACGAAAACAATTCACCTGACTTTAGTATTCAAATCGATTATATTGCAACCCCTTCCATTGACGGAAAAGTTTTGGTTTTGGTCGATCCTATGTTGGCAACCGGTCAATCTTTGGTAGCTGTTTACGAAAAACTCAAACAATTCGGTACGCCCAAAAGTTTGCATGTTATTTCAATTATCGGCTCTCAACAGGGTATCGATTTTTTACAAAAAAAATTACCGCTTGATACGCACTTGTGGATTGCCGATTTTGACCAAAAACTAAACGCACAAGGTTATATAGTGCCCGGATTGGGCGATGCCGGAGACTTGGCTTACGGCAAAAAACTTTAAGTAGGAGGAAGGTGTTTTTTAAAAGAAAAATTAAAATTTTTGTTAAAAATCAAGCTTTTTTATAAAAATATTCTTATTCAACCGATTTCATATTCAATTTAACAATTTAAAAAGCTCTTTCTTAGTAGGTTTGCAGTAACAAACAAAATACCAACCTCATGAAAAGAGCTTTATTTATCGGGATAATGGCTATATGGTCATTATTTGCATCAGGTCAAAATAATTCAACGGTTGTCAGTCCTGCCGAAATTAAATATCCGGTTGGCTTTTCGGTTACCGAAACCTTACGTGACAAGCCTGTTGTTCATGATTTTCGTTTAAACGATTCCGAATTTTATTTTAACAAACACCGCGACCGAATTATCAATCCTAATATTCACCCGCCGGTCGATTTTGATGCTATTTATCAAGGGCAGTTTGAACAAAACAGGGCACCGGCACCTTCGGTAGCTCCCGATATTATCAGGAATTTTGCCGGACAAGACAGCGGTTCTTATCCACCCGATGCCAATGGAGCGGTTAATGAAAACTATTACTTTCAAGTAGTCAATACCACTTATGCCATTTATGACAAAAACGGAAACTTGTTGGCAGGTCCATCCGATTTGAATACGATATTTGACCCCAATTTGCCCGGCGCCAATTGTAATAACGGTGATCCCATTGTGCTTTGGGACGAGCAAGCCGGCAAGTGGTTTTATGCCGAATTTTCTTTGTGTAACAACAACGATTATATGCTGATAGCCGTATCGCAAACCGATGACCCTACGGGTGCTTGGTGGTCGTGGAGTTTTGATGTGGACGATATGCCCGACTATATGAAATTCGGTATTTGGCAAGACGGTTATTATATGGCAACCAATACAAGCAATGGCAACGATGTGTATGTGTTTGAAAGAAGCAAAATGATAACCGGCGATGCCAATCCCGCCATGATTGGTTTTGACAATCCGAACCGCCCGGATACCTTTGACGGCTTTCACTGTATTTTACCTCTTGACAATGACGGCAATTGGGCACCCAACAATACACCGGGACAGTTTATAACCATAGTCGATGACGGACAAAATAATCCGGCGGATGAATTATGGATATACGAGTTGAATGTCGATTGGAACACACCTGCCAATTCGACCTTTCAACGCACCCAAACTTTGGGAGTTGCACCTTTTTCCGGAAACTTTTCAAATGATTGGGAAAATATTCCGCAACCTAATACCAGTCAAAAACTCGATGCTATTTCAACCGTATTGATGTATCGGGCAAGCTACCGAAATTTTAACGGAGACCAACGTTTGGTGGTTACTCATACCATTGCCGAAAGTGCTACGGAAGGAGCCATTCGTTGGTATGAATTGCAAAATAACGGCAACGGCTGGGCTATCCGACAACAAGGAAATATCAATCCGGATAACGTCAGTCGTTGGAATGCTTCCATCACTATTAACGCCCAAAAAGAAATAGGAATAGGTTTTTCGGTTTCCGACGGAAATAATACCTATCCGGGTATTCGTATTATGGGACAAACAACAGCCGAAAACAATAATGCCAATGCCGTTTTGGATATAGACGAAACAGTGGTTATAGACGGTCAAAATTCTCAAACAAACTATGAACGTTGGGGTGATTATTGTAACATCTCCGTCGATCCTTCCGATGGCAGAACTTTTTGGTTTACCAGCGAATACAAAAAAAGCAACACCCACGGAACCCAAATAGTAGCTTTTCGATTTCCCGACAATTGCACTCCGCCCGATAATCAGGCGAGTAATGTGCAAGCCAATGCACAAAGCGAAACCCAAATTGACGTGTCATGGACGAGAGGAAACGGCGATAACGTAATTGTTTTGGCAAGACAAGACAATGCCGTAAATACCGATCCGCAAAACGGAACCCAATATAACGCCAACAGTCAATTCGGATCGGGTGATGAAATCGGAACAGGCAATTTTGTAGTCTATGTAGGTACCGGTACAACGGTATCAATTACAGGGCTAACCGCTTCAACCACTTATCATTTTGCCGTATATGAATTTAACAACACCGATGTTTGCTATTTAACTCCGGCAGCTACGGTTTCGGCAACAACACACGGTTTGCCCGAAGTGCAAACTTTGCCTATGTTACAAGTAAACGATTTTGATGCACAAGGACAAGGTAATGTCGCAGCCGAAAACGGATCGCCTGTAACCGAAAGAGGTTTATGTTGGGGCACCAACCCAAATCCTACAACCGCCGACAGCCATGCTGCCAACGGCAACGGAACCGGAACTTATACGGTCGATTTAACCGGATTAAGCATAAATACGACTTACTATGTCAGAGCTTATGCCACAAACAGCACGGGAACCGCCTACGGCGACAATGTTATTTTTTCGACCGGTTGTGCCGCAATAACCGATTTGCCTTATTTACAAAAATTTGACGACTGGAATACTTCCACCCCCGATGTCAATTGTACAGCAGACGGAAGCGTACCCTTTGATCAGTGCTGGGAAAATGTTACCGGCGACGATGCCGATTGGGATATTATTGCCGGAAGCACCGCCAGTTCGGGAACCGGACCTTCCGACGATGTAAACGGCGGCGGACAATATGTTTATCTGGAAGCATCAAACTGCAACAACAACACAGCTTCCATACTTACACCGCACTTCAATTTGACCAATGTAAACAATCCGTATATGACTTTTTACGCTTATATGTATGGCGCCGATTTGGGAGATTTGGAAGTGTATTATACAACCGACGACGGAGCAAATTGGAATTATATTGGAAAATTGACCGGTGATTATGGCGATAAATGGCTCAAAGTAAGTGCCAATTTGGGAAGTTTGTCCGGCGAAGCCGATGTCCGGTTCAAATTTACCGGTATCACCGGAAACGGTTACCAATCGGATATAGCTATTGACAATTTTATCCTGAAAGATTATACTCCTGACAATACCGATTATTGCGCTTCTTCGGGAAATACAGACTTTGACACCGCCATAACCCGCGTTGTTTTTAATCAAATAGACAATGCCGATGGAGGAAAAACCGATGGTTATGCCGATTTTACCGATATAAATACGGTTTTGCAACGCTCACAAACATACGATTTAAGTGTACAAGTCAATACCGACGGAAATTATACGGTTGGCGTAGTTGCCCGAATAGATTGGAATAACGATAAGGATTTTGACGATGCCGGTGAAGAATATGATTTGGGAACCGCAACCAACGTAGCTGACGGAGTAACTTCCGATTCGCCTCTGTCAATAACGGTGCCTGCCAATGCCAAACTCGGTAAAACCCGAATGAGAATAGCCGTAAAATATGACGATTATGCAACTGCCTGCGAAAATGATTTTGACGGTGAAGTCGAAGATTATACGCTTATTATCACCGAAAAATGTAATGATGTGGCTTTTTGGAACGGCTCCAAATGGTATGACAAAGATAACCTTATTTTACAACCGGCAGATTTGAACGATAAATTTTTATTTGTCGATGAAGTATTTATCACCGACGGCAATAGTATTCAAGCATGTGGCATGTCGGTGTCGCCCTCTAACAAAGTAACGGTAAACAGCGACGATTACATACAATTGACTCACGATTTATTTAACGAAGGAATTGTTAGCATAGAAAATAACGGTGTATTGGTGCAACAATCCGACCAAGCCACAGCAAGTGGTAACGGACGATTTATCATGAACATTGTTACCCAACCCATGAGTCATTATTACGATTATGGTTTTTGGGCGACCCCCGTTCAAAATTTTAAATTAGGAGGAATTGTTTCCAATGCTTGGCGTTATTATACTTTTAATCCCGATATTCAGTATTGGGAAGCCGCCGATGCCAATACCGATATGAATCTCGGGCGAGCTTATGCCGTATCGGCACCCAATAATTTCGGAGGAGGCAGAATAAGCGTAACTTTTGAACAAACCAATGCCGCTTTTAATTCGGGTGATATCAATGTCAATTTGACCGTAAACGGAACCGGCGGACAAGATAATGACGATATGAATTTAATAGGCAACCCTTATCCTTCGCCTATTGATTTTAATGCTGTCGTAAATGACAATCCCAATATACAGGGAGCTTATTATCTTTGGACAAATTGTGCCGGTCTTGACAGCTCGGGACATCACCAAGAAAGCGGTTTTGCGGTTTATACAACCGGAGCGGGCAGCACGGCTGCTTGTAGCGGTAACGGACCTGTTGCCGGGCAATATATTCCTTCGGGTGAAGGTTTTTTTGTCGAAGCCAATCAAGCCGGTAATTTGGTTTTTAAAAATTCACAACGTGTTACCCAAAATAATACATATATCAATCGGTTAAATTTGGATAGAATTTGGTTGAATTTCAGCAATAATACAAACTTTAATCAAGCTTTAATCGGATTTTTTGACAATGCCACCGACCAACACGACAGACTTTTTGATGCTCATGTTATCAATGAAGACGGTTTTGGATTATATAGTTTGTCCGGAAATGAAAAATATACCATTCAAGGCTTATCGGCATGGGACGAAACCGAACGAGTTATCCCATTGGGTTTTAGAACTTTAAGTAGTGGCACTCATCGACTTTCGTTGCCCTATTACGAAGGTGTTTTTCAATCGGGTGTAAATGTTTATTTAAAAGACCTATATACAGGCAATATTGTCGATTTGAAGCAAAATTCGTATGATTTTACTGCCGATCAAGGGATTTATAACGATAGATTTGAGTTGTTATTTACCCGTCACACCCTTCAAGTCGATGAAACCGACAAGGATATGATTCATATAAATTTACAGTCGGACAACGGCATGTTTAATCTGATAAGCGATACCGACAATATTCGTCGTGTTGATATAATCGATTTGAGCGGAAAACTTTTATTGTCGTATGTTACAAAAAAACCCGAACAAAACTTATCGATGAATTTAAAATCGGTGCCGCCTCAGGTTTTGTTGTTTAGCCTTACGTTATCCGATGGCAATAGGTTTGTGGTTAAAGGAATTCGTTAGGTAAAATGTTAAAAAAAATAATTACATTTGTCCTAATGTTTAATTTATTAAAAACCAAATAAAATAATTGTTATGGGACTACTTAATTCATTAAAAAAAATCTTTGGACAAGCCAAGATAAAAGCCGAAGAATTGGCAGAAGAAGCCAATGAAATAGCCGAAAAAACGGCAAAAGTAGCCGAAGAAAAATTTGATAAATTTTCGGAAGAACTAAAAGAGGAAACCAAGGAGTTTAGAGCCAAAGCTGCCGAAACCCTTGAAGAAGTAAGCGAAAAAGCCAAAGAAGTTACTGCCGATGTAACCGAAGGATTGAAAAAAGCAGGAGAAGAATTTTTGGAAGAAACCAAAGAAATAAGAGAAAAGGCTGCCGAAGTGGTTGAAAAGGTATCCGAAAAAACCAATGAAGTGGTAACCGACCTAAAACAAACCGCCCAAAAAGCTTCGAATGAGTTTGTAGAAGAAACCAAAGACATACGTCAAAAAGCGGCTGAGGTAGTTGAAAAAGCCTCCGAAAAAGTTGGTGAAGTGGCTGCGTCGGTCAAAGAAAAAATTACTAAGGAAAACGAGAACGAAGTTTCCGAAACCCAAAATGAAGAAGAAGATTCCGACGACCAAACCCAAAAAGCTTAATTTGGTTATACCATAGTGAGTTGAAAAATTTTGTTTTTTTATAATCATTCTTTTTTCCCGACAGTGCTTCGAGAGTGAAGGAATGTTATTTTATTGCCTGTTATTCATGTCAATTTGATATAATACCAAAACGACATACATCAAGGACTATTTTATAAATTGATTTGGGATAATTCGCCATTTTATCAGTTGACATCGGTTCTCTTTATTGGAAAAATGTTTTGTAATTATTTTGCTAATACGCACAAAACCAATACTTTAACCAGATATTTTAAGACTTATTTTCTTAATAATAAAAGAATTATAATTTTTGTTATGCTAAGGAATTAGCCATAAACCGATTTTTAAATCCGGCTTTTTCATTGTATCAAAAAAATCACTTATTTTTGTGGCAAGAAGCCATATTTATGAACATTTATTTACAAGATTTGCTAAAAGCCATTCCTTTGGGAATTTCGTTGAGTTTTCTTATCGGTCCGGTTTTCTTTGTCTTGTTGGAAACCAGTGCCACCAAAGGAGCACGAGCTGCTATTGTATTGGATTTGGGCGTAATATTTGCCGATATTGTTTTTATTGGTATTGCTTTTTTGGGTAGTTATAAACTTTTGGCACAACTGACACACCATCCGGCACTTTACGGCTTAGGAGGTATGATTATGATGGTTTACGGTATTATAACTATTATTCGCAAACCAAAAGTTGAAACACTCGAAAATCAAACCGAAATAGAAATTCCAAAAAACAATTATCTCGGGTTATTTGTCAAAGGTTTTTTATTAAATTTTATCAATATAGGTGTATTGGCTTTTTGGTTGGCAATGATTGTTATTTTTTCGCCCAAACTCGAATTGAACAGTTTGCGTATTATTATATTTTTCGGTGGTATATTAATCGGTTATTTTATGGTGGATTTGCTAAAAATATTTTTAGCCAAACAATTTAAATCCAAAATGACTCCCGCCAGAGTTGTCAAAATCAGACGTTTGATAGGCGTGGTGCTGTTAATTGCCGGTATATATTTAATTTACGAAGGTTTTGCCGAAGATAAAAAAATAGGTATCAACCACACAATTGAACAATTTAAAGAAACCCAATAAAAAACAAGCTTGTCTCAAAAGTGTTTTATTTAAACAATTTGACAAAGTGCCAATTGTCAAGTTGTTGGATATTCAAGCTAAGGATTTCACTCATTAGTTCGAAATGCCAGATAGTTCATTCTTTTGAAACAAGCTTGTTTTGAGAGAGGCACCTAGCAGATTCGAACTGCTGTAAACGGTTTTGCAGACCGCTGCCTAGCCACTCGGCCAAGGTGCCTTGTTTTCGGGGAGACAAATTTAATACTTTTTTTAGTCCTTGCCAAAACTTAACGGCTTTTTTTCATCAAAACACTAACCGCTTCGATATTTCCACCAACAGGCGGATTGAGTTTGGTTATTTTTACTTCTACTTTTTGAGCAATGTCAAACTCGTCAAAAATTTGTTGAATAATACGCAAAGCAACGGTTTCCATGAGTTTTGCCCTTATTTGCATTTGTTCCATAACGATTTCGTTAAGACGTGTATAATCCAATCCGTAACGCAAATCGTCCGTTTGGGCAGCTCGTTGCATATCGGTTTTTACTTTAAGGTCGGTGCTGAATACGGCACCTATTTTTTCTTCTTCGACCATGCAACCGTGATAACTGTATGTGCGAATATTTGACAATACAATGTAACCCATAAGTTAGTTTTAAATACAAAACTACATCAATTTTTTTGGATATTACTGCATATCATACGAAAAATATTTCGTTGGTCATTCTTGCTATCACAAAAAAGAAGAGAAAAGTTAAATAACATGAATAAGTGAAAAAATCCCAAATATAATCGACTAAAAATCAGTTTTTTATTTTAACATTAATAAAAATAAATTGCTCATCTATAAAGCGGAGTAAAACAAGTGTTTGTATTTGACATATTGAAATTAACATTTCTTTTAGACTGTTTCCAAAAAGTTGTGATGCCAAATGATATTAATTTTTTTCTTTTAATATTTTTTCGATTTTTTGGGTTTTTTGTTTGTATTTCATTTGAATCATTTTTCCTTTGGTATCTAACATCTTATCGGAAGGAGAAACAAACATGATGCCCAAATTCAACCCTCTTAGAATAAACAGGATACCGACCAATACAACGGCATAAGGTATCATTTTGTTAATTTTGTTTCGCACTTTTACCGAAACAAAATTTCCCAAATATATTGCCAATGTCATCATGGGTGCGGTTCCCAGTCCAAAAATAATCATATAAAAGGCTCCCATAAGGGGTTCGCCGGTTGCCATGGCACCCACCAAGGCGATATAAACAAGACCGCAAGGCAACAACCCGTTAAAAAAACCGATTACATAAAAACCGAGTGTTGAACGACGTTTGAGGTAATTGCCCAATGAAGTTTTGACAAAATATACGAATTTGTTCCAACCCGAAAGCGGCTTCAAACGGAGTACTTTCGAGGCAGGAACAAAAGCCAATACAACCATCAAAATACCCATTAACAACGAAATCTTTTGTTGAATCCCAACCAGCGATATGCCTTTTCCTACGTAACCGAAAATTAACCCGATGATTCCATAAGCCGTCATACGCCCCAAATGATACAACAGTGTTTGAGTTGCCATTTTGGTCTTGTTGATTCTGTCAATAGGAAGTATAAATGCAATGGGTCCGCACATACCCAAGCAATGAAAACTTCCCATTAATCCTAAGATAAGTGCGGTTATTAATATGGTCATTATTTATTGTTTTGTATTGATTTGAATAACAGGAGATTGTTTGATTGTGCAACGATTAAGCTATGTTATTGGCAAATTATTTTACATTCAATTTTTGTTCGACAAAATACGGGACATCATTTATTATCCAATCCAATTTAATATCCCAGCGACCGGGGATTAATTCTTTTTTTGGTATTTTTTGAAAAAATTTATCATTTATTTTAATCGGTATTTCCCTGTCCAGCTTGGAATTATCGGGTTTGTATAAAATAATTTTACCTTTGATATCTTTGATATAATCGGGAAATTGTATTCGAAGTCCGTCCGTATCTTGTATGATTTGAACTTGCAATCGCATACTGTCGGCATTTTTTTTCTTAGCCAGCACATTGCCGTAAACCAATTCTTTTTCGTAATAGTCATCTGTTACCAATTCGTTGGTTTCCAACTCTTTAAACGAACGCCAAAAATAAAATAAAAATATGCTCATGAAGGTAATATAAACCAAAAGCATGCTCCAACCCCAATTTAATTTGAATTTTGCCATATTTATTAATTTTTGTTAATGAATGGTCTATTTTAATATTTTCACCTCCCTTTCCGATTTTCGGGGAGGTGAAAATTGTTGATAATATTATAATTGTTGATATGATTTCTTATCGTACCGGTGCAATGAATACGGTTTCGTATGAATCAATTAATTTGCCGTTTTCAAAAACACCTATTTTGATTTTCTTTTTACCGTGCACTTTTCCTTTGGGCATATCGACAAAGACCATCACTTGTTTTACCTCTTCTTTGTTTAGATTTAGTTGTTCTTCTGTTCCCGATACGGTTATTTTTCCTATGGGTTCCATTAATTTTATTTCCAAATTTTTATAAGGATGGTTGCTTTTGTTGATAATGGTTGCATTGTATATATTTTGTATGCTTCCGTCAGGCAATTCGGTAAAGACTACTCCTCTTTGACGCAATACTTTCAAATCGACAGAGGGTCTATTGGCAAACAAAGTTACAAATACACCCATTAAAATGAGTAATATGACCGAATAAAATTTGACCCGTGTGGTAAATATCTTGCTATGTCCTTCTTCAATACTTACTTTGGACGCATAGCGTATCAATCCACGAGGTTTGCCTATGGAGTCCATAACGGCATCACAAGCATCCATACAAGCTGTGCAATTGATACATTCCAACTGGGTTCCGTTCCTGATGTCAATGCCTGTCGGACAGACCAAAACACACTGTTTGCAGTCTATACAGTCGCCCATACCGAGTTCTTCTCTGTTTTGTCCCTTGCGTACAGGACCTCTTTTTTCGCCGCGTTTATAATCGTAGGCAACCATAATGGTATTTTCGTCGGTGAGCACACCTTGTAATCGTCCGTAAGGACAAGCAATGATACAAACTTGTTCTCTAAACCATGCAAAAACAAAGAAAAATACAGTGGTAAATGCCAAATAAATCAACCAAGCCTTGATGTCGGCAAAAGGATGTTTCCAAAAATCAATTACATAATCGGAACCGGCAACATAGGCAAGCATAACCGAAGTTATTACCAACGAAAGTAAGTAAAATACAACCCATTTTAAGCCTCTTTTTCTTATTTTTTCGGCATTCCAAGGCATTTTATCCAGTTTGATCTGTTTGGGACGGTCGCCTTCAAACAAGTATTCTATCTTACGAAAAACCATTTCCATAAATATGGTTTGCGGACAGAGCCAACCACAAAAAATTCGTCCGTAAACAACTGTGAACAATACCAAGAAAACAACAGAAATTACAACTGCCAGCGCCAATAAATAAAAGTCTTGCGGAAAGAAGGGACGACCAAAAATATGAAATCTTCTATCCATAATATCAAACAACATAAATTGTTCGCCGTTTATTTTGACAAATGGCATAACTACAAAACCAATCAACAGAAAAATACTGACGAGGGTTCTGTAATTGTAATATTTTCCTTTGGGTTTTTTGGGGTGTATCCAGTTTCGCAAACCTTCTTCATTTATGGTTCCGATGCTGTCTCTAAATGATTCTTGTTGATTATTTGTATTCATTTTAAATAATTTTTTTAATCAAAATAAAGCAGTTTGATGTCAAACTGCTTTATTTTAAAAATCTATAATTCAGTTATTTAACTTTTGTTACAAGGTTCGCCTTCGGCGGCTTTGGGTTTTGCCGGCGTACTGCCTTGCAAAGATAAGACATAACTGGCAACTTTTTGTACTTTGTCGGCACCTAAGGCTTTCCAAGGCGGCATACCTTTGCTGGTTCCGTTGGTTACCACTTTAAACACATCTTTGATATCGCAGCCGTATATCCAGGCATTGTCAGTTAAGTTGGGTCCTACCAAACCGCCACCGTCGGCTACATGACAAGCGGCACAGTTTTTAAGGTAAATTTCTTTACCTTCTTCGAGTGCGGCTTTATCGGTCAGCAAGGTTACGGTATTGGCATCGACAATATTGTGTTCTTTTTTGTAAGCATCGACTTTGGCTTTGGCTTTTGCCATTTCGTTAGCTAATTCTTGTTCTTGCCATTTGCCTACTTTGTTGATGTCATAGTAGTTTGCAAAATAGTAACCGGTATAAACAACGGCTATTAACACCGTAATAATAAATCCCATGGTCCACCAAGGCGGAAGCGGGTTGTTGAGTTCTTCAATACCGTCAAAATCGTGGTCTAATTTAACGGAGCTTTCTTGTTCTATGGGGGTTGCTTTAGTCAGTTTTTTAATGAGTCTGTCTAAAGCTGATTCTTTCTTTTTTGCCATAATTTAATCGTTTTGATCGTTAAGTGGTAAATTTTCCATTTCATCAACATGTTTTTTGGAAATACCGAAAGCATATACCAGTGCAAAAACAAACACAAAGGCAAATAGTATAATGGATATGGAATCGTAAATATTGATTCCCAGTTCGGATTCCAAATAATGTTTGATGTTACTAATCATAATTTATTTTTTTGCGGTTTCAACTTTTTTGGTTGTATCCGTTCCCAATCGTTGCAAATAAGCGATTAAAGCTACGATTTCTTTTTTGCTCAAATCAACTTTTTCGCCTCCGTATGCTTCGGCATAAGCTTGTGTGGTTTGAACATTATTGGCTTCCAAATCGGTGGCTATTGCTTTGGCT
>Ga0256834_1001459_pt1 | contig 16019 bp, 11 predicted proteins | sample 4281140metaG_FD_190536 | JGI IMG/M metagenome (GOLD analysis project Ga0256834, IMG submission 190536) | Hydrothermal vent microbial communities from East Pacific Rise, Pacific Ocean - 4281-140 | ecosystem: Environmental > Aquatic > Marine > Hydrothermal vents | place: Pacific Ocean: East...
GCACCACCGCTAGTGCCGCTTGTTTTTTATCGTCATTTGCTTTGGTTTTAGAGCTTGAACCTGATTTTTCTTTATCGCTTATTGCTACAACAGATTTTGACTTTTTCTTTTTAGAAGAGACCGCCGGCTTTGCCTTAGTTTCCAGTTTGACCTGTGTTGCCTGAGTTGGCTGAACGGGAACTGGTGCTTCAGAAGCTTTCTCTTGTGTTTGTGCCGCCTCTTTGACCAAACTAGCAAACTCTTGAGTTGGTGTTTTTGACTTTTTGGAACCGCGACGGCTAGCAACTTTCACCCATGCATCATGGGGAATATCGCGCGCAATATCGGTTGCTTTAGACAAGCCAGGTTTTAGTTTACCAGCGCTTTTGAACAAAGGAGCAATCCAGTAGTAACCGATAATCGGCAAGGCTCTAGCCAGTTCAATACCTGTTTTAAAAATTCCATTTTTGTGGGCTTTTTTAACAGGTGTTTGTTGGCTTGCCATTGCGGGTTTTTCTGCTGCAGGTTTTTCTGCTGCTGATTTATCTGTTGGTGGTGTTGGTGTTGGATCTGGTGAACCATCATTATTTCCATCAGCATTTGACTTATATGCGCCTGGTGCCTGGTAGCACGACAATGGAATAACAATCAGCGTTAGCAAAGTGGCAACAATCGCACCAAATAGCAGTGAAATCGCCATGCCTTGGAAAATTGGATCTAAGATAATGCCCAATGATCCTGCTATCATTGTCAATTGTGTAATCAAGATTGGACGCGTACGTGTCCGCACCGCTTGAATTACAGCTTCACGATTATCCATACCTTCGGCAACAGCTTGCTTGGCAAAATCCACGAGCAAGATCGAGTTACGAACGATAATCCCAGCAAGTGCAATCCAGCCGATCATTGATGTTGCGGTAAACTCCGCACCCAAAATCCAGTGACCGGGAATAATGCCCAAAAGCGTCAATGGAATCGGGGCCATAATAATGCCTGGCAAACGGAAGTTACCAAACTCAACCACGATCAGCATATAGATCATAACCAGAGCTGCCATAAAGGCGATACCCATATCACGGAAGGTTTCGTAGGTTACAGTCCACTCTCCTGTCCACTCAAAATCTGTTTTGAAACTATCAGATGGTGGCCCAAGCAAATTACCCGCAAATCCAAGCGCGTTGGCTTTAATGACAACACCATCAGGTGTTGTATAATCGTTTAGTTTTTTAGACACATTGAGCATGCCATAAACTGGCGCTGCCAAACGACCTGCCACTTCACCCGTAACAAATTCCACTGAACGCAGATCTTTATGGAATATAATCGGATCGCTGGTGGTTTTAACAAATTTGCCAAGATCGCCTAACGGCACCATGGTTTTGTTGCGGGTCATAATTGGCATTTCACCAATATTGTTAATTTGACCGCGCACATTGAGAGGTGCTTGTAAGATTATGAAACGAGGCTCTAACTCAGAACCTTGTTTAACATCACCCAATTTGTGACCACCCATGGCCATAGACAACTGACGATTTAAGCTGGCAATTGAAACGTTACGATGTTCTGCTTTGCGTTGGTCAACCTCAAAGGTCCACGTATCATGTGGGTTCTTGAGCAAATTATCAACATCAACCACGCCTTCGGTTTCTTCAAAAATTTTAGTGATGTCACGTGCAACTTGACGACGTGTTTTCGCATCTGGTCCATAAATTTCGGCAACCATTGTTTGCAGCACTGGTGGTCCAGGTGGCATTTCAACAACTTGAATGCGCGCGCCAGCAGCTTTTGCCAGCGGGGTCAACATTTCACGTGCAACCAGTGCAAGCTCGTGGCTAGTGCGATCACGATCGCCTTTATCAAGCAACTGAATCTGAATGTCGCCTTCCCAAGACTGGCGACGCAAATAATAGTGACGCACCAAACCATTAAAGTTAAATGGTGAGGACGTGCCTGCATATGTTTGTACAGCTGTGACTTCTGGAAGTTCGCGGATCTTAGCCGTCATTTGATGAATAAGGTTTGCCGTTTGCGGCAATGACGTGCCCTCGGGCATGTTCACAACCACATTAAATTCTGGCTTATTATCCAGCGGCAACATTTTAACAACAGTTGCTTGGAAATAGAACATTGTACAAGAAAGAATAAGCAGTGACCACATGACGATGCGGAAAATACGCGCTTTGCGAGCGCTATCAAGCAAGGGGCCTAGAACGCGACGAATAATACCATCAAGGCGAGCAGATGAACGATGCTCGGCATCTTGCATTTTACGCAGTTTTGCCAAACTTGGACGAATGCGAATAACCAACCATGGTGTAAAAATAAAGGCCGCAAACAATGAGAATGTCATTGCGACAGAACCAAGAACAGGAATGGGGCGCATATATGGACCCATCATACCTGATACAAAACCCATGGGCAGCAAAGCAGCAATAATTGCTAGGGTTGCCAAAATTGTCGGGTTGCCCACTTCGCGAACCGCATCAATTGTGGTGGCTGTATCAATACTGCCCTTTTGCAACCACCTTCGATAGGTGTTTTCAACCACCACCGTGGCATCATCAACCAAAATACCGATAGAGAAAATCAGCGCGAACAATGACACACGGTCAATGGTGAAGTTCAACATATAGGCTGCAAAAATTGTCATCAAAACGATGATTGGAATAACCACAACCACAACAATTGTTGGACGCAGGCCTAAGAAAAAGAAAATCAAAATGGTTACAACACTGGTGGCTGCCAGCATTTCCATAATCAATTCATTTACTTTGTTGTTGGCAGTTTCGCCGTAATTGCGTGTAACCGAAACTTTCACGTTATCAGGAATCAAATTGCCTTTTAGCGATTCAACTTTTTCTAAAATAGCATCGGCAACACTCACACCATTGGTGCCAACTTTTTTAGCAATGGCAATTGTTACAGCAGGAGCACCATCAGTTTTTGGCGCATCTTTGGCGGCCGCTGGACCTGAATAATACTGAACGATGCTTTTGGCATCGCCCGGGCCTTCGGTAACAGTTGCAACGTCGCGCACATAAACGGGACTGCCGCCACGCACGCCGACAATCAAGCTTTCAATATCTCGGGCATTACGCAAAAAGCTGCCTGAATAAACTTTAAGAACAGCGCCTCCTGATTCACTCTCACCGACTGCGCGCTTTTCATTGGCGCTGGCAATGGTTTGGGCGAGCTCATCAACCGAAATACCAAAACTGTTTAAACGTTCTGGCTTGAACTCAACGCGCATCTCTTCGGGACGACCACCTGTGATAAAACTTTGGGCGGTATCTGGGACTTCTTTAAGCCTTTGCATAACCTCAAGAGCAAGCAGGCGAATGCTCGCATCGCCAACGCTTTCAGACCACAATGTCAGCGTAACCGCTGGTACATCATCCACGCCTTTTGGTTTAACTAACGGGCCAGAAACGCCAGGCGGAATTTTATCCTTGTTGGATTCCAACTTGTCATAAAGCTTAACAAGCGATGGCCCCATTGCTTCGCCAACTTTAAATTGGACAGTAACCATACCGCGGCCTTTTTCAGAGGCCGAATAGACATGGCGAACACCGGGAATTTCACTCATCATCCGCTCAAGCGGATCTGTTGCAAGGGAAGAAACCTGCTGGGCACTTGCTCCTGGGAACTGGAAGAAAATATCAGCGATTGGAACCGAAATTTGCGGGTCTTCTTGACGAGGTGTCAAAATCAAACCCATGGCCCCTAATGCCAAACACATAATTAGCAATAATGGGGTTAGAGGCGAATGAATGAACATCTTTGCGATGCTACCCGCCATGCCAAGTGGCTTATCTTCACCTGTTTGCAGTTTATCTTGATCCAGTTGCGCCATACTACCCTACTTATTCCCAGTCCACAAAGTGGCCCTAAATTCTTTTATCCATCTGTTTCAGCAAACCCCAGTCGGCCAAAACAGTTTTACTCAAATCCTTTAAAAGGCAATCAACCGCCCGTACCTTTAGATGAGCTTACAATCACCTCTTCCCCGCCTTTCAGGCCAGAAAGAACTGTGACATTACCTTTTCCATCAGGTGTTCCAACACGAATGAGTTTGATAATTGGTTTGCCGTTTTCCAGCACCCGAACGCTTGGCAAAGATCCTGTCATTGAAACCGCTGACTTTGGAATGAGCGGTAGACCTTTTGCTTTGTTGGCTGGATCAGGAATTCTTAATTCCGCATACATGCCAGGGCCGCCTGGCACACCTTTTGGTAAATCAAACTTCACCGTCACCGTGTGGCGTTTTAAATCTGCAATCGGGAAAATTTGAGCAACACGAGCCATAACATTTACCCCGCCATTGGCTTCGATAAATGCGGGAACGAACATGCCCTTTTTCAAACCTGATACCAAACGAACTGGCACTTGCGACTGAATACGCAAAAAGTTTACATAAGCAAATTTAAGCACTGGTTTTCCCGGTTGAACGCTATCACCAACTTCAACCATTTTAGCAATGATTACACCATCAAACGGGGCAAGCAGCGTGGTATCGCGCAACCGCACGTCAATCTCTTCGAGTTTTGCTTGCGCACTCATCAAACCAGAACGGGCCTGATTTACAATATTGATTTGGCGCTGCACATCAGCATAACGCTGGACACCTGGTTTTGCCTGACCCATAGATGATGCCATCGGACGCGTGAACATTTTATCAAACATCATCGGCACACCAAAACCGCTGGTACTGTTTTGACCACGGTTGATCGTTGGATTAATCATTTCGGTTGAATACTGAACGTTTGCGTTATTCAATGCTGCTTGAGCTGCTAAAATCGCAGCAACCCCAGAACGACGTTGCGCTTGCAAATCATCATCGTCAATGGTGACCAATTTTTCACCGCTTTTAAAGCTGTCACCTTCTTGGCCTGCAACAAACTTTACTTGCCCCGGAATTTGAGCCGAAAGAGTAACCTCTTTATAAGGAACAACCGAACCCCCTAAGGTTATTGAATTACCAACCTTAGAAATTTTCGCTTTGATTGTTTTGTACTCTTGAGCAACCGCAGCAGCAGAACCCACAAATGTGCTGGCCACTGTCAGTGCCGTTGCAACCATTAAAAAACGCATAGTAACTTTCATTTAAACACCTAATTCCCTTTAGACAGACGGCTTTACGCCCATCCAACCAAACATGGATTCCCAATTGTTGCCGCTAAAAATTTGTTTTTAGTCCGAAGTCTTGCTTTAGCGCTCTGGCAACTCTTTGTAAGAATTACTCTTGTTAACAGCGCGCAAGTTGTCCAAACACTTTTTCCCGCCTGATTACCATCCCATATGCTATTTAGCGTGGCATTTTCAGTGCAGAAGCTAGCCGATACCTCTGTCATGCGATTTACACTATAAAAGGGGTCACTAGACCTACTTAAAGCGTTAGCTGCATTTTCAGGGCCTCGTGGTATTGGCTTGCCCTTAAAACTATAGCGTATATTGAATATGAATCCAATGGATGAAATCAACCGTGCATCATCAAGCTTAATGGCTCGGTATGCAGCTTTGATTATGTTTCGACTTACCACTTCAATTCTTCTCCCACGTTATTTGCCTTTGGTCCCATCCCTTGAGCAAATACCCTTGCGCACAGACAAAACTGCACACGCGTATCGCGCAAGTATCGTGCCAACGCCTTAAAACAATGGCTGAGAGGCCTTTAAAATTTTACCTATATTTATGGTTACTCAAGGGTAAACATACTTAACATATTGATTTAAAACAATTTTAGATCCAAAAACATATTGCATTTTTTGAATCCATCGTGCGTTTTTGCCTAATTGGACGGGCCACCAGCCTGATTCAAATCATCGCAGGGTAAAGTCAGCCATTTTTAATGGTGTCAAAATGAATCGCTCGTCTCAAAATAGGTCTATTTATCCAGAGTCGTTCTGGTTTACATTGAACCAGAACGACCTACTTAAGGTATTGATAGTCTTGCGTTTCATGCAGTGTTTGCGATTCACAACAAAACATGAAACGCTGTAGTTTCGCTTCGAAACAACATAACTTACCTGACGCATCAGTAACGTTCGCCACCAGCCCATAGAAAAGCGTTGCCATAAGCAAGTTCACATCATATACTTTTTGTTGAATGTATTTTGAAGGAGCCTGTACTATGGTTTTTAAAAAAATTGCCAGTTTGTTTAGTGGTGGCAACGCTGAAGAAGAAATGCAAGTTTTCTCTCGAGCTTTAACCGTACACGGTTTGCGCGAGTATAATGAAACAACTGAAGAGCTTGACCGCTTAAACCAAGTTTACGCCGATGCGCCAACAAAATCACAAAAACAAGATGTTGAAAAATTACTTGATCGGGTACAATGCCGCCAAGATGCCATTCGAAGCGCTGCAGTTGTTTTGCTTCACAAGTTAGGCAACAACGCTGACATCAACCTTCAAAATGTTTTCGGGGTCACAGAAAAAGACATTGCAAAAGTTGCGGCGGGCATTGCCAATCATCGCGACACCCCTGCCCAGCAAGTTGTACAGTTTCTTGTTGAAGAAGCTGAGAGTGACTTTATTAACGGGCGCGCGTGACGCGACGACATTAACGAGCGCGCATAAAACAACGATATTACCAAGCGCGCCTACAGCCACAGTTTTATAACAACAAATCTTTCAAAAATCCCCGTTTTAGAAAAGTATGAACGAAATCTTTTTACTTATTCCAATTCTATGATATGTTTTGCCTAGGTAATATCACATTTGCCTGTTTTATGGGAGTAGCGTTTGCACATTCTAACCACGAAGGATTGTACAGATGTTCGATTTATATTTGTCTACTGAGGAGAAACACCGAATGAAAAAATTTCTAGCCGCTGCTGTTATTGGATTTTCAACACTAGCCATGACGACACTTGCATCAGCTCAAGACATGAGCGCGATGATGGGTAAATGGAAGTGGGAAAACTTTGTCGTTGAAGTGACAGCTGGTGGAGACCATGGCGTTTCTGCAAAAGTTATTTCTGGCCCTAAAAACGTTGGCATGGAAATGATGCAATCAAAAATGACTCCACTTGATGGCGGCGCAATGGGCGCGCAAGTTAAGCACCCTGCAACTGGCGACACATACAACGCTAAACTGACCTTCAAGGACGCAAACACTTGGACAATGGCTGGCTGTACAGCAGCTAACGTTTGTGCATCAGGCGAGTTTACACGCGTTAAATAAACCAACACTACCTAAATAAAAAGCCCCGCGGCAGTTACTTGCAGCGGGGCTTTTTTATTGGGTCTGACCTAAAAAAATTATTGGCTTTTAATTTTATTGGAAGCAAAGCTCCAAATAATCCAACCTGGAATAAGCATCACAAGACCAATGAGCCAAAACGGCTGTAAGTTAAACTCAAATTTTGCTGCATCGCCAAAGTTAACCGCAGGGGCCAATCCTAGGAACAAACCTGTTGGATGACAAATAAGGAAAAACAACCCAAAGCCAATGGCGCCACGTGCTGCCCAAAGCGGGATTTTGTATCCTGTCATTTTCAGCTTTGCCAAAATGTAAAAAATAATTGCAATCACAGCACACGCTGCCCCGATATACATCATTGTCGGCATTGCAGGCATCATTGCCAGCATCATAGTCAACATTAGATCTTTCATTATAAACTCCCTCTAAAACATTCAACTAATCATATATCAATAAAATTGGCTCTTGCAAAGGTGAACGATAGATTAACGCACCGTTCAGGAAATACTAAGGTCTGTTTGCTATGATGAAGCCAAGATCAAGTCACCTTAAACTCCAAAGTAAAAACCATGACCTATGTAATCGTCAAAAATCGCAAAACCATTATCGGCAAACCGCTGGGCTCTTATAAAGCTGCACTTAATGAAGCCAATCGTTTGTTTGGCGATGATGTTATGGACTGGATGAACCTCAACCTTCGCGTTGAAGAAGCCCGCCCATAACAAGCCTAGCTTGTTTATTTTTTCTTTCTGTTTGCAACGATCCTTAAACTTGCAGTTGGGGCAGATCGACAAACAAATCGAGCGCTTCGGGATTTGCCAACGCTTCTTGATTTTTAATTTCTCTACCATGCACCACATCACGCACCGCTAATTCAGTAATTTTTCCCGATTTTGTCCGTGGAATATCTGCCACTTCAATAATGACCGCTGGCACGTGGCGCGGCGAAGCGCCGGTTCTGATTTTTACTCTTATTGCTTTTTCCAATTCTTCGTTCAGCTCAATGCCATCTCGTAGCCGAACAAACAGCACAATGCGGGTGTCATTATCCCACAATTGACCAATAGCGATGGCCTCCAGCACTTGTTCAATCTGCTCTACCTGCGCGTAAATTTCAGCCGTGCCAATACGCACGCCACCAGGATTGAGCGTGGCATCAGATCGGCCATGAATAATCATGCCGCCGCGCGGGGTAAATTCGGCAAAATCACCATGGCACCACGTGTTGTCAAAGCGCGAGAAATAAGCATCGTGGTATTTTTTATCTTCGGGATCATTCCAAAATCCAATTGGCATTGATGGGAAAGTGTTGCAACACACCAACTCACCTTTGCCACTTGCCATTGGTTTTCCATCATCATCAAAAACCGCCACATCCATGCCTAAACCTTTGGCTTGAATTTCGCCTTTATAAACGGGGCCAATGGGGTTGCCCGCTACAAAGCACCCGCACAAATCTGTGCCGCCTGAAACCGAGGCCAAATGCACATCGGATTTAATATCGTTGTAGACAAAATCAAAACTTTCAGGGGCGAGCGGTGAACCTGTTGAAAGGATCGATCGAATAGAGGACACGTCATGGGTTTCTTTAGGCTTCCAACCGGTTTTCTTAACCGCATCGATAAATTTGGCCGAAGTGCCAAAGACATTCATTTGTTTGTCTTGAGCAAAATCGAACAACACTTTTTCGCTAGGGTAAAAAGGTGAGCCATCAAACAACATTAAGGTTGCCCCTGTCGATAGTCCCGTAACCAGCCAGTTCCACATCATCCAACCGCAGGTGGTGAAGTAAAACAAATTATCACCCGACTTCACATCACTTTGCAATTGGTGTTCACAAATGTGTTTGAGCAAAATACCGCCAGCGCGATGAACAATACATTTTGGGATGCCTGTGGTGCCCGATGAAAACAAAATATAAAGCGGATGGTCGAATGGTAATTGGGCAAAGTCAATTTCACCTGCGGTAAACGGTTGTTGAAAATCATCAAAGGTCACCGCATTTTTGGTTCGTGCCGCATAGTCGTTTGCCGTGCCAATATAATCAATGACAATAATTTTCTCAACGCTTGGCAATTGCGCCACAACCGCATCAATTTTGTCAGCAATATCGATGGTTTTACCATTGTAATAATACCCATCACAAACCACTAAAACTTTTGGTTCAATTTGCTTGAAGCGGTCCAAAATTCCCTTCTCACCAAAGTCTGGCGAGCATGACGACCAGATCGCACCCAATGAGGCAGCACCAGCAAAACTCATAATGGTTTGTGGCATGTTTGGCACAACCGCACATACGCGATCTTCAACCTTCAACCCAATGGATTTAAACGCTTGGTTGAGCCGCGATACGGTTTGGTTCAGCTGCTTCCAGCTGACAGTAAATTCAACTTTGTCTTCGCCTTTAAATTCCATTGCTGGTGTGTCGTCATTTTTAACCAACAGGTTTTCGGCAAAATTCAATCGAGCTTGCGGGAAGAACCGTGCACCTGGAATTTTGTCTTTATCCTCAATCACCACATCGCCGCGCACGCTCGACTTAACCTTGGCAAACTCCCATAATGAAAGCCAAAACCGCTCGGGTTGGGCAATTGAATAGTCATGCACATCTTCAAAGGTTTTCAGATCAGTCTTAAAATCCTCATTTTCCCTTTTCATAAATGCTACGAGTTGAGACTGTTCTATACGGGCTTTGGAAGGGCTCCAAAGAGGCTGATTTGACATTTAAGAATTCCTTGAGGGATGAATAAGTAAAATTAAAAATAGCAGACTCACTTTATGCATAAAAAATTCAAACAAGAGAATCAATTTTTCATGTATAAATAAGTAATTGAATAAGGCGGTGATTTAATGAAACGATTTCTCATTTTCTTTTGTGGTTTGTTGGTGGTTATCGCGTTGGCGATTGCGGCATTACCTTTTATTTTAACCACGGACTTTGTTGCCGAACAACTCAAAACAGCGGTGACCAAGACGACAGGGCGCACGCTTGCTCTCAATGGGCCGTTAAAATTTAAGTTCTGGCCAACATTAATGGTCGAAGCCAATGATGTAACCTTGTCCAATCCCCCAGCAATGTATAAAGGCCAGTTCGCCGCGATTAAGACGCTGCGCATAAAGGTTGCGGCAAAACCATTGTTATCGCGGCAGGTTGAAATTTTGGAGATGACGTTGCTTGCCCCACGGCTGAGCCTTGTGGTTGATGGAAAGGGCAATTCAAATTGGGATTTTGCGCAAACCAAAACACAGCCTACTAATAAAGATCAGGCCGCCCGTGGGGACCAAGCACCTGAAGGCAAAGCACAACCAAGTATTGACAAAATATCCTTAGCCCCAATCGTTATTAAAAATGGCGACATCAGGTTTCTTGATGAGCGGGCGGGCACTTCGTTTGTGGCAAAATCTGTAAATCTTACGATAAAAATAGGTGGGTTATCTGGCCCGCTTGATGTCAAAGGCAACCTTATTTGGAATAAACAAAAAGTTGCTATTAACAGCTTTACAAAATCACCGCAGCGATTGACACAAAGTGGTTCGCCGATCGATTTAGCAATCACCAGCTCATTATTAACAATGCAGTTTAACGGCCGCGCTAAAATCTCACAGGGGGTTTCTTTAGCTGGCACCATCAATGCAAAAACCCCTTCTATTCGTAAGTTGGCGAGCTGGACGGGCACACCCTTGGCACCTGGCAAAGGCTTAGGCGCTTTTAGTGCCAAAGCGGCCGTTGATCTCAATGGTAAAACCATCAAGCTTTCAAAAGCCAATGTTTCTCTTGATGGCATGAATGCGCGCGGTAATTTGACCATCAACTTAAAAGGTGTACGACCCCTCATTTTAGCCCGCATTGGCATGGACCAAATCAACGTCAATACCTATATGGAAAAGGGGAAAAAATCGGCCCCACAAAAAACCGTAAGATCACAAGGCTGGAGCAAAGACAAAATTGACTTCTCAGGCCTTAAAGCTGTTGATGCTGATCTGACCATCGCCACTTCGCGTATTGTTTACAAAGACGTTATCATTGGCAAAACCAATTTAAGTGTAAAACTTAAAAGTGGAAAACTAGATGCCCGACTAAACAAGATGGCATTTTATGATGGTAATGCCATTGGGCGGATAATCTTAAACGGGGCAAGCAAACGCCCTGTTATCCAAGGCTCGCTGAGCGCCAACGGATTAAATGCCTTTCGATTACTGAAAGACTTTGCCGATTTCAAACGCCTTAAAGGTACGGGGCAAATGCAGCTCTCGCTTGCTTCTTCAGGTAAAAGCCAACAAGAAATTGTTTCACGGTTGGCTGGCATTGCCAAACTAAAATTTACCAATGGTTCCATTCGCGGCATCAACATCGCATCAATGGTCCGCAAGGTGCAAAAATCAGTATTGGGTGGATGGGATAAGGAATCTAAAAAAGATACAGATTTTTCTGAGTTTTCAATGTCGTTTAAAATCAAAGACGGTATTGCCCAAAATGACGACCTTAAATTACTTGGACCCTTGGTGCGCGTAACGGGTAAAGGCGAAGTTGATATGTTGCGCCAACGCCTTGATTATCGAGTAAATCCCAAACTCGTCGCCACTTTAAAAGGCCAAGGCGGCAAGCAAAAGCTTAAAGGTATTGCAGTGCCAATTATTATCAAAGGCCCATGGTCCAAGCCGAAAATATATCCCGATATAAAAGGTATTTTGAGCAACCCGAAAGCTGCGTTTAATTCTTTGAATAAACTAATTAAAAAAGGCGGTGGCGTAAATCTTAAAGAAGCCAGCAAAAAGGTTACAAAAACGCTTGAGAAAAACGCTCGTACGCAAGTGGAAAAAGCACTGGGTAAAAAGGTAGATGATGCCCAAGTCAAAGACGCAAAGAAGAAGGGCAAGAAACTTCTTAAATCACTTTTTGGTAAAAAGGAAAAACCTGCTCCCACTCAACCTGTACCAAGCCAGTGATTTAAGGCGGCGCATTGTTTAGTCTCCGTCGTTTATTAGATTACGCCGTTTTGTGTGGCCTTATTGCAGCCATCGTTTTTGGCTTGCGCTATTTTGATCTAAACGACAGCACGGGCGATGGCCGCGTCATTGATGGCGATAGTCTGATGTTAGATGGTCAAAAAGTTCGGCTTTACGGCATCGATGCCCCTGAGCTATCCCAAATGTGTACGGACCGCAGTGGCGCATCATATCGATGTGGACGCAAGGCACGCCAGTTTTTAAAATCATTAGTAGGAAATGCCCTCATCACATGCAGCGTCATAGATGTTGATCGCTATCATCGCGACGTTTCCATATGCAAGGTAGGAAAGAACGAGCTTAACTTAAAGATGCTTCAATCTGGGTGGGCAATAAGTTACTTTAGCCCTTCGCTTCGATACGTGCGAGCCGAAAAATCCGCACGCCGTGGCAAACGTGGCCTTTGGCAGGGAACATTTGAACGTCCTTCTGAATGGCGCGATGGCCACCGATAAACCTTGTATCAAAATAGAGTCTTCTAGCAGCGTTCGATCTAACAGCAGGTGTGACCAAATGATGATTTGCACTATTACCCCTCTATCGGCATAATAGAATCACATTCAATAAAGCGAATAAGCAAAATTCAACAAGGCCTTTTCAATGTCCAAGCTAAGCGAACTTAGAACTGATATTTCTCAATTGCCAGCGCACAAATTGTTGCGATTTTTATTGAAAGATGCATTTCAGGGTAAAACAGCCGTAACCGCTTCGCTTCGCGCGCCATCTATCGTTGTTCTTAAAATGATTGCCGATATTGACAAAAATACCCCTGTTATGTTTTGCCAGCGTGGGCACGTTTATCCTGAAAGTATGGAGTACCGTGATCGGATTATTGATATTTTGGGTCTGACCAATGTTGAAATTACGGCAGGCGGCTCATCAAGCAATGGTACTTGCGGGTTCTTTCAGCACGAGCAAATGTGGGTTGGCACTGACGTTGGCAATGGCCGGGTCAGAGAAACCGTTCATTTGGCCGAGAAGCTATTGCCTTACGATTGCTGGATTAGTGCTGTTTATCACGCGCCAAAATCTGAGAACATCACTCACCGTGTTGATCTTTGTGGCGAGAAAATTCGCGTTGATGTGTTACGCCACCGTAGCACGAACGACATTCGCCGCTTTATGCGCGATCATGGCTTGCCGTTTCACCCACGTGCAAAAATCAAACGTATTCGCGTTTCACAAGGTCCACAACCCTCGGCTGATCTTTATCACTTCTAAGGTAAAAATGAACAGCTGAACCATGTTTGAGCTGGCCGTAACGCTACCCGTTGCTTTGTCGGTGTAAGCCCTTTAAACTCCATTATAAAAATAGTTCCTATTGCGTTTGATTTGCCGCAGTTAATAGCAGCGTCTTGACTTATATTAGAAAAATCTAATATAAGGGCGCAACTTATTATTTTTGGAGACACAGTATGAAACGGGCGCGTATTCATTTTTCACTTATTTCAGCGTTACTGGCAGGGGCTGTTACAATTGGCGCTGGAATTGGCGAGGCTCAAGCCGCTAATTTAAAGACGGTTAAGGTTATGTCTGTGCAAATGGAAAACCTTCGCCAGTTTGAAGGCAACGTTGAGGCTATCAATAAGTCAACCATTTCAGCGCAAACCTCAGGGCGGATAAAATCGATCAATTTTGACGTGGATGACTATGTCAAAGCTGGTGAAATCATTCTCACTTTTTATGATACTGAGCACAGAGCCCGTCTATCTCAAGCCCAAAGCGAATTAAACGCGGCAGAGGCCCTACGCATTTCAGCCGAGCAAACGTTCAAGAGAACACAAAAACTATTTAAAAAAGGCACTGTCTCACGCGCATCCTTTGATACAGCAAAATCAAGCTATGACAGCACAAAGGCACGCCAAGAAAGTGCCCAAGCTGCACTTGCTCAAGCTAAAGAGCAATTGGGATATACGGTCGTAAAAGCGCCTTACAGTGGCTTTGTCGTCGAGCGCCATGTTCAATTGGGTGAAATTGCTAATCCTGGCAAACCGCTCATGACGGGATTTTCGCTTGAAAAGCTTCGCGTAAAAGCCGAAGTGCCGCAACAATATGCTGTTGCTATTCGCAAAACCAACACCGCAATCATTTATGGCCCCAATAACCAAACTATTAAAGCAAATGCGCTTACAGTGTTTCCCTTTGCAGACCCAAAGTCCAACACGGTTACAGTTCGCATTGCGCTACCTGATGGGACAAAATCTATTTTCCCTGGCATGCTGGTAAAAACCGCCTTCAAAATTGGCGAGAGATCATCTCTGTCAATTCCGCAACAATCAGTTGTTCGACGCGGCGAGCTTATCGGTGCCTATATTATCAATGCCAAAGGCGACATTCACCTGCAACAGATCATCACTGGTCGTAAAAACGGGGATGGCATGATTGAAGTTCTTTCTGGATTAAAACAAGATGATGTGATTGCTCTGAACCCGCTGAATGCTGCAATTGAGCTTAAATCAAAACTGGCCGCAGAAAAATGAGTAACGATAATCAAAACAAAACGAGCAAGTTAGGCATTTCTGGCGCAATTGCAAAAACCTTTGTACGCTCTGAAATCACCGCTTTATTACTTATCGCCGCTTTAATGTCTGGCGTTTTTGCTGTTCTTGTCACCCCGCGTGAAGAAGAGCCGCAAATCAATGTCACCTTTGCCAATGTGTTCATCCCTTTTCCTGGCGCTAGTGCCAAGGAAGTTGAGAGCTTAATCAGTACGCCGGCCGAACAAGTGCTGTCTGAAATTTCAGGCATCAAGCATGTCTATTCTGTTTCAAGTCCGGGTATGTCGACAATAACTGTCCAATTTAAAGTGGGACTCAATCGCACTGATGTAATTGTGAACCTTTATGATAAAGTGTTTTCCAATCTTGATTTTTTGCCGCGCAACTTAGGCGCTGGTCAGCCAATTGTTAAGCCACGAAGCATTGATGATATTCCAATCGTCACGGCAACGTTGTGGAGCGAGAACAAGAATCAATCCTCTGGCGAATTGCTCAAAATCGCCCATACGGTGGAGGCCGAACTTAAACGTATTTCTGGCACACGTCAGGTCCGCACTATTGGTGGCTCTAACCAAATCGTAAATGTGTTGGTCGATCCACAAAAGCTATCAGGCCATGGCCTTGTTCTTAATGATCTACGTATTGCGCTTAGAGCATCTAACGCTTCTAATGACCACACATCCATCACCGCGAATAATTTGAACATTCCTGTTCGCGCGGGCACGTTTTTGGTCAGCCCAGATGAAGTTGGCTCGCTGGTTGTTGGCATCAATAATGGCAAACCTGTTTATTTATCCGATGTTGCAACCGTGAAGTCTGGCCCAGCTAAACCAAAAACGTATGTGACTTTTGTTCCCGGAAAATCTGCGCACATCAAAGATGTAACGGTCAAGGGACGCTTTCCTGCGGTAACACTTGAGATTGCCAAACAGCCTGGCACCAATGCTGTGGAAATTGCTAATAAACTCATTAAGCGTTTGGACGAACTTAAAGGCGTTTTTATTCCTGATAATGTCCATGTTACAACCACGCGTAACTATGGCGCAACGGCTGATGCAAAGGCTAAAAAGCTAATTTTGAAGCTTGGTTTTGCCACGGGCTCTGTGGTTATTTTGGTTATTCTTACCATGGGCTGGCGCCCTGCAGTTGTGGTTGGCATTGCGGTTATTGCAACCCTTGCCGCAACCCTACTCGCTTCATTTGCTTACGGGTTTACGATTAACCGCGTATCACTTTTTGCCCTTATTTTTTCCATCGGTATACTGGTCGATGATGCCATTGTTGTGGTGGAGAATATCCACCGAAAAATGGAAATGAATACAAAGAAAACGCC
>Ga0256834_1001460_pt1 | contig 16017 bp, 10 predicted proteins | sample 4281140metaG_FD_190536 | JGI IMG/M metagenome (GOLD analysis project Ga0256834, IMG submission 190536) | Hydrothermal vent microbial communities from East Pacific Rise, Pacific Ocean - 4281-140 | ecosystem: Environmental > Aquatic > Marine > Hydrothermal vents | place: Pacific Ocean: East...
GCCACAGCCCATCCCCAAGAGTAATGCCAGTTCTGGGCTCTTAGCCCATGTCGTGGTCGCCAAGTATCAGGATGCCTTACCCCTCTACCGTCAAGAGCAGATCCTAAAACGAACCGGCGTTGAACTGGGCAGAAACACATTGGCAAACTGGATGATTAAATGCGGCAGCCTCATCCAGCCGATCCTCAACCTTCTCAATGAGCAGCTCCTCTCTGGCCCCATCATCCACTGTGATGAGACGCCCGTCCAAGTACTCAAGGAGACCAACCGATCGCCACAAAGTAAATCCTACATGTGGGTGCGTGTTAGCGGCCTACCCGACAAAAAAATCATACTCTTTGATTACGCCTCGAGTCGCAGTGGACAGATTGCTGGGCAGCTGCTGGATGGCTTTTCGGGCTACCTGCAAACCGATGACTATGCGGGTTATCATGCACTGGGCAAAATGGAGGCGATCACTCACCTCGGTTGCTGGGCGCATGCACGTCGTAAGTTTATCGATGCGCAAAAAGTGGCCGCGCCGACAGGCAAGTCATCAAAAACTGGAAAAGCCGATATCGCCTTGAGTCATATCGGCAAGCTCTACAGCATCGAACGGCGGATCAAAAATGAGCCTCCCGACGTGCGTCAAACGATACGACAAAAAGAGAGCCGGGTCATTCTTGAACAACTGCGGCGTTGGTTGGACAAAACGCGGCATCATGTCTTGCCCAAAGGTGCGCTGGGCAAAGCCCTAGGTTATCTGGATAAGAACTGGGACAAGCTGACCGTCTACATTGAAGAGGGCCACTTATCGATGGATAACAATCGTGCCGAGAACGCCATCCGACCTTTTGTTATCGGCAGAAAAAACTGGCTATTCAGCGACAGTGATAGAGGGGCCAAAGCCAGCGCCGCACTCTACAGCTTGATCGAGACCGCTAAGGCCAATAAGTTAGAGCCTTATGCCTATCTGCAACATGTTTTTAAAGAGCTGCCAGCCGCGCAAAGCCTGGAAGATATCGAAGCGCTGCTGCCATGGAAACTGGATGAGGAGAGATTAATAATAAGCTGATCAGGGCGCAAGATGGGGTTTATTGAGCGCTTACTGGCTGCACAGGCAGTAGTGCTATTAATAACTATCAAATTTACCAATATAAACATCAGTTCTTAGGGAGATAAAAATAGGACTCAATTCAGACTCTTTTTCAACAGGCGCAATTGGCTGAAGCAGCCTATGCAGATTTCACTGATAACTCCGGCACCTTACTATCCGCCTATTGATCAATTGGGTTGGCATTGCTGTGAAAGTTAACGGGATATCTAGGGGGCAAGAATTACCTTGTTTTGATTGCTTTTAAGCACACATCCTAAAGGCATGTTAGCGTTGCTCCCATTATGGCCAGTTATGGAGGTTAGGTGAATACAATCATCACCTTGTATTTTTACCTTCGAGCTTCCTTTTTTGAAGAGTATTTTGCCCATGTTCATTCCTGAAACAACGCCTTTATTTACTCCTGCTTCATCACCCATTGAGCGAGGAATCTCAGAGTTTTTTGTAACTACCTCCTTGCCCATAATCTTAACTTTTGTAGTTGTTTTTTTAGCTTGATTTGTCATGCCTGTGTTTGGGTAGGGTATAGGTACAGGGGGAGCTGGTGGTGCAGGCGTTAAACAGACGTCAGGCATAGCCATACATTGCCCCCCACTTTTCGTTACAGCTGGAAATATTGCGGCCATCCTACTCTCTCCTTGTTAACCTAGATGAATTTTATTGGATTTAACTTTGAAATCTTCTTCTGTTTTTATGAATGTTTTCTTTGATTTTGTGTGGATCGTTTCTTCAATCAATGTTCGCATTCGCCCCGCTTTTAGTTGGGTTAACTGCTCAACAGATCGATAAACATTCTTTGCCTTTTCGGTAATTGAGTTGGCAACAACAGTGAGCATGTCGGTGATGAGCTGTGAATCCCCGACTTTGCCTGAGAACTTCTCACCTGCATACCGAGTCTCTTTAAGTTGAAACTCAGCTTGTTGAGCCGTTATGCCCACTTGAGCGCTACTTAACATAGCTTTTTTGTGTCGAAGGGAGAGAGAGGAGATAAGTTCACCCAAATTGTTAGAGACACCCATTAGAAGTCTAGAATGGGCAAGCATATTGATTGTTTGGCCCTTAACATGAATGTTTTTTGCCGAATTAAAAACAATGTCACCACTTTGTGTAGAGAACTCTAAGTCACCTTGCTCGATGTTGATTTTGGTCTTGCCAGATTCAGGGTCATATTCAACAAGAAGCTCATTTTTCTTTGAAAAGAGTTGCAGTAGAGATGACTCAGGTGAGTTTTTTACAATGGCATAACTGCCATCAGATGCCTTAACTCTCTCTGCAGTATCTCTTGTAGAGAAAAGGCCGATTACATAGAGCTTTTTGAGTGAATTACCTGTTACCAAAACCTCATCACCAGCATGTAAGTTTGTAGTAGAGGGGATGGCTAAGCGAGCTAACGCATCAATGCCATCTCCATCTTCTGTTAGCCGTAAACGATAGATATCTTTTTTAACTAAGCCAATAACAGTAGCTGAGCCGTTGTAGCCACTCTTTGTGCTTTGAGGGCTTAGTTCTACAATATTAGAATTTTGCATAATGACTCTCTTAAATATTGGGTTTAGAGTGCTGGCGCTTGGGGCGTTTGCCAATCTTCGGCTTCAGCTAAATCTTTATCGGTATACTCAGTGTTCAACTTATTAACATGTTTCCAAATGGTTTGTTGTTCAATTACACGGTGCAGTAGAGCTTGTTTAAGGTTGGCCCCGGTAAAATCTGCCTGGGTAAGATCAGCATGGGAAAAATCAGAGTAGGGCAGTTGAGCGTGCTGAAAATTAGCAGCTCTACAGTTTGCATAATTGAACTCAGCTCGATCGAGCTGTGCTTTAGAAAACTGTGTTTGTTCTGCTGTAGCTGCTTCAAACCTGCTACACCTCAAATCAGCCTGTGATAGGTCTGCACGATCTAACTTAGCCCCCGAGAAGTCTGCCGTATTGCATTGGGAATTTTTCATCAAGGCATCTGAAAGGTTGGCATTTGAGAAGTTCACCTGGTTGCAGGTTGCTTGGTTAAGGTTGGTAGCCTGTAAAGAGGCTTCTGATAAATCTGAGTCAGTGAGATTACAGTGAGCCAAGTCCATCCCAGATAAATTTGTCTTTTTCATATTACAGAGCGTGAAACTGGTTGAGTTGATCTGAGCTTTCCTTAAATCAACATCTTCAAAGTCTGTGTTATGAATGGTTGTGTTGTAAAAGTTGATCCCATCAATTTTGCAGCCGCTCAATTCACAATAGTTAAGGTTGGCTTCTGAAAAGTTAGCATCTGTTAAGTCAGCATTAGAAAGTGAGGCATCTTCAAGGTTACTGTTGCTGAAATCCGCACCTTCTAAGTTGGCTTTAGAGAAGTTGCTATCTGTTAGATTACAGCTAATAAACTTTGCAGCCATTAACTCTGCATCAGAAAAATCAGCGTTTGTAAGATCAATACTACTAAAATCAACTCCAGCTAATTTTGACTTGTTGAGTGTGATGCCCCTTAGGTTGCTTTTGCTAAAATCAACTTGCTCAATGTTTGTATCGGTAAAGATTGTGTGGTTTAAATCTCGCTCAGAGAGATCCAGGCCACTAACATTGCAGTTAATAAATGAGGATTTTGATAGTTTTTTTGGCAATGTATTTTGAATGGTTGTTAAATCTACTTTAACAAATTTTACAGGGCAGAATTTTGCTTGGCTAAAATCTGTTTCTTTGAGATTAACCTTAGAAAACTCAGTTTTGTCCAATGTGGCATCAGTAAAAATAGCTGAGCTTAAGTTGCTACTGTTAAAAGAGGTTGATTGAAGTGTTGCGTTACAAAATTGGCTGTTTGTTAATGTGCACCCTTCAAATCGAGCTCTCTCAAACAAAGTGTTTTCATAAATGCTACCGGTTAGATCGATATCCTCAAAAGAGGTGCTCGTCAATTGAGCAGAGGAGAAGTCAGCTCCTGCTAGAGAGGAAAAGCCTTTTGAAAAACCACAGATTTTCATCTCCTTAAGAGACTCAAGTGCATATGATGGAATGTTTAGCTGGTCTAAACTAATAGTGGCCTTGGCGTGTTCTTTTTCTGGTGTGTTTTCAGAAAAAAAGATTGTTCCAGAAAGATTGCTTTTTGCGAAATTAGATTCTGAGCCTGTTGGGTTTATAAAAATGGCGCTTTTGAGCGATGAACCTGAAAAGCTGGTGCCAGCTAGACTAACTCTGTTAAAGAGAGAGTGATCAAAGGTTGCTCCACTTAAATTCGCACCATCAAAAATTATTCGATCAAAAGTAACACCTTTAAACTTTGCCCCGCTAAGGTTGCAATTACTAAAATCAAGCCCAGATAAAATAGTATGTTCTAATACCTCACCTAACCTGATTTTTTCCTGTACATCTTTTACACTTAAAAAACCACTCATAACAAATTATCCATCTGAGAGTTTTGTCATTTTTAGGTTACTCTGTTTAAATTGAGTCTCCTTGATCACGGCATCAAGAAACTCAACGCCATAGAGGTTAGCTCCATTGAAGTTGCTCTTGGTGAGGTTTGCTTTTTCTAAGCTGCCTTGAAATAGATTCATTTTTTCAAGGTTTGCTGTGGTTAAATCGGCTTTAATAAAACGAGTGAATTTCATGTTGGCAGCAAACAGGTTGGCGGCCTCTAAGTTGGCAGCGGAAAAGTCTGCCCCCTCAAAGTTGCTGTAGCTTAAATTAGCCTCGGTTAAATTGGCGCCTTCCCAAATTGAGCTCGTCCCTTTTGCCCCTTGAAAATTGCCATGTGAGAAATCAGCGTTATCAGAAGCACGTAGTTCTGTCAGGTTAGCATTAGACAAATCAATATTCTCACCTTTTGCACCATTAAGGGTAGCCTCAAAGAGATTGGCCCCGTGGAATATTGCTAGTTTTAATGTTGAGTCTGAAAAATCGGCACCTTGAAGTTGGCTGCTTCTGAAGCTTGTTTCAGTTAGATTGGCTTCTGAAAAAATTGAGTCAATGGCACTGACATTATCGAGTATTGCCCCTTTTAGTTGAGCTTTTTCAAATATTGCATCATCTAAGCAAGCGCCGGTTAGATCTGCACCACTAAGATTAGTGCCTGTGAGGTCAGCATCTTTCAGATTTGCTTCTCTTAAATTTGCGCCAGAAAGATTGGCCCCCATTAAATTTGCGTTTGATAAGATAGCGTTTGATAGGTTGCTAGCATTAAAATTTACTTTTGAGAGTATTGCTGTTTCTAGGTTTACACTTGGCAACTCTAAGTTAGATAGGTCTAGTAGAGTGAGATCCTCATCAATAAATGTTTCACCATGGCTAAAACGTTCGGTGAATCTTTCACGGCTAAATGGAGTCTTGGTTGGCTCAGGCTCTATTCCCATCTCTTTTAGTAGCTTTTCGTCCTCTGCTTTTTGTTCTGCAGTTTGTTTTGGTAAATTGTCAGGGTCTATACCTGCTTCAATAAGAGAGGCCCGTATTTCTTTATTCGCTTGTTCGATCTTTTTATCAACATCGATAGTGTTCTCTTTGAATGGTTTTACTTCATAAGTTTTATCACTCTCTTCATCAGCTAATTTTTTAATAAATTGCTGATGGTAGTGCTCTAGTGGTTGTGTTTGATTATCAAGTTTTTCAGTGACTATAAAAACGTGGTGGATCTCTTCATACTCTTCAGATAAAACTTCACTTAAGCCCCGCCATACCAATACTAACTTTTCGCTTTCCATATCAACCCAGAGCGTATCCAGGTTCATTGTGACCTCTTTAAAACGAGTGTTGTTACTGTTTAGTGATTCAAGCTCATTAATGAATAAGCGTACTCTTAGAGCTGGAAGTTGAGAGTGATATTGTGAATGAATAGGGTGAAGATTTTCAAAATAGAGTTTTTCGTCGCCTTTTAAATAGCCCTCTACCTGCTGGTCTGTTGTAGCGGCGTTGAAATGACTCCAGTCGAAATCCTTGGGGAACCAGGGCCATCTCTCTTTCAACCAGGCTCTTTTATAGGTGCCCATTTTTGAGAATCGCTCATGCCACAAACTCCCTATTGGAGCAAAACCTGCAGGGGCAGGATGATCGCTTGGTGAATTTATACGATGGTGAATATTTTCAATATTGGGAAGCGGCCATATTTTAGCTCCACTTTTGTTTTGTGCTTTTTTGAATCCTTTTCCGACAGGATTTTTTTTATAACCTTCACCACCATAGCTATTCTCATAACGCAATTCCATTTCAGAAAATGGTTCGGGATCAGAAAGTGATTTGATGGCTCCTTTCCAGTATCGATCTCCGAAGACTGCCAGTGATTTTGTTTTGCTGCCTACTTTAAAAGTTACCCGAGATGCTTTGGTAGGTTTTCCATTGGGGGGATGGCATCTACCTGCCAGGAGGAGGTCTGCTCTGGGTTTAAAGTAAGCAAAGTCAGATTCGTAACGAGCCCCCCCTTGGCCATCTTTATCATCCTCATATAATTCGCTTGCTGTCGCAAATAATTGCCCACCTGATAAAACTGCTTTTTGACCGTGTCTTAAATCAAAGGTGCCTTTAACGATTGATGTTAATGAATGATTTGGGAACCCAACCCGACCAAGAAAAGGTGCAAACGTGAATTCTGTTTCGTTATAAATTTCCATTATGCTTCTTTTTTGCCTTATAAAAAACAGTCTGGTTTACACCGAACCAAATCCCAATGACAACAACTAAACCAATCAATCCTGTTGATACAAAATCGTATAAAGTGCCATCAGGTTGACCAAGAGCCGAGGCGATTATGCCAAATACGATTATGCCTATACAAATTATCAAAGTTACGGTTGTCATAATTAAAAAATGCTGTCTAATATTTTTGGAGTTAATTATCAATCCCAATAGCACACCGTAAAATCCGACGGCAGAACCCACTATTAACCCAGGTAATATAGAGTATATTTCCGGTGTGAACCAAGGATCAGTCATCTATCACTACTCCAATATTTTTTGCAGTCAATTTTATCCATCCAGGCAGAGGTTATGAATTTATATTTCATTACTTGCTTTCGATGTTTTTTCCAATAACATTTTTTGTGGCAACCATGTTTTTACTGATGGATACATTTCCAGTAATATCAACATCTCCTTTTATTTCAATAAGCCCATCGGTGATTTTTAACGCCCCCCCGCCCACTCTTAAAACAATCATGCTCCCTCCTGTAATAAAAATATCTGGTGAATCAATGGAATATGAGGTTTCAGCAATGTACTTATCCAGTTTTGTTTTATGTATAGCTGTTGCTTCACAAATATCGCTCTTTAATCCTTTTGTTATATTTATCTCAGTTGATAAATTAGTCGTTAATTTAGCGCCAATAAAAGAATCGTGTGTTGCGCCAATGGTGTTTGATGACTTTGCACCAAGATAAACTTCAAACTTATTTCCAGTGGTAAGCCAGTCATTATTTCCTTTAACTTCAGTCTTATCTGTCCCTGTGATTGTCGTTTTTCTATTACCACCAATTTTTGTTATTACGTCACCACCTACTTTTTCAATTTTGTCGCCTTCAATTTTTTGATCTAAATCACAAACTATTGCTACGTTTTTGTCGCCTGTTATGTTTTGGTTTAAGTCGCACGTTATTGCTATGTTATTATCTCCTTCAATATTAAGGTTGTAGTCATTTTTTATCAGTTCATGTTCATCTCCCTCGATGGTGATGTTTACGTCTCCTCCAACAAAAGCATTTACATTGCTTTCTATATTCATAGTAAGATCTAGTTCTGTTGAGAGGTGAATGCCGTCCCCTCCATCACATGTGCCTAACGATATATTCGTATCGCCAAATGGAGAGTATATAAAAATATTCTCACAGCCGATTTTACTATTCATGTTGATATAGTTATTTCTACAATCCATCCAGATACTTTCTGTTCGACTTCCTGGGTGCCTGTTGTTTGCGTTGTATACACGCCCTGTAATAATAGGCTGGTCTGGGTCTCCCACCAAAAAATTTACGATGACTTCATGGCCAATATGAGGGTGGTGCTTAGTACCCCATCCTGCCCCTGCCCAGGCTTGGCTTACACGCACCCAACAGGAGCTTTTTTCGTTATTTTCACCGTAACGATCCCAGTGAAATTGGACTTTTACTCGGCCAAATTCATCTGTCCAGATCTCTTCACCTGACGGCCCGACAACAATAGCTGTTTGTGGGCCTTGAACCATGGGTTTAGGGGTTATACGTGATGAGCGGTACTGCTGTTGGCTATTGATGACTTCAAAGCTGCATTGATAACTATCTTCATCACCCTGACTATCATTGCCATAACCACCACCTTGTAGATGGTAGGTTGATGAGATGACTAAATATTCACGGTTCTGATCCTCTCGGTGATAACCGTGGAGGGTGAAAAGGCCGCCGGTGTAAAGTGTGCGGACGTTGCCTTCACCTGTCGCTTTTTCATATTGCGTATGCAGCTCTTCTAGGCGGGTACGTACATAGTTATTTCCTTCTCCTGCTGTTACATATTCACCTGGGTAATCATAGATCTCATAATTTGAACGGTCATGATTAAAAGGGTTGGCTAATTTGCTCTCTAAGTTTGCTTTTGGGTTTTTAAAATTAAAATCACGGTGAGCATAGGCACCTGGTTGCAGATTACGTGTGATGCTCCACTCTTGAATGTGATCCTCATCTCTTACGATATTTCCTGCAGGTGAGAAATAGTTAACATCGGGTGTGGTGATTTCATCATGGCCACTAATTGAGTCGGTAATGTGGAGGGTGTGTTTGCCATCTTCATGGGCAAAGTAGTAGTAGATGCCCTCTTGCTCGAAGAGGCGACTAATGAAATTAAAATCTGTCTCCCGGTATTGAACGCAACTTTCCCATTTTCGGTAATCACCACTGAGTGAAACTTTATAATCTGAAAAACCTTCCTCTTTAAATATCTCTTCGACTATTTCTATGACGGTTTTGCTTTGGAATATTCTGCAATCTGATGTTCTTGTGAGTAACCAAAACCAGGGGTGTAGGGTTGCCTGGTAGGTATAGAAACCATTTGATTCACCCACTTGGCAAAAGCGGCTGACAATACCATTGAAATAACGTGATTCGCCTTCGGGCAACATTAACTCTACGGTTAGGTTTTGACCTAGCACATCTTCAAGTTTGATCTGCTCATCGTGGCTGAGGAGGTCGAGATCAAATTGAAATAAGCGGCCTAGTTCCTCTTTGCCTGACATGGCGCGCAGCATTAGAACATCTTCACCCAGTGGGGTTTTAACTTTGATGCTTCTATTCTTTTGTGTGTAGCTCACGAGTAACCTCTAATGACTTTTTAATCTTGTTTATTTGTGCCCACGCGGTTTCACAGCTACCGCGTGGGCAATAAAACCTGCCCACCCTACAAAACTTTAAGGAGAAGGCCCTCTAAAATTGATATTCAAACTCATCTTCTTTAACGGTCACATGTATTTTCTCTATCGCTTTGCCTTTGAGCACCCTGTTGAGGAGCTCTGTGCTGATTTTTGGCAGCACAGTGTTTGTTAGGATGGAGTCAATCATACGGCCGCCACTATCTAACTCAGTACAGCGGCTTGCGATGAGTTTGATCACCTCATCGTCATAACTGAATGGGATTGCGTAGTTCTGTTGAATGCGTTTCTCGATTCGACCCAGTTGCAATTTTGAGATGGCGGTGATCATCTCATCACTGAGTGGATAGAAGGGGATTGAGACCATTCTGCCGAGTAGTGCAGGAGGGAATAGATCCAACAGTGGTTTGCGTAGTGCTTTGGTTAGCCCCTCTGGATTTGGCATTAGATCGGGGTCTTGGCACATGTTCATAATGAGGTCGGTGCCGGCGTTGGTGGTGAGTAGAATGAGGGTGTTTTTGAAGTCAATAACACGTCCTTCACCATCTTCCATCCAACCCTTATCGAATACTTGAAAGAAGAGTTCATGCACATCGGGATGGGCTTTTTCCACCTCATCTAATAGCACTACACTATAAGGGCGGCGGCGGACAGCCTCTGTTAGCACGCCACCTTCGCCATATCCCACATAACCTGGAGGTGAGCCTTTGAGTGTTGAGACGGTGTGTGCTTCCTGGAACTCACTCATGTTGATGGTGACTATGTTCTGTTCACCACCATAGAGCGCCTCTGCGAGCGCAAGTGCCGTTTCTGTTTTACCCACACCGGATGGGCCTGCCAGTAAAAAGACGCCGATAGGTTTACTTGGGTTATCAAGATTGGCGCGTGATGTTTGGATGCGCTTTGAGATCATCTCAAGTGCATGGCGCTGGCCTATGATGCGCTGCTGTAACACATCGGCAAGATTGAGTACGGTTTCAATCTCGTTTTTAACCATTCGGCCGACAGGGATGCCAGTCCAGTCGCCTACGACTGAGGCGACTGCTTGGGCATCTACACTGGGGAGAATAAGCGGTGACTCACCTTGAAAGTCAGTTAACTTGCTCTGTAACTCCTTTAGCTCTGTTAGAAGAGTCTCTCTTGAATCTAGGTGCTCTACTTCATCATTGTCTGATTTGATGTCTCGCAGTTGTTGGTGTATTTTGAGCATGCTATCAACAAGTGTTCTCTCTGATTCCCAGCGAGCATCGAGTGCCTTTAGCTCTGTTTGAGCTTCATCTAAATTGTTTTGGATATGCACTTTACGCTCATCAGCATCAATGCCGATGGTCTCCTCTTTGGTAACAATCTCTAGCTCCGTCTCAAGTGCTTCAATATGTTTCCGGCAGTCATCAACTTCAGCAGGCACCGCATGCTGGCTTATAGCAACACGGGCGCAACTGGTGTCCAATAGACTGACCGACTTATCGGGTAGTTGTCGTGCAGGTATGTAACGGTGGGATAGTCGTACAGAGGCCTCTAACGCCTCATCTAACACCTGCACTTGGTGGTGTTGCTCAAGTACGGAGGCAACGCCTCGCATCATTCGTATGGCTTTTTCCTCATCGGGTTCATCGACTTGAACCACCTGGAAACGGCGCGTTAGTGCAGGATCTTTTTCGATATATTTTTTGTATTCTGCCCAGGTTGTTGCGGCTATAGTCCTTAAGGTGCCGCGTGCTAACGCTGGTTTTAATAGGTTGGCAGCATCGCCTGTACCTGCATTGCCGCCTGCGCCAATCAGTGTGTGTGCCTCATCTACAAAAAGGATGATCGGTTTGCTGGATGATTGTACTTCATCAATCACTTGGCGGAGCCGGTTCTCAAACTCCCCCTTCATACTGGCACCTGCTTGCAGCAGGCCAATATCTAACGTGAGCAGGGAGACATCTTGTAAAGAGGGTGGCACATCACCCCGTGCAATTCGTAGTGCAAAACCTTCAACAACGGCGGTTTTACCAACGCCTGCCTCACCGGTAAGAATGGGGTTGTTTTGGCGACGACGCATGAGAATATCGACAATTTGACGAATCTCATCATCACGGCCAACGATGGGGTCGATTTCACCGTTACGGGCCTGTGCTGTGAGATCCGTTGTAAACTGTTTAAGAGCCTGCTGTTTGCCCATCTGAGCGGGTGGAATGGCACCACTCGCTTCACCAGGTTCGCCGCTTGCTTGAAAGCCATCGGTCGCTTGGAGTGAATCTTCAGGTGAACCGGCCACAATTTCTGGGAAACGGTCACTGAGAGTTTCAAATTTGATCTTCTCAAACTCGCTGGAGATGTTGTAGAGCGCATTTCGTAAGCTAGAGGTTTTGAGGATGCCGACAATCAAATGCCCCATGCGAACCTGAGACTCGCCAAACATCAAGGTGCCGTAGACCCAGCCTCTTTCAACGGCCTCTTCAACGTGAGAGGAGAGGTCTGAAATTGAGGTGGAACCACGAGGTAAGCGGTCTAGCGACTCAGTAAAATCTTTTGCCAAAATGGAGGGGTTAATATCGAACTGTTTGATGATTCGATGTAGGTCTGAATCTTGTAGTTGTAGAACCTGATGCAGCCAATGAATCAGTTCAACATAGGGGTTGCCGCGCAATTTACAGAAAACCGTCGCCCCCTCGATTGCTTTGTAACCTACACTGTTTAGTTTGCCAAATAGTGCTACACGTCCAATTTCAGCCATGATTGTATCCTTTGATTATTGTCTCGCTATGATGTGTAGAGGCCTGATCTGAATTTAACCAAGTTGACCACCCTAGTTGACTATCCCCGCCCAATTTAAAACTGGGTATTTCATCTTTTTGTAATACCAGGTTCATATCCCAATCTAATTGAATGCCTACATAATTTTTTACTGTTGCCACAACGGCTTTCAAATCTGAACCACCAGGGAGCAGGCGTCTGAATTCAGAATATTTTAGTGGCCCAAAACAGAGCCTAAATTTATGTTGGCAGCCCCAGATTTTGTTACCTACGATGGTTGTTAAGTTAAGCACACCTGTCTCTTCACTTTTGCCCAGTTGCCACTGGCTCTCTTCTGGCATTGGCATCCACTCGCCAATCAGCTCATTTACGGCAACAGGTACTTTGCAGTAGCCACTTAAAATATCTGCTAAACCATCTGCATTGCGGACTTGGTTTGCAAAGGAACCTGAATAGAACAGTTTTGCCCGATCTGGCAGCTCATCTCGGTGATGAAAAGAGTCCATCCCTTGGCCGAAGAGTGCGCCAATATATTTCTTAAACGGGTCTGACTCATCACGATCAAAATTTACCGTGGGCTCTTTATTGGCCCATGCACGATAGAAAAGTGACAACATTCGATGATGGAAAAGATCTACAAATTTTGTGAAAGTTGGATCGTTGTGATGGTGCATCCTATTGCAGGCATGCTCGGTTAGATGTACTGGCAGCGCACCATTGGGGCCAAATAGGCCGAGAAAATAGCTACTCAACCTGGGGGGGGTACCCTCTTCTCCCCCTTTATATGTACTTATTGTTGAGTTGGCAAATGAGAGTGAAGGTGTTTGATCTAAACGAACAGGATCGGTCTTAGGGCGTGCTGATTCGCCGAGCCTGGGGGCCTCTTTTGCTGCAGACTCAATACAGCGCAGCGCAAAGAAGAAACTGAACTTCTCGGGTGCTTGCTTGAGTGCTTCAAGCCGATCTAGATCGTGGGACATCTGCCCATCCTCACTGGCCAACGCATAACCTCCCCACGGCTAGAGCTATTTACGACTGTTTGCGTGAAAGAATTGATGGAGACGTAGCGTGCAAAGAACTGCTCTAACACTGCGCCTAACAGAAAAATACCGACACCTTCATAAGCACTCTCTTCAAATTCAAGGCTAATTTCAATGCCGCGTGCCATAGCCATAGGGCCGGTTATGGGTACTCGGCGTATGACGGGTTTTGATGAGACAGATAGTAAACCGTCAATCTGTTTATGCGTTGTAATATCGTGTTCACCGCAATAGAGGCGTAATAGGTCACGTAGTGCTTCAGCCCCCTTCTCCTCATCATTATCGATCAATGAGAGATAGTTGAGTGAGAGGTGACTAATCAAATCCCAACTGATGCTACTTGGGCTATGAGCGGGGCGAGGCTTTGTAGGGCCAGCAACACAGCGTACAGAGATTACTGGTGCACTTAGCTCCATGGTGAAATCGGTCTCCTTTTTCCCCACGGGCATCTGCAGTGGTAAATCACGATTTGTGCAGAGCAATTCAACACCTAACTGCCTTAAGTTGCTGGAGTAGGGGGCCTCATTGGCATCAACCAGTGAGATAAATAGTTCACTGCCGATATAGCTAGAGCGAGGGCCGTTTTTGCGCTGGCGGGTTGATAACATCCGTGGCTCGCGATGCGCTGTGAAATAGGTCATCTTCTCACGCTCGGCATCTCGATTGTCGAGTGAATAAAAGGGGTGGAATCGTTGCTCTGATTCGGTGCTTTTACCGTGCCCTGTTATGCTTTTGATTGAGTAGACTTCAAAATCCATAGGGCGCGTTCGGTCAGGAACAATATGGTATTCCGTCTCTCTGTTTGATAGATGTATCCGATCAGCTCTTTTCTGGAACAGATTGGCGGCGGGGGTGCAAAAGAGGGTAAAGTGCTCTTTGTTTAAAACACCCTCCAGTTTTGGTTCAGGCCTATTGAGCAGTACAATAATTTCTAATTCATTGCCTGAACAGGCACTCACAGCCTTGCCAAGACCATCTATATTTAAAAATAGAAAACGCTCATAGAAGGCAAAATACTCTTGCAATAATCGGTAGCCTTCAAAGGAACGCTTGGTGTAGGGAAGTAGTGCGCAACTGTCATCAAACCCGCCCGCTTTAATTGCACTTTTTGGTAAGAATTTTTGCCAAGGTGAGTGGGTAGCGTGCTCTTTTTTTGGACGAACAATAATGCCGATACTATTTGCAATAAATTGTTCATAGAGTGTTGCGGGCTGTTCACCGCTTCCCCTTAAAAAAAGAGGCAGGGAGTCTAAGCTGAGTTGGTCAAAGTTTAGACCGGCAGTGCATTTCAAACTAATTTGAATAGCGGCTTTCGCTTTACGAAAATCTGAGATGCCTAAAGAGGCTACAGCACCGCTACCTGCAACATAATTGGCATCATTTAACTCGAGTGGCCAGAGTGTCACATCATGAGCTGTGCGGTATTCACAGACTGTTTGTTCATCTTTAGCAAGTAGGCTTCTTAGAGCACTGTTCCGTGGAATTACAAAACCATCTGTTAACGAACCTTCCATTTGATCTGGCTGAAAGCTGACAACGGTCATGGAGGGAATCGGGGTAAGAAAGTGCGGGTAGACCATGTTGAGAAGATGCTGAGTAAAACGGGGGAACTCAGAATCAATCTTTAACTGCACGCGTGCGGCTAAAAATGCAAAACCTTCGAGTAGTCGCTCAACATAAGGGTCGGCACACTCAAAGCTATCTAAACCCAACCGACCAGCAATTTTGGGGAATGCTTCTGCAAACTCTCCCCCCATCTCACGCATAAACTGGAGTTCTTGGTTGTAATATTTAAGGAAACGTTGATCCATTAATTTATCTTCTGGCTACCCGATTCTGAGATGTTAACGCCGCCCGTTTCAAGGTCAATTTCAGTTTTCATAAAGAGGCGCAATGGCAGTGGTTGTGCCCATAGGTCGCCCTCTATCTCAAATTGCACAGTATTTTGATTCATATCTTCTTCGTTAATGGCGATGCTTACTTTGAGACTATTTCGCAAAATTCGTGGCTCAAAAGCTAAAATTGCTTGGCGAAGTTGACGCTCTATCTCGTGGGTATTGAGCGTTGATGCGGTATAGCCAGTTAGCCCGCGCATGCCGTAATTGAGCACAGAGCTTTTGACCTGTTTGAGGTCATCAAGTGAGATGATCTCCTCTAAATTGCCGGTATTCAGTAGCCAGACCAAGTCACGGATAACGGAGGTTCGTAGTTGGCGAACGGATAGTACCTGTTGAGTGCGTGACTCTTGTGATTGATCAGGCTCATTATCGATCAATCGGTCTAATAACGAGGGTTGTAGCCGATCTTGGTTGGTTAACTCAGCCATTGTTATCCAGCGTGATGTCTCTGATATCCATTAATGGAAATTCGCCAACATCAGTGGCTAAAAGGCGTTGCCCTTGGCCTAAGTAGAGTTCACCACTCTCCTCTAACCATGTTGTCTTTTTTGCAAGTTTGGTCTGAATATCATCAGATGTTTCAGCACCAGGGTAACGGGTAGGGATTAGAGCAACACACTCACCACCGTTGGCCCAGGTGAAGTAGGATGGCATCCATACTGCATCGCGTAGATCACAGGGTTCCTCAATTTGAATTCTGGCAACTCTATTAAAGGGAACCCAATAATAGCGGCCATTGATAATGGCCTCTAATATGGGGCCAAAGCGGCTATCTGCATCGGCAATCCAGCTAAAAGCTTTGCCATCAATGGTTCCTGAAGTGGTAGGTGCTGCTTCAAAGGCAGATTCGCGAAGTTGTTTAGATTGGTCGAAGTGTTTGCCCGCTAGTAACTTGGTGGCCTCTACGATTTCAGCAATCCACTGCTCAGGATCACCAAAAATAAGGGGTGAT
>Ga0256834_1001462_pt1 | contig 16015 bp, 18 predicted proteins | sample 4281140metaG_FD_190536 | JGI IMG/M metagenome (GOLD analysis project Ga0256834, IMG submission 190536) | Hydrothermal vent microbial communities from East Pacific Rise, Pacific Ocean - 4281-140 | ecosystem: Environmental > Aquatic > Marine > Hydrothermal vents | place: Pacific Ocean: East...
CCAAAAAAAATGAAAAAGCGTAAAAGAAAATCAAAAAAACACAAAATCTAGGGTTTAACCTATTTTTGATAAGGTCACCCCCCCTGTTTTTCGATGATTTATACGTGCTAGAGGTTAAATCACCCTCTCTAATAATTAAGTTATGTATCAAGAACCTCCCAAAAAGGTATTAATACTGGCTAAAATACCATTTACAACTCTTTTTAATATACAAATCATCGAAAAAGAGGGGGTGGTTATAATAAATAACCTAAAAACACTATATTTTAATACTGCTGAGCAACAATAAGAAAAATAGGCAATGTAATTGCGGCTGCTGTAGTTTGAAAGGTAATTATCTGCGCCATTCCCTCCGCGTTTCCCCCCATTTGCCTTGCTAAAATATATGATGAAACAGCCGTTGGCATCGCACAGAATATAATCGCAATCTTGGCAACATCGGCATCAATTTTTAGCCATAAACACAGCAACCAACATACCAATGGAATAAGAATTAATCTTGAAATACTCGATAAAGCAATGGCGAGCTTACTGTTGAAGAGTGAATCAAATTTTAAACCTGCGCCTACAGCAAGTAGTGCAAATGGTAGGGCGCTTCTACCTAAAAAATCTGCAGTCCCTAATAAGCTTTTAGGTAACTCTACCCCTAACAAATTGAAAACCAATCCTAATATGCAGGCGATGATTAAAGGGTTTGAAAAAATTCCTCGCCCAAAAGAGACTCGCTGATTATCACCATCCTCTCCATATTTTAGCAGTACAAAAATAGACATTAAATTTACAGCAGGAATCATTATTAACATAACAACCGCCATAATTGCCAACCCCTGATCAGGCACTAACCAAGCTGCAATAACTAAGGATACTGCCGTATTATTCCTGACTGCTCCTTGAAACATTGATGTCAACGTAGGGCCAGTTAAATTTGGTGACAAAAAGCCCAACCACTGCACCAACCCAAAAAGAATGGTTGGCAATAATATGATGATAACGATGTTGCCCAGTAACTGCATATCAACCTGAGCTTTGAGCAGTGCCGCAAATATCAAGGTAGGAAAGAGAACGTAATAAGTCATACGCTCGATTGCAGGCCAAAACTCTATGCTAGGGAATTTATACTTTTTTAAGAAAAAACCTAAAATAATCAATAAATATAATGGAGTTAAAATATCCAAGTGATCCATAAACTACTCACTTGTTTCTGGGTAAACTAGTGATGCTAATTGTTCAAATGCATCTGTCCCTGTTTGATTATGCTGTAGTGTAATTATTGGGTATTTTACCAAGTTCTTTAAATCTTCTTGGTTGTCCATTTCATTAATACTTTGGTCTACAGAAATAGTATTAAGAACAATAGCCTTTAAAGTTAAGCCTCGCTTTTCAATGGCTTCGACACTGAGTAATATCTGGTTGAGGCAACCCAATCTATTTTCAGCAATCAATAAGATTGGAAACTTTAAGGCACAGGCTAAGTCTGCATTTAAGCCATCCGCACATAAAGGAGAATAAAAACCACCCGCACCCTCAACATATAAAAAGTCACTATCTGTAATATTTGTTAAACACTGTTGTGCAACTTCCTGTATTAATAGCTTTTTACCTTCAAGCTCAGCGGCACGAACAGGCGAAAGCGGACGGAGAAAACGGTTAGGGCAAATGTGATCCAAGCTATCAATCTGATCTGCTGCATTTGCTAAGAGCCATGCATCACTATTTTCAACATCATCAACTTTCCAACCAGACTCAATCGGCTTACGTGGAATTACTCTAATTTTTCTCCCCAGAAGAACGGGAATCAAATTCTGTCCAACCCACGTTTTGCCAATATTGGTATCAGTGCCTGTTACAAATATTCCATTCATTTATCAATGCTTCTAGTTCAATTTCACTCTATTCTAGTGCAGTCGAGTAAATAAAAGTAAAAGAATCTCTTCGCGGTTTGTATTAAACTTCTACAACATTACAAATATCCTACTTAAACTTTTTTGGTCTTCATTATGCCTAGTCCCGACATCACTGCTGTAAAAAAATATTTGATGAGCTTGCAAGATTCAATCTGCAGTCAACTGGAGGAAGAAGATGGTGGAGCAGTTTTTGAAGAGGATAATTGGAAACGTGAAGTAGACCCCAAAAAACCCACAATGACTGGTGGCGGTAGAACACGCTTAATGGTTGATGGCAATATAATTGAGCAAGGTGGAGTAAATTTTTCTCATGTGTTTGGCGGTAAAATGCCTGCTTCCGCAACTGCGGGACGCCCTGAGCTAGCGGGTAGAACTTTTCAAGCAATGGGCGTATCACTAGTGATTCACCCAAAAAACCCAATGGTGCCAACTTCTCACGCTAATGTCCGATTCTTTATTGCCGAAAAAGAAGGCGAAGACCCTGTTTGGTGGTTTGGCGGTGGTTATGACCTTACACCTTATTACGGGTTTGATGAAGATTGCATCGAATGGCATTCAACTGCACAAGAAGCCTGTCGCTCATTTGGTGATGATACTTATCATAAATACAAAAAATGGTGTGATGATTACTTTTATTTAAAACATAGAGACGAACAACGAGGAATTGGTGGATTATTTTTTGATGACTTGAATGAATGGGGCTTTGAAAAATCATTTGAATTTCTCAAAAGTGTTGGTGACAGTTACACCAAAGCCTACCTACCCATTATGTCACGCAGAAAAGGATTAACTTATACCGAGGCACAGCGAGACTTTCAACTCTATCGTCGTGGCCGCTATGTTGAATATAACTTAGTATATGATCGAGGGACCTTATTTGGTCTACAGTCAGGTGGTAGAACGGAATCTATATTGATGTCGATGCCACCTTTGGTTAAATGGCGCTACAACTGGCAACCAGAAAAAGGTAGCGAAGAAGCTCGCTTGTATGACTATTTTATCAAGCCAAAAGATTGGCTCGCATGAAGCAAGAAAAACTACAACATAACTCCGAGGGTAAGTAAAAATAACTAAAGCCCATCTGGCGTTATCGCACTATCCTTTTGCTACTGAATTATATTGAGATACATTAAAACACTGCTTATTTCTTTGGAGCTGAAAGCTTCACCATTTTATAAATAAACCAAGCCATTACTACAAAAATAAATCCAATTGTTACGGCCGTCCATAAGCCAGTTTGGCTCATTATTATATCTGACATGACTATTCCTCATCTATGATTTTATAATCATCCTAGATGAAAAAAGAATTACATTACTTGTTTTATATCAAATAGATTCTAATTAGTGTTATTTTTTTCTTTAAGAAATATTAGGGTATTACGAGCACTAACCAAGCCCTCACCAAACTCCTGATCACGGCCTGGCTTCCCTAAGTCTGTTGCAGTTTTAGAAAATAATTCATCTATATCAGTATGCCCTTTTGATCGCAGTAATGCCGCAATACCACTTAAATGAGCCGATGCAAAGGAAGTGCCTGTCGCAATTTTGTATTTACCCCCAGGGGCAATGGTTAAAATATTTACCCCTGGTGCTGCATAATCAATGTACGTACCCTTATCTGCCATATCAAAAAGCTTATTATCAGCACCAACCGCCGTTGTGGCTAAAACCCCAGGTATTTGAGCAGGATAAATTGTACTACCGATATGCCCCCCATTTCCTCCAGCAGCAATAACTGTAATTCCTTTTTTTATTGCTTTTTTCACGAGCTTTTCAACCAATGAATCTTTACCGCCTGTAAAACTTAAATTAATAATATCTACATCATGCTGAATACAACTATCTATAGCTTTTGAAATATTTGATGATGTTCCTTCAAGCTGAGATGGCCTGTCTTTAGTTCCACTAAAAGCGCTAATAGCATAAAGTTTTGCCTTGGGCGCTACACCTATGAATTTATTCTGACTAACAAGCACACCAGCAACAGATGTACCATGCACCATGGCATCAGGATTATTTGGCTCGTATTTAACAAGGTCTAAGGTTTCAATAAGTGCGCCTGATAAAGTGGGGTGATAAATATCGACAGGCGTATCAATCATACAAATTGTTGTGCCTAGCCCTTTTGTTGTTCTGTGGGCATTTCTAACACCCATATCATCAATGGGATAACCTTTTCTATAGCTGACTGCCGCTGTTTTAAAAGTATTATTTGTTCCGCTCGATACACCTTCTTCTTGTTTATTTATCACTTTACTTAAGTGAAGTGGATTCTTTCCTTTTGTATCAGCTACAACCATCCCCGTCTTCACTGACGATAATAGTGTTTTACTCTTCATTTTCAGATTGTACTTACGAGCAATATCATTAACATTGACGGTAGAATCCGTAGGATAAAGCAATACAACTTCATCCTTTTTAAAGTTTGTTCTTTCTGGCGGAGGAACTTTAACCCCAAAAATACAAGACCATGCAAAATCATACTTTGCACAACCTTCGGTAAAATAGGCTCTATCGGCATTAGCAGTAGTCACTATCAATGAACTTGCTATCACAGCAACCAAAAAGGAAAACTGTCGAGAGTATTTAATAAGCCTCTCCCACAAACCAAATCAACTCTGTTTGCTTTGAAAGTGTTAAAAGTAACTTCTCTAAATCTGATTTACTCGGCTTCTCAGAAAAGCTCAAACGATACATTCCATCCTTTCCTGAGATAGCTGTTGTCATGACACGGTGTTTTTTTAAAATTTTCAACAACCTAGGGTCATTGGATGCAACATTTAACCCTACAAGTACTGTATTAATATTTCGTTGCTCATCATCTGAGCCAACTGCTGCTGGATAAAAAGTACTGTTCTGCTCAAGCAGAGGTATCGTAAATGCAAATAATAAGGATATAGACAAAGTTGTAACCGCAGCAAAACCCAAATATTGCGTTTTACTCATTTGCCCAGAAAAGAGATTAGTAAAGGCATTTATAAACTTACTGCTTATTGATTCTCGTTTCTCACTCTTTTTAAGTTTAAATTCATTTCTTGTTAGTAATTTTGTAAGTCTCTTTTCTCTATCTTCTATTGCTGACAAGCTAAAAATTTCTTGCTCTTCCTTGAGAACTTTTGCCATCTTATGTTCTGTTCTCAAATGCTCCTGTAGCTCAGGAAACTCCAAAAGCATCTGCTCAACATACTCCCTCTCTTCTGCCGCTAAAAGACCAAGGGCATACCAAGGCAATAATTCTATTGCCTGAATTGGTATCTCATTGTCGTTATGTTCTTTATTCATTAACTGTATTCAACTTTTTTTTACATCTAGTATTTCAAATATTTCTTTAAGCTTTGTACGCGCATAAAATAATCGTGTTTTAACTGTATTCTCTGAAATATTCAACATCGTTGCAGTTTGCTTAATTGAAAACTCTTTAAAATAAACAAGCTCCACAATTTCTCGATGTTTAATGCTTAGCTTTTTCAAGCACTCAATAATTCTGTTATTTCTTTCCGTAAGCATCATCGCTTCATCTGGCAACAATGCATCATCTTCAAAATTTTCCCATTCAGAACCATCACTTTGTGATAGCCCTTTATTCTTACGTAAATAACCGATTAAACGGTATCTTGCAATCGAATGAATCCATGTTGATGGCTGTGACCGGCCAGAAAAACTCCCTGCCGATTTCCATATTTCCATCATCGCCTCATCAACAATATCTGCTGCCAGCGCTACATCATTCTTTAAAATACGACTACAAAATTTTATTAGTCTAGGCTGGTAACTTCGATAAAGATCTGAGAAAGCCTCACGATCACCATTCGCAATTCTTGTCAAAAGAATTGTGTCGTGGTTTGCCTTATCAAGCACAGTTTGAGATAAGTTATTATTAAGTTCCATTCCCATTTCTTTAGTTGAAGCTATTCCGTAAAATGTTCAATTTCTTTAAAAAAATTTATGTATAAAATATTTACTCAAACTTTAACATAAAAATGAACCTATTCACCCTCCATACATACTTATGTATGGGTGGCGGTTATCGTTGGGCTTAATCAAAGGGGATTAGCATTACCAACTTTACAGTGAGTAATATCTAGCGAATTACTCATTCTCCGACTCCCTCGCAACCTTTGAGCGGACTTTTATAGTCCGCTTTTTTTGTGCCTCACAAAATTCAACTATTAAATAATTCATCAAAGAATCTGCAAGAACCTGTCTGACTTTAGTACAATACACCTTTCTATCAATTAAAAATGTGAACAATGTCACAAATTAGTATGGGGATCGTGATGGATCCTATCGAATCAATCAATATTAAAAAAGACAGTACTTTTGCAATGATGCTAGAAGCTCAAAGCAGAGGTCACTCACTTTTCTATATCCTTCAATCTGACCTATTTGCGAAAGACGGTATGGTCTTTGCTAAAATGTTTCCTGTACAAGTTACAGATAATTCAGAGACATGGTTTGAATTAGGTGAGGCACAAACACGCCCATTACATGAATTGTCCTCCATTTTAATGCGTAAAGATCCTCCATTTGATATGGAGTATATCTACTCGACTTATTTACTTGAACTAGCTGAAAAGCGTGGATGTTTAGTTATAAACAAACCTGCCAGTGTGCGCTCTGCAAATGAAAAACTATTTACCGCATGGTTTCCTGAATGTTCACCAGAAACTTTAGTTACACGCGATATGGATCGAATAAAAGCATTTCAAGAAGAGCTGAAGCACATCGTAGTAAAACCACTAGATGGCATGGGTGGCGCTATGATTTTTCAAATCCGTGAGGGTGATACTAATAAAAATGTTATCCTCGAAGCTATTACCAAAAATGGTACTGAGACTATAATGGCGCAACGCTTTCTACCTGAGTTTAAACAGGGCGACAAACGTATTTTACTCATCAATGGCAAACCTTTTCCTCACGGCTTAGCGCGTATCCCTGCCGAAGGAGAAGGCAGGGGCAACCTTGCAGCTGGTGCAAGCTATAAAGGTGTAGACCTTACTGAACGGGAACTTGAAATTTGTAATATCGTTGGGCCAACACTAAAAAAAATGGGTTTGATGTTTGTAGGGCTTGATGTAATTGGTGATTATTTAACAGAAATTAACGTCACCAGCCCAACCTGTATACGAGAACTAGATACGATTTATTCTGCCAACATTGCAGGCTTATTAATGGATGAAATTGAAGGTGAATTAGAGGGCAGGGCATGAAAACACGAGTGAAATGGCTAGACAATATGAGCTTTGTAGGTGAGTCAGGTAGTGGTCATTCTATTGTAATGGACGGCCCACCTGAGTTTGGTGGTCGTAATCTAGGTGTTCGCCCAATGGAAATGCTTTTATTAGGTCTTGGTGGCTGTGCTTCTTTTGATGTAGTTTCTATGCTCAAAAAGAGTAAACAAGATTTAGTTGATTGTGAGGTTGAAATCAGTGCCGAACGTGCTAATGAAGAGCCTAAAGTCTTCACCAAAATACACTTACATTTTATTATTTCTGGTAATGATTTATCAGATAAGCGTGTGGCTCGTGCGATTGAATTATCGGCTGAAAAATATTGTTCTGCGTCTATCATGCTAGGTAAAACAGCCGTGGTTACGCATGATTATGAGCTAACCACATAATACCATCTACCGTTTAAAACTTACTCCTATGAAAGAGTAAACGTATATACCCCAACATAATCAAAACTTTAAAAGTCATTGTTATTCTCATAAAGCTTATGAGAATAACAACATCACACAACTTAACTTGCAGGCATGCTTCCTTCTACTGCGGGAGCATCTGCTGGCATTTCTTCTGTTTTCATTTCTATTGATTCTGGCATGCTGGTTTCTGGTGTCGTAGGTATTATCGTTGTTTCTTCTACTTTAGTTTCTTCCATTTTACTAGGTTCAAGCTCTGGAGTTGTTGCCTCTGGCATTGAGCTTGTTGTGTCCGTAGTGGCTGGAGCTACTTCAGGCATTGTGGTCTCGGGCATCTTTTCATCCACTACTGCTGGAATAGGCATCCCAAAATTCATAGCACTTTTCTCAGCACCCTCATCAGGAGTACGTTTCGCCATTAAAACAAATACTGCAATACCTGCTACAGTGAATAATAGTGTTCCAATTGTACTTGGTGATAATTTCATTTCACAATCTCTTTGTTATTTAAAGGAAGTTACATTTATTTTAGCACTGAAATGAATATTTTATATATCAGCCCCCCTGTTTTTTGCTTTTTTGTACGCCCTAAGCGTTAAACAGTTTCACTTTAACAATTAAGCTGTCTGTTTTTAAACAACAAAACGGTGAGCTTACTAAAAGTATATCGCTACACCTTCCAAAGGAAGTGTCGATGCAGGTTAAAGCAAAGTTTAATGTCAATTTCACGTACAAATCATCGAAAAACAGGGGGGGTGACTCTATAAATAAGAGGTTTAAGCTGTTCTAGCGACAGAAAAGTCTGCTAAATCAATCAACGCTGTCTTATAATCACTGCTAGGTAAGAACTCTAAGCTATTAATTGCTAATTTTGTCTCTTTTATTGCAACTTTTTGTGTGTATTCGAGAGATTTTGTCTTTTTTATAATCTGCATCACTGCATCAATGTGCTCTAATCCACCTTCTTCTATTGCCTGACGAATTAGAGTCGCATCTTTTACTTCATTATTCTCTTCAGATGCTTCTAAAGCATAAATTAATGGCAGTGTTGGTTTACCTTCAGCTAAATCATCACCCACATTTTTACCCATTTCCTCACTATCAGCGCTGTAATCTAAAATATCATCAACCAATTGAAATGCCGTGCCTAAGTGAGTGCCATATGCCGCAACTGCTTTTTCTTCTTCCGTAGGTAGGCCAGAAAGTACCGCACCTAATTGGCAAGCGGCTTCAAATAATTTGGCAGTTTTTGAATAAATCACATCCAGATAACGCGCCTCATCCGTATCTGCATCATTCACATTTAATAGCTGAAGTACTTCTCCTTCGGCAATAATATTCGTAGTGCTTGCCATTATTTGCATCACGCGCATATCATTAACATCAACCATCATTTCAAATGAACGTGAGTAAAGGAAATCACCAACCAAAACGGCCGCTTGATTACCCCAAACATTATTAGCGGTTTCTTTACCACGGCGCATATCTGATTCGTCAACAACATCATCATGCAACAAGGTAGCCGTGTGGATGAACTCTACAATTGTAGCAATATCAACATGTCGCTCACCCTGATAACCACAAGCACGCGCCATTAATAATGCAAGCATTGGCCTTAGCCGTTTGCCACCACTATTAATAATATAAGTACTTAGTTGGTTGACTAGTACAACATCTGATTGAAGACGGCGCTGAATTAAATCGTCAACGGCTTTCATATCTGAGCTTACAAGTGCTTGTATTTTTTTATAATCCACGTGAAACGAATCTTTTAAATGAACGCCGAATGCTAGGTAGATGCAAGGGAAGTGTCAAGATTATTTGATGTAATATCTATGAGTTAAGCTTTTACATTAAATAGAACGGTTAACATGCAATTTAAGGTTTGACTAAAGTATTAACTGCTTGTAGAATTCTGCGGCTTAAACAAATACATTATGGTTGTAAGTATATAATGCTTACAGCCTGTTAAAGAGGTTATTAAAAATGGCACATAAGAAAGCAGCGGGTAGTACACGAAACGGTCGTGATTCAGTATCAAAACGTCTTGGTGTAAAGCGCTTTGGTGGTCAAGTAGTTCTTGCAGGCAATATCCTAGTTCGTCAACGTGGTACTAAGTTCCACGCTGGTACTAACGTAGGTTTAGGTCGAGACCACACTTTATTTGCAAAAGCTGACGGTGTTGTGGTTTTTGAAATCAAAGGCCCGAAGAATCGTAAATACGTAAGCATCCAAGCGGCATAAGCTTACTGGTTCATTAAGAACATATTTAAAAAAGCCCCGCTTAGTCGGGGCTTTTTTATTGCCTATATTTTTTTACACCCTGTAAAACTAAACTGATAATATAAAGCCATGAAATTTGTAGACGAAGTTGTTATCTCAGTAAAAGCCGGCGATGGTGGAAATGGCTGTGTCAGCTTTAGACGCGAAAAATACATCGAATACGGTGGGCCAGATGGTGGCGATGGTGGCGATGGCGGCTGTGTTTTTTTACAAGCCAATAAAGGTTTAAATACCTTAGCTGATTTTCGCCATGTACGTTTTTATGAAGCAGGTCGTGGTGCAAATGGCTTTAGCCGTAATATGACGGGAGCAAAAGGCGAAGACAAAATCGTTCAAGTACCTATCGGCACAATGATCTACGTTGAAGAGACTGGTGAGCTTATTGGTGATTTAACCAAAGACGAAGAAACCATCAAAGTTGTTCAAGGTGGTTATCACGGCCTTGGTAATTTACGCTACAAAAGCTCAGTTAACCGTGCGCCTCGCCAATCAAAGCCAGGTTCAGAAGGTGAAACACGTACTCTTCGTTTAGAAATGAAAGTGCTTGCCGATGTCGGCTTACTCGGTTTACCAAATGCCGGTAAATCTACACTTATTAGCACCGTATCATCTGCTCATCCTAAAGTTGCTAACTATCCTTTTACAACGCTATACCCAAATCTTGGTGTAGTTAAAGTTGATTCATACCAAAGTTTTGTCATTGCGGATATTCCAGGGATTATTGAAGGAGCGGCAGAAGGTGCTGGTTTAGGCATCCAATTTCTCAAGCATTTATCCCGCACAAGTTTGTTATTGCACCTTGTCGATGTTGCACCAATGGATGAAAGCGAAGACCCTGCAGAATCTGTGAGGATTATCGAAAAAGAATTACACAAGTTTAGCGATGAGCTAGGTCAACGCGAACGCTGGTTAGTGCTAAACAAGATTGATCTACTACCGCCTGATGAGCAAAAAGCACATTGCGACGATATTGTTAAACGCCTAAACTGGAAAGGTAAAATCTTTATGATTTCAGCCGCTACAGGCTTAAACACCAAAGATCTCACCAAAGAAATTATGCGCAGCATGGATGATGCAGTGTATTTAGAAGAACAAAAGCAACAACAAGAAAAAAAGGCAAGTGAGTAGGGCGCAATATACAAAAGAAGCAAAGCGCTGGGTTATAAAAATAGGCAGTGCATTGCTCACCAAAGACGGCAGAGGCTTAGACTATGCCGCAATTGAAGATTGGAGCGAGCAAATTGCCCAATTACGAAAACAAGGCATTGAAATAATATTAGTTTCATCAGGTTCAGTCGCCGAAGGCATGAGCCGAATGGGTTGGAGCAAGCGCCCTACAGAACTTGCCGAGCTACAGGCTGCTGCCGCAATTGGTCAAACAGGATTAATCGAAGCCTACGAAAACCAATTTAAAAAACACGGTATTCAAGCCGCTCAAATATTGCTTACGCACGATGACATTAGCAATCGCAAGCGTTATCTCAATGCGCGCAATACCTTACGCGCCTTACTCAAATTTAAAGCGCTCCCCATCATCAATGAAAATGATACCGTAGCGCTTGAAGAGATGCGCCTTGGCGATAATGATACTCTTGCGGCACTCGCAGCAAACCTTATCGAGGCAGACTTATTGGTAATACTCACTGATCAAGAAGGTCTATTTGATAAAGACCCACGCCATAATGATGATGCTAAATTAATTAGCGAAGACTCTGCAAATAATACTGACTTACTCAAATTTGTAGGTGATATTTCCACAAGCTTAGGTAGCGGAGGCATGGGCACTAAACTGACAGCTGCAAAACGTGCCGCACACTCTGGTTGCGCCACTGTAATTGCATCAGGCAGAGTAGAAAAAGTGTTACAACGCCTAGCCCAAGGCAAAAAAATTGGTACGTTACTAAAACCCGAACAAACACAAATCACTGCACGCAAGCAATGGATTGCAGGGCAAGTTCAGGTGTGTGGCACACTCATTTTAGACCAAGGCGCTAGCCAAGCCATTCAAAAAAACGGCACAAGCTTATTGCCTGTTGGGATTGAAAAATCTGAAGGAACCTTTGACCGTGGCGATGTGGTAGATTGTAAAAACAATGATGGGGATATTATCGCGCGTGGCGTTGTAAACTATTCTCATAATGAAGTACGCCAACTCTACAAAACACCCAGCAAGCAAATCAGCAATATTTTAGGCTATGCAGGTGAAGCTGAAATTATCCACCGTGATAACCTTGTTGTTTTATAGGTAAATACCCCAATGAATATTTGGATTGTTGGTTGTGGTGATATTGGTCGACGAGTTTCGTCCTTGTATCAACAACAAGAAAATCAGACTATTCATGGCGTTGTTCAAAGCGAAACATCAAAACTTGCTTGTGAACAAGCTGATATAAAAGCCTCTAGAATCAATCTTGATGAGCCTTATCATATTCCCAATGAACAAGTAAAAGATGCCAATATTTTTTACTTTGCTCCACCACCCACAACAGGCAAAACAGATCCACGTTTACAAGCATTTTTAAATGCTGTTGAAGCTCGGCCAAATCGCATCGTACTCATTAGTACCACAGGTGTTTATGGTGATAGCCAAGGTGAATGGATTGACGAAAACACCCCGGTCAGCCCGAAAGCAGACCGCGCTTACCGTCGTTTATCTGCAGAGCAATCACTCCAATATTGGGCTAAACAGCATAATAAAGAATATATAATTCTGCGTGTACCAGGTATTTATGCGCCAGATCGTTTACCACTATCCCGCTTAAAAAAAGGGCTTGCGGTTGTTAATATAAAAGAAGCTGGCTGGACAAATCGCATCCATGCAGATGATTTAGCTCAAGTCTGTAAAGCAGCAATGCATTGTAAACAGACCGATCAAATCATCAATATTACCGATGGCAACCCTAGCTCAATGACAGAATATTTTAATCACGTCGCTGATTATGCAAAGCTACCTCGCCCACCACAAATATCCATGAAAGAAGCCGAGAAAACATTAAGTGAGGGCATGGTCTCCTACTTAAAAGAATCTCGTCGTATAAAAAATGACAAAATGTTAAATATCTTAGCAATTATCTTAAAATATCCCACCTTAAAGTCAGCTTTAAGGTGAGCCTGATTAAGTCGATTATAATTTAGCACAGAAAAAGCTATCACTATTTTTCACGAAGTGAGTCGTAATAGTCACTCTACGCTAACCCAATATATCAATCGCTTTTATACATCAAAGCGTTCTAATTATTTAATTAGACCTATCGTTACAATACGCCTATATTCACTCTCCCCAGTAGTGTTTTTTACTCATAGGGAATTTTATAAAATTATCATAAATAAAAAGGAGAAAAATTATGTCTCTAGCAGGAACAAAAACGGAGCAAAACTTAAAGGATGCATTTGCAGGCGAGTCTCAGGCAAACCGTCGTTACCTATACTTTGCAGCAAAAGCTGACGTAGAAGGATACAACGATGTAGCATCTGTATTCCGTTCAACAGCAGAAGGCGAAACTGGCCATGCTCACGGGCATTTAGAGTATTTAGAAGAGACTGGCGATCCAGCAACGGGTTTACCAATCGGTGCTACTTCTGATAACTTAAAATCAGCTATCGCTGGCGAAACTCACGAGTACACAGATATGTACCCTGGTATGACCAAAGCGGCTCGTGAAGAAGGTTTTGATGAGATTGCTGATTGGTTTGAAACGTTAGGAAAAGCTGAGCGTTCACACGCAAACCGTTTCCAAAAAGCATTAGATAATCTAGACGACTAAATCATTCTTAACTAATATTTTTTATTAGTCAAAATGATTTCCACCCTTCTCTTCTGCTAAAGAATGAGAAGGGACTAAATTTCAAAAGGTTGGAAAACATGGCATCACGTGAAGGTAATTTAGAAGCTCCAACAAGGCATCCACTTGATTGGAAAAACCCTGATTTTTATAACGAAGATTCGCTCAACAAAGAATTAGAGCGTGTCTACGATATTTGTCACGGTTGTCGCCGCTGTGTGAGTCTATGTAATTCTTTTCCAACTTTATTCGATCTGGTTGATGAATCAGAGACCTTTGAAGTCGATGGTGTTGATAAAAAAGACTTTATGAAAGTCGTTGATCAATGCTACTTGTGCGACCTGTGTTACATGACAAAATGTCCGTACACACCGCCGCACGAATGGAATGTCGATTTCCCACATTTAATGTTACGCGCCAAAGCGATCAAGCTTAAAAAGGGCGATGTAAAAACACGTGACAAAATATTATCAGCAACCGATACCGTCGGCAACCTAGCGGGCATCCCTGTTGTATCAACCATTGTAAATGCCAGCAATAAAAATGTCTTAGCACGAAAAGCGCTTAAAAGTGTTTTAGGTATTCACCCTGATGCTGTTCTACCTGAGTATCACAGCACCACAGGGCGTAAAATTATCGCCAAAAACTTTGCTGATAGTGCAAGCAAATACAGCGAGGCAAAGCCTGCAGGCAGAACAACAGGCAAAGTTGCCATATTCGCCACCTGTTACGGTAATCGTAACGAGCCACATTTGCTCGAAGATTTGGGCAAAGTATTAACTCACAATGAAATTCCTGTCACGCTCGTTGATAAAGAAGTGTGTTGTGGCATGCCAAAGTTAGAACTAGGCGACCTAAAGGCCGTAGAACACGCCAAAAATATAAACATACCTGAAATGGTAAAAATGATTGATGCAGGCTGGGATATTATCGCGCCTGTTCCTTCTTGTGTGCTGATGTTTAAACAAGAGCTTCCATTAATGTTCCCTGATGAAGCCGATGTACAAAAGGTTAAAGAGCATATTTTTGATCCATTTGAATACCTCATGCTTCGCCACAAGAAAGAATTATTAAGCACAAACTTCAAATTATCGTTGGGTAAAATTGCTTACCATGCCGCTTGTCACTTGCGCGTACAAAACATGGGCTTAAAAACTCGCGATTTACTAAAACTTATTCAAGACACATCCGTCGAAACTATTGATCGTTGCTCTGGACATGACGGTACTTACGCCGTCAAAGAGGAATATCACGAAATTTCGATGAAGATTTGTCGCCCTGTTGTGACAAAGGTACAAAAGTCAGAATCAAATTACTACAGCAGTGATTGCCCAATGGCAGGACATCAGATTGGTAATGGGCTGCAAAAAAACATTCAAGATAATGAAACGGTAGATCTCAAACCACATCACCCACTAACATTATTACGCATGGCTTACGGCTTATAACAAGACAAGGATAATAAAAATGGCACAACAATTAACAAGAGATGATCTTTATTCTTTAGAGAAATACCAAGAAATTCGTAACGATATGCGCAGCGAAGTTATGGCTCACAAAAAGAACCGTAACTTATCCATTGGCCCAAATGTAACGATGTATTTTGAAGATCCAATCACCATCAAATACCAAATACAAGAAATGTTACGCGCTGAAAAGATCTTTGATGCAGAAGGTATTACTGAAGAATTGGATACCTATAATCCATTAATACCCGATGGTACAAACTGGAAAGGCACCATGATGATTGAATACGTTGATGTAGACGAACGTATAGAAGCACTGGCTAACCTGATTGGCATTGATCGCCAAACATGGGTACAAGTCGAAAGCTTTGATAAAGTTTTTGCAATTACAAATGAAGATTTAGAGCGTGAAACAGAAGAGAAGACCTCAGCCGTTCACTTTATGCGTTTTGAGTTAGAAGATGTAATGATCGAAGCGGCTAAGAAAGGTGCAGCAATCAGTGTCGGCATCGACCATAAAAACTATACTCATGCTGTAACACCTGTGCCTGAAAACTACCGCGTTGATTTGGTAAATGACCTAAAATAGCTAGTCGCCCCTGAAGAATTCACAAGTCACTGATATTAAAAACTAAACCTCAGAATATGGTAAAATTATTTGCAAGAAAAAGCCCCTTTTTTCAAAAAACCTTGCAAATTATGAAACCAAAACAGCCAAACAATCATCCAGACCTCTTTCGCTCTCAGTTGTCTCAAATCATCAAACTTTCTCATCCCCTTTGTCGGTTAGCGACAAAAATAAACTGGGAGAGACTCGAACAAAAGATCGATACCCTTTACACCGAAGGTGTTGGTCAACCCCCTCTGCCCACTCGCTTGATGGTCGGTTTACACTACCTCAAATACACCTTCGATGAGAGTGATGAAACCGTCGTAG
>Ga0256834_1001463_pt1 | contig 16011 bp, 18 predicted proteins | sample 4281140metaG_FD_190536 | JGI IMG/M metagenome (GOLD analysis project Ga0256834, IMG submission 190536) | Hydrothermal vent microbial communities from East Pacific Rise, Pacific Ocean - 4281-140 | ecosystem: Environmental > Aquatic > Marine > Hydrothermal vents | place: Pacific Ocean: East...
ATGGATCTCCGATTCCTCGGAGATGCTAAGAAGTGTAGGGGGGGTAATAGTGTAATAAAGTATCCTATACACCACCTAAGCATTCCCATCTTCCCCTTAAGCATTCCCACGAAAGTGGGAATCCACAGAGGTGTTAAATGTTATTCGATATGAATCTAGAAGACGCAAAAGCTCGGCATAAGCTTTTATCCGATAAGATGTATGCGGCGGACACGGCATATTACCAACATGACAAACCGATAATATCTGACGCGAAATATGATGCTCTGCGCGTGGAATTAGAAACTATAGAAGCTGATTACCCCGAGCTTACACATGAAAACAGCCCTACACAAAAAATTGGAGCTGCTCCGTCAACGGGGTTTAGCAAAGTGAAGCACGCCGTTGCTATGCTCTCGCTTTCCAATGTATTTGATGAAGGTGAAGTGCAGGGGTTTCTTGATAAAATACGGCGGTTTTTAGGGCTGGATGAGAGTGAGCTTATAGAGCTGGTTGCCGAGCCAAAGATAGATGGGCTGTCATGTTCACTGCGTTATGAGCATGGAAAACTGGTAATGGCGGCAACGCGCGGGGACGGCGGGCAAGGTGAGGATATCACCGAAAATGTCCGCACTATTTCGTGCATTCCGCAAAGCCTGCCTAATGATGCACCAGATATTTTAGAGATACGCGGCGAGATTTATATGAGCCATAACGCATTTAAGGCTCTTAATGAACGCCAGTTATCCGAAGGAAAAGAGCCGTTCGCTAATCCTAGAAATGCTGCGGCAGGAAGCGTGCGCCAGCTTGATGTTAATGTAACTAAAAGCCGTGAGCTTGGGTTTTTCGGCTATGCTTTGGGTGAGGTGTCAGAAAAATTTGCCAACACTCAAGAAGATATTCGCGTGAAGCTTGCGCAGTGGGGAATCCCTGAAACGCCTTATAAACTATGTGATTCTCTTGATAATATCATGATTAATTACGATGCTGTTTTGCAAAGCCGCCCCGATCTTGATTACGATATTGACGGCATTGTCTATAAGATTAACCGCCTTGATTGGCAAGAGCGTTTGGGCTTTATTGCGCGTTCTCCGCGCTGGGCTACGGCGCATAAATTCCCCGCCGAGCAAGCCGTAACTCGCATTAATGCTATTGATATTCAAGTTGGGCGCACGGGCGCACTTACTCCTGTTGCGCGGCTGGAAGCCATTACTGTGGGCGGGGTTGTGGTCTCTAACGCTACTCTTCACAATGAGGATGAGATTGCGCGTAAAGATATCCGCATCGGTGATTACGTAGTGGTACAGCGCGCGGGCGATGTTATCCCGCAAGTGGTGAAGGTTATTGAGGAAAAGCGCACGGGGGCGGAGCAAGAATTTAAGCCGTTAAGCCTTTGCCCTGAATGCGGAGCGCACGCCGAGCGCATGGAAGGTGATGCCATACGTCGTTGTTCTGGCGGGATGACTTGCCCGAAACAAGCGGTTGAGCGTTTAAAGCATTTTGTCTCGCGTCTTGCATTTGATATTGATGGTTTGGGTGATAAAATCATTCAGGCTTTTTGGGAAGAGGGACTAATTAAAAACCCCGCTGATATTTTCACCTTGGAAGATCGCAATAAGGATAGCTTAACACCCTTACGCGCGCGTGCTGGCTGGGGTGATTTATCTGAAAAGAACTTGTTTAAATCAATTAATGATAAGCGCAGCATTGAGCTCAACCGCTTTATTTACGCGCTTGGGATTCGTCAAATTGGCGAGGTTACGGCCAAACGCTTGGCGGCTAGCTATGGCACTATTGATGCATTAAGCGACGCTATCATTAAGGCGCAAGATAGCGAATCGCAAAGCTATGAAGATTTGATAGCTATCGAGGATGTCGGCGGCATAGTTGCCCGTGATTTAATCGCATTCTTTGCTGAAGAGCATAATATTACGGTTTTGAACGCTCTTAAAGGGCATTTGGATATTCTTCACTATAAAGCCCCAAAATCAAGCAATAGCCCCGTATCAGGCAAAATCGTTGTCTTCACAGGAACGCTAACTCAAATGACCCGCGCCGAAGGCAAAGCTAAAGCCGAAAGCCTTGGCGCAAAAGTATCAGGTTCGGTCTCAAAGAAAACAGACTACGTGATTGCGGGAACAGACGCAGGCTCAAAGCTCAAAAAAGCGCAAGAGCTAGGCGTTACGGTGCTAAGCGAGCAAGAGTGGCTTGATTTGATAGGGTAAAGTAATTGACATAAATTATATAGTGTTGTAGTTATATGCGTAGTAATTTATTTTTATAAAAGGGAAATTTTATGTCTGATAATAATGATATTTTAGATGCTAGTGATCTTAATGCTATAAAAAAAGTCGTTAGCGAAGCCTTTCAAGGGGTTAGCGAAGAACTTAGCGAATGCATAGCTTCTGTAGATGCTACAATGCAGCCTGTTTATCCTAAAGGAAAAATGAATGTTCCTAGTCAATTTAAGGAAGGGGCTCTAAAATTACCAGATGGTAAAGGACATACGGTTTCTGTCCATCCTTTAGAATTTGATTAATTGTCATTTTGACCGACCAGAGGGAGTGGATAGATCCACCAAGATGGCATAAGTAAGATCCCCGATCAAGTCGGGGATGCTATTATTGGTGGGGTTTTGTTATTTTTATAGTTTGTAGAGGTTTCTATAAATAAAGCGCCACGCCAGCAATTAAATAGCATCATTTTTATCGCGCAAATCATAGAGGCGGCTCATTGCTTCTTCGATTTCGGGCGGATAATCGCGGCGTTCTATGAATTCACCGCCACCAGTATTACGTGTCATCGCAAGCTCTAACGCTCTTGTTAAAAGCTCGGATATTTTGATGTCGTCTTGTTCTAATGAGAGTTCCAGCGCAGATAAAATTCTATCGCTTAATCTTATTTGTTCTCTGCTTAGTTCTGTCATTTTCTATATCTCCGATATTTATTAAGTTCGCAATTATGCCTTGTTATTAGAAAGGTTTCAAGGTTTCAGGCTTATCAATAATAGTTTCTTTTACTAATTTATAGAAATTATCAAGATAGTCACCCCTAATCTTATCTTTTTCCATTAATATTTCATGACAAGAGTCAGGATAATCAATAAGCTTGGCATTTTTCATTGAGATAATGATTTTTCTTGAAATATTATTATCAACTAGATGCTCATGCGCAGGTATTCCAAACAGGCATGGCGTTGTAATATTGCTATGCATGGATTTTTTCTGAAGCTCAAGGCATGATTTTTGCGCCTCAAACAGCCAGCCAAAAGTCACATCTCCGTATAAAAGATCTGGGTTTTTCTCAAACCATTGGTCATTGATAAGGCTTCGTATGGGATCGGATGAAAGGGGATGATCTTTACTTCCCTTGCTCCAGTCATGGCCATCGGGGACATATTTCTTTCCAGCGAATATTTTAAGCAAAGCACTTAGGACGTATGCCATGTGTTGTGGCAGTTTTTCGAATTTCTTTATTCCGAGCATCGGAGCAGAAAACGCCGCGCATTCGAACATATCGGGATGTTGTTTAAGATAGTGCAAGCCGAGGTTAGCCCCCATGGAATGCGCCATCATAGCCAGTGGAATGCGCCCTTTATCAGGGTGGACGCTGGAATGTTTTATATATTCCATCACCAGATAATGCAGGTCATCTATATCTTCGTTAAACCCACTGCTGTGGCGTTTTTGAGGGTTTGGCAGATAGCGCGAGGATTTTCCTTGCCCCGCCCAATCCATGATCCAAAATGCCATATTATTTTCGTTGCACCAGCGCGCTAGCTCGAAATATTTCTCCGAAAATTCGCCAACGCCTTGCAAGCAAACAACAACAGCGTCAGGAATGCTATCTTGCGGGAATACAGAGCCAAAACGAATCTCACGCCCTTTTATGCGCTCAAAGCTATGCCACCGCCAGCCCTTAGGTTTGGTGAAACGATCTTCTATATTTGGTGTTGTTGTTTCTGTAATCATTACGGTATAGTGTCTTTGCTTTTCATTTGCACGTTGTTATCCTTCGCTCTCATAAAAAATAATACGCTAAAATTTTACTCGTCTCGGCTGCCTAGTGTAAATAAAAAGCAAAGACACTACAGTATGCCGTTAAAATATTAATAGATCATCAAGAATATAGCTACTCCATCGCCTTAATGATATTCTCCGTCATTTTCTTGGCATCGCCGAGCAGCATCATAGTGTTATCCTCAAAGAATAGCGGGTTATCGATTCCCGCATAGCCTGAACCTAATGAGCGTTTAACGAATAGTACCGTTTTGGCTTTTTCAACATCTAATATAGGCATTCCGTATATGGGTGAGCTTGGGTCATTTTTCGCCGAAGGGTTAGTGATATCATTTGCGCCGATAACGTACGCTACGTCAGCCATAGCGAAGTCACGGTTGATGTCTTCCATTTCGAATACTTCATCATAAGGCACATTTGCCTCGGCGAGCAGCACATTCATATGCCCTGGCATGCGCCCTGCAACGGGGTGGATGGCGTAAGTTACATCAACGCCCTCGCGTTTCAGGATATCAACCATCTCACGCAAAGCATGTTGAGCTTGCGCCACCGCCATGCCGTAACCTGGTACTATAATTACCTTAGAGGCGTTCTTCATGATATAAGCCGCATCTTCTGCCGCGCCAATCTTGGCATTACGATCACCCATATCAGCCGCTGCCGCGCCTGCATTATCATCACCGCCAAAGCCACCGAGAATAACGCTTAAGAATGAGCGGTTCATCCCCTTACACATGATGTAAGAAAGGATAGCCCCCGATGCTCCAACAAGTGCGCCTGTGATAATCAACAAATTATTATGAAGCGTAAAGCCAATGCCTGCCGCCGCCCAGCCTGAATAAGAGTTAAGCATAGAGACGATAACAGGCATATCCGCCCCGCCAATAGGAATAATCATCAATATCCCAAGCGCGAGCGCGATCAGCGCGATTGTCCAAAACCAAAATGCACTGCCTGTTAGGCATAGCAATATAATCATGACGAATAATGACGCGCCAAGCATCGCGTTAAGCTTATGCTGGCCAATGAATGTAATAGGTTTACCAGAGATTTTGCCCTGCAACTTACCCCATGCAATGATTGAGCCTGTAAAGGTAATCGCGCCAATCGCAAGGCCTAAAGACATCTCTATCAGGCTGGCAGTTTTAATGTCACCAATCACGCCAATGCCGTATGTCTCAGGGTTGTAGAACGCCGCCGCCGCAACACAAACCGCAGCCAAACCAACAAGCGAGTGAAACGCCGCCATAAGCTGTGGCAATGAGGTCATCTCAATATTTTTAGCGATGTAATACCCGATAGATCCGCCAAGCGCGATGCCTATAATTATCCATGTCCAGCCCTCAACTTGAGGTGATAATAATGTTGTTATAATGGCAATGCTCATGCCTGTTATGCCGAATGTTAGACCTTTACCCGCTGTTTCAGGATGTGACAATCCACGAAGCGCAAGGATAAATAAGACGGACGCTGCTAAATATGCAAGTGATGAAATTATAGCCATGATTTTACCTTAAATTACCCTTTTTTCTTAAACATATGCAGCATGCGTTTTGTAATGATAAAGCCGCCGAAAATGTTAATAGATGCCAAAACAACGGCAATAAAGCCAAGGACGTTTGAAAACCCAGAGCTAGCCATTGCACCAGTCGCAACAACCGCACCAACAATAATTACAGATGATATCGCATTTGTAAGAGCCATAAGCGGTGAGTGCAGGGCAGGCGTAACGCGCCAAACAACGTGATAGCCCACAAAACAAGCCAACACAAAAACGGTAAGCCCTGTTATTATGAAAGGATCAGTATTCCCGCCACTTTCTGCTATAACGTCGCCCGCTTCCGATGCAAGCTGCGCTGCCGTATCGGAAAGCTCTTGCAATCTAGTTACAAGATCTTCTGCGCTTTGGGTTAATGTTCTTTCTTTTTCAGACATGGTCTAGCCTCTATTCTTCTTCTGATTTTTTAGTTTCAGTAAAATTAGGGTGGATAATCTCACCGCCCTTTGTCATGCATACGCCCTTGATTATTTCATCTTCATAATCTATCGCCAAGGCTTTGCTTTCTTTATCAATAATTAGATTTAAAAGATTAAGCAGGTTTTTAGCATAAAGAGCCGAAGCATCTGCGGCTAGCCTGCTTGGAATATTTAAATGTCCGACGATTGATACATCGTGCTTGTTAACTACTTCACCAGCCTTTGATGAAGCGCAGTTTCCGCCAGCTTCGACGGCCATATCAACAATAACAGAGCCAGCTTTCATTGATTTAACCATAGCAGCCGAAATTAGCTTTGGCGCAGGGCGGCCTGGTATTAGCGCGGTTGTTATTACTATATCTTGTTTAGCAATATGTTGTGCCACAAGCTCGGCTTGCTTTTTCTTATACTCAGCCGACATTTCCTTTGCATATCCGCCAGAAGTTTCAGCTTGTTTGAATTCATCATCTTCAACGGCGATAAAGCTCGCTCCAAGGGATTCGACTTGCTCTTTTGCGGCGGGGCGAACGTCAGTTGCGGAAACAACTGCGCCTAAACGTTTGGCTGTTGCAATGGCTTGCAAGCCAGCAACGCCCGCGCCCATAACAAATACTTTTGCAGGAGGGATAGTCCCCGCAGCAGTCATCATCATTGGAAATGCGTGAGGATAATACTCCGCCGCGTCCAAAACAGATTTATATCCCGCCAAATTAGACTGTGAAGACAGCACATCCATGCTCTGTGCGCGGCTGATACGTGGAACAAATTCCATGGAAAAGGCATCAATTTTCGCCTTGGCCAAGTCTTTAAGAATGGATTTATTCACAAAAGGCGCAAGCATAGCAATAAGTAGCGAATCTTTCGGGATGTCTTTAATCTCATTTGTGCTTGGGGCTTGTACTTTTAATATGATATCCGCGCCCTTAACCGTATCGGCAAAGCTCTTCACGATTTTCGCGCCCGCGTCCTTATATATAGCATCAGAAAAAGCAGAAGCTTTCCCAGCATTTGATTCTATTGTAACTACACAATCAAGCTTAACAAGTTTTTTAACGCTTTCAGGTGAAGCCGCAACCCTGCGCTCATTTTCAGCGGTTTCTTTAGGGATAGAAATTTTTATTCCCACGATGCTTAATCCTTTATGATAAAAATATAATCACACAGTGCATCATTTGTTAGTTTTTGTGAAGAGCTATAGTTTATAATTCACACGTTTTTTTACTTAAATAAAGATTTTTTTTAACAATGCTTGACAAGGTAGGGGGTTTATCTTTATGTTCCCCGCTCATATAAGATTTTAAGTAGGATTTGAGAAATGAAAGTTGTTAATTCTCTGAAAACATTAAAAAGCCGTGATCGTAATTGCCGCATTGTTCGTCGCAAGGGTCGCGTTTATGTTATTAATAAGAAAAACCCACGTTTTAAAGCGCGTCAAGGTTAGCTAATTTGTCCTGTTTATTCAGGATATCTTTACAGATGTATAAAAACCGTGAGTGGTTCGCTCGCGGTTTTGTTTTTGTTGAGAAATAGCAATTCTTTGAAAGAGAATGGGTGCATTCTTTTGTCTAGTCTGCTATATACAAGAAATCGTAATTATCATTAATTATTAGAATAGGCAGTGCGCTTTATGTTTTCCAAGCTTTTTGGTTTTATGTCCGCCGATATGGCAATAGATTTAGGAACGGCTAATACGTTGGTCTATGTTAAGGATCAAGGCATTGTCTTGAACGAGCCATCAGTTGTTGCGATGTCTGTTGTTGGCGGAAAGATGCAAACTATAGCTGTTGGTAATGAGGCAAAACAAATGCTTGGCCGCACACCGGGGAGCATTATTGCGACGCGTCCGTTGCGTGATGGTGTTATCGCCGATTTTGAAGTTACCGAAGCAATGATAAAGCATTTCATCCGTAAAGTTCATAATCGCAGGTCTTTTGTTTCGCCAAAGATGATTATATGTGTACCTTCTGGATCTACTGCGGTGGAGCGTCGCGCTATTCAAGAATCAGCCGAAAGCGCGGGAGCATCTCAAGTTTGCTTAATAGAAGAACCAATGGCCGCCGCAATTGGCGCGGGGCTTCCTGTGACTGAGGCTACAGGCTCTATGGTTGTTGATATTGGCGGAGGCACTACCGAAGTTGCGGTTATCTCGCTGGGTGGCATTGTTTATGCGCGTTCTGTGCGCGTTGGCGGTGATAAAATGGATGAGGCAATTATTGCTTATATCCGCCGTATCCATAATTTACTTATTGGTGAGAGTACGGCAGAGCGAATCAAGAAGGAAATCGGCTCGGCTTGTGTTCCTAGTGATGGTGATGGTCGCACAATGGAGATTCGCGGACGTGATTTAATGAACGGTGTTCCTAAAGAAATTATAATTACCGAGCGTCAAGTTGCTGAAGCGTTGGCAGAACCAGTCGGGCAAATTGTTGAAGGTGTTAAGGTTGCTCTTGAGCATACTGCGCCCGAGCTTGCCGCAGATATTGTTGATAAGGGAATAGTTTTAACTGGCGGCGGCGCTTTGCTTACTAATCTTGATTTTGTGCTTCGTCATGCAACTGGCCTTGCTGTTACTTTAGCTGATGATCCGTTATCCTGCGTAGCTCTGGGAACAGGTCATGCTTTAGAGGCAGGCAAGGCATTGCGCCATGTCCTAATTGGCACATATTAGGGTCCTGACCCTAAAGGTCTTTCATTTGACCGTACACATCGTTATCCTGCGCTCTCGCTGTGCTTACGTATAAAAATACGCTCCGCGCACCTCGCCTTGGCTGCTCTTGTGTACAATCAAAGTAAAGCAAAGACCTTTAGTGATGTAGTAACGGTGCTATGAATTATGGATTAGAAAGATTGTACTTATTTTGAAACGTCATAAGCAAGTTAGTTTTTTATCTGGTAGCATGCCATATCCTTGGGGTGGAGTGTCTTTCTTTTCACCTATATTAATTATTCTATCCGTTATATTAATGGGCGTATCAGCGTTTAAGCCTCATACTTTCGATTCAGCAAGGTCAGCGGTGTCGGATGCTTTTGCGCCATCGTTATCATTGGTAGGCTTGCCATTTCACCATATAGCTATTTTTTTCCGTGATGTTACTAGCTTGGCGCAATTGCAGGCTGATAATTTAAGGCTAGATCAGGAGAATATAAAGCTTCGTGAATGGTATCAAACAGCGATTTTACTTGATTCCGAGAATAAATCTCTGCGTGAGCTGCTTAATTTGGAGGCAGATCCAACTTATGAGCATATAAGTGCGCGCGTTGTTTCTGATGCTGGTAACACATATGTAAGAAGCTTACTTGTTCTTGCTGGCTCTAATCATGGGGTGGTGAAGGGCGCAGCGGTTTTATCAGGAGGCGGCCTTGCTGGGCGCGTTATTGAAGTTGGTGAGAAAACATCGCGCATTTTGCTTGCCACTGATATTAATTTGCGCGTTCCCGTAGTGGTCGAGGATACAGGCCAGCACGCAGTAATGGCAGGTACAAATCGTAGATATCCAAAATTGATCCATTTGTCACAAGACAGTGAAATATTAAAGGGTGCGCGGCTTATAACTTCTGGTTACGGTGGTGCTTATCCGCATGGCTTATCCGTTGGTAAGGTTATTATTGATAGTAACGGCGTAATGGGAGTCGATCTTTTCTCTAATTTTGATAGGATGCAAATTGTACGTATTTTACAAAAAAGTAATGGTTTAGAGGTAGGGAATTAATAAATGAGGAGGCTAGCAACATGAATGTAATATCGGAACAAATTGATATCGCGATACGTATGATCGTTCCTTATATCATAATGGCAGCGTTGTTTCTCTTGAGTATGATTTCTTTTTCTACGCCCCTATCGACAACTATTGAAATACCGTTTGTTATCATTATTATTTATCATTGGGCCATATACAGGCCAAGTATTATTCCGCCATTACTGGTATTTGCAGTTGGTATTTGTATTGACTTTTTAAGTGGCTTTCCTGCTGGATTAAGCGCGTTTGTCTTGCTTGTTATCCTTCATATAGTAGTTCAGCAACGCTTGTTTCTTACAGGGCAGCCATTTATGGTTATATGGTTTGGCTTTGTTCTGGCTAGTATGGCGGCCTTATTTGTTCAGTGGTTTCTATTTGGCTTAATACATTTTCAATGGACACCGTTACTGCCAGTAATTCTTGCTGCTATTTCTGGTTCTTTGCTGTTTCCAGTGATTAGCTTGATCCTTAACCTATCACATAAGATGCTGCCATTATTGCCTGATCAATATAGCGCAGTAAAATGATGGGCTTTGATTGATGCTTCAAAATGATTTAAGCGAAAAGATATTCTCTAGGCGAGCCTTTTTTATTGGAGGATTACAGCTTTTGGGCTTGAGTATTTTAGGTGTTCGCCTTGCTTGGCTGCAAATTGCACAAGGCAGTCGTTATAAAACTTTATCAGATAAAAATCGTATTAATATAAAGATGTTAGCCCCCTCGCGCGGGGACATAGTTGATCGATTTGGTGTGCCGCTGGCTATAAATACGCAAAATTACCGTGTTTTAATTGTGCCTGAACAAGTTGATGATTTGCACGGTGCATTGCGCGTATTACAAAAAATAATTCATGTTGAAGAATATGACATAAAACAAGTAATAAAGGACGCTGCGCGCACGGCCAAGTTTATTCCACTCAAAATCAAGGATGATTTAACATGGGAAGAAGTTGCTAAAATAGAGGTTAACCTCCCAGATCTTCCTGGGCTTTCTATTGATGTTGGTGATGTACGAACCTACCCTTATCGCGGCGCAACGGCGCATATTGTTGGCTATGTTCGTAGTGTTTCACAAAAAGATTTAACGGATGATCCTATTTTGAGATTACCTGGATTTAAAATTGGAAAAACTGGAATTGAAAAAACCTATGATCTTGATTTACGGGGCAAAGTGGGAGCATTAGAGGTTGAAGTTAATGTTATCGGGCGCGAGGTCAGAGAGCTTAAACGCAAAGATGCATTGGCAGGAAGCCGCATAACATTGAGCATTGATGGGGAATTACAGCGTTTTACTCAAAAAATATTAAGCCAGCATAAGAGTGCCTCTGCCGTTATTATGGATGCACATAGCGGCGCTATATATGCTATGGCTTCGCATCCGTCATTTGATCCCAATATGTTTGTACGCGGACTTTCGCAAGAAAAGTGGCAAACAATGATGGATGATCCTGCTTTACCGCAAACTAACAAAGCCATAGCGGGGCAGTACCCACCAGGATCGACATTTAAAATGATTACCGCTCTTGCAGGGTTAAAAGCTGGCATAATTAACAAACATACAACGGTTTTTTGTTCTGGATATTATGAATATGGTAACGATAAATTCCATTGTTGGAAAAAGCATGGTCACGGCAAGGTTAACCTCTATGACGCGTTGGCGCAGTCTTGTGATACATATTTCTATAAGATGTCAACTGATGTTGGAATTAATGCTATTGCGGATATGGCGCGGAAATTTGGCCTTGGAGCTAAGCTTAATTTTGAGCTTACGGATGAAAAAGCAGGATTGATTACGGATAAGAAATGGAAACGTACGCGCTTTGGTAAGTCGTGGTATCATGGGGAGACTATTGTCTCTAGCATTGGCCAAGGTGGAATGCGCACCACTCCGCTTCAGCTTGCTGTTATGACGGCGCGTATGGTGAATGGAGGGCGTGCGGTAAAGCCTTGGCTTACTGGTTATTCAGGTGATAATTTTATCGGTAAGGATAATTGGAATGATATGGGGATATCACCAGAGCATTTGAAAATGGTTATGCATGGAATGGATATGGTTGTAAATAATGAAAAAGGTACGGCGCATGCTTCTGCTATAGAAGAGGCAGCTTGGAAAATGGGCGGAAAGACTGGTACAGCGCAAGTTCAACGCATTACCAAAGAGCAGCGAAGGCTTGGGGTTAAAAACGCTGATTTACCGTGGGCGCAACGCCATCATGCTCTTTTTGTTGGCTATGCCCCGATTGATAATCCGCGTTATGTTTGTAGCGTTGTGGTTGAACATGGTGTTGGTGGATCAAGCGCAGCCGCGCCACTAGCCAAGGAGTTGTTAAGGCAAACCCAGCTTCGTGATCCTGCCATTACGCAAATGCAGCCAGAGTTTATAAAAGATGTGGGTATATTACAGGTCTGGCCGCCGAAAAAACCTGGCGTTAATACAGTTATAGGGGGAGGTTAAATAATGGTTTCCCCAATGTTCATTGAAGATGATTTAAGCTTTTTTCAAAGAATAGCAAAGCTTAATTATTGGCTTATCACTTTGATTTTTTTTGTTGCAGGCGTTGGGATAGCCTCTCTTTACTCTGCTGCTGGTGGCTCTATGGAGCCTTGGGCATCGCGCCAATTAATGCGCTTTGGCGTTGGTATTATCGGTATGGTGTTTATTGCGCTTGTCGATATTAAGTGGTGGTATCGTCTGACATGGCCAACTTATTTCCTAGGCTTAGGCCTGTTGCTTATTGTTGAGCTAAAAGGGCATGTCGGCATGGGTGCGCAGCGTTGGATTGACCTTGGCTTTATGCAGCTACAACCCTCCGAGCTTATGAAGATTGCAGTAGTTATGGCGATTGCCCGTCATTTTCACGGCGCAAGTCCTGAACAAGCAAGAAGGCTAAGTTTTCTGATAGTTCCCGCTCTTGTTATTCTTGCGCCCGTTAGTCTTGTGTTGCTGCAACCTGACCTTGGAACATCATTGATGATTATAATGGCTGGCGCGGCGATGATGTTTATGGCTGGTGCGCCTATATGGTTGTTTATTGCTGCGATAGGATTGGTCGGCGTTAGTATTCCTATTATATGGCAATTCCTTCATGAATACCAAAAACAGCGCGTAATAACGTTTCTCAATCCTGAAAGTGATCCGCTTGGCTCTGGGTATCATATTATCCAATCTAAGATAGCAATAGGATCAGGCGGTGTAGAGGGCAAGGGGTTTTTGCAAGGAACGCAAAGTCATCTGAACTTTTTGCCTGAAAAGCAAACAGACTTTATATTTACGCTTTGGGTGGAAGAGTGGGGATTATTTGGCGGAATTGGCCTGCTTATTTTATTCTTGCTAATATTTATTTCTGCGCTGCGTACGTCGCTGCGCTGCAAGCATAATTTCGGTAAATATATAGCCCTTGGGGTGAGCGTTAATTTCTCGCTCTATATATTCATTAATATATCTATGGTTATGGGGCTTATCCCTGTAGTGGGCGCACCTTTGCCTTTGGTGTCCTACGGCGGAACGTCCATGCTCGCCGCATTCGTCGGTTTTGGCCTTATGATGTCATGCGGAGTTTATCGCCATAGTAAGGTTACGAGGTAGCTAAGCCGCAACCTTAATATCATTATCTTTCAAAAGCTGCTGAAGCTCGCCTTCTTCGTACATTTCACGGATAATATCGCACCCGCCAACAAATTCACCCTTAACATAGAGCTGTGGGATTGTAGGCCAGTCGGTGAAGTCTTTGATGCCTTGACGAAGCTCATCATTTTCTAAAATATTGATATCCTTAAAGCTAACTTCAAGCTGTGAGAGAACTTGCACTACCATAGAAGAAAATCCACATTGTGGAGCGTCTTGCGTGCCTTTCATGAACAGTACTACGTCGTTCTCGGTTATTTCTTTTTTAATATCGTCAAAAATTGCCATTTGTATTTATTCCTTATCTATTTATTCCTGTTTTGGTAGAGATGTTTGCAGAGCAAGAGCGTGAAGATCGCCGCCCATTTTATCCCCCATAGCGTCGAACACCATTTTATGTTGTGCCACACGTGATTTGCCGACAAAACTAGGTGATTCGACATATGCTGCGTAATGCTCACCATCGCTGCGTAAATCCTCAATGCGGATAGTAGCATCAGGGATTGCTTTAAGAATCATTTCTTCTATAGTTGCGCTATCCATAGCCATAATCAGCCACCTTTTTTAGTTGTTAATTTGCTCTTTGGCTTCTCTTAAGCATTTTTCAAGCTCTGCATTCATTATATGGTCAGAAATATCCAGACCTTTTTCATCAAAATCTGCACGAACTTTGCGTAGTATATCATCAAAACCTGGTTCTTCAAGATTTGCTGTTACAACGTCACCCGCATATGTATTTGCATCCGCGCCACCAATTCCAAGCTGTTCCGCAGCCCATAGGCCGTATAATTTTGAAAGTCTTGCTTCAACAGCAAAATCCAGCTTTTCATCATGGGCAAATTTATTCTCAAAAGTTTTCCCACGATTATCTAAATTACTCATTTATTATTTCTCCTTGAAAATATAGTTAAAGTAGTTTCTATCATTTGAAGCTTGTAAAATCTATTGTTATATGGAAGATAGTAGAAAAACTTTTAAGGAATATCCAATGACTAGACGCAAAATGATTTATGAAGGCAAGGCAAAGATTATATATGAAGGCCCTGATGCAAACACGGTTGTGCAGTATTTCAAAGATGATGCGACCGCTTTTAATGGCAAAAAGCATGAGGTTATAGCGGGGAAAGGGGTTTTGAATAACCGTATTTCTGCGCATCTTATGACTAAGCTTGAGGGCATAGGAATTCCAACGCATTTCATCCGCTCCATCAATATGCGCGAGCAACTGGTGCGCAGCGTTGAGATCGTTCCGATTGAACTTGTGATGCGTAATGTTGCGGCAGGTTCATTATGTAAGCGTTTAGGGCTTAAAGAGGGTGAAATTCTGCGCAAGCCTTTGGTTGAGTTTTATTACAAGAAAGATGAGCTTGGAGATCCGTTGATTGGTGAAGATCATATCATTACATTTGGATGGGCAGATCCTTATGAGCTTGAGGAAATGGTTGCTATGGCTTGGCGTATTAATGATTACCTTAACGGCCTGTTTTCTGCGCTTGGTTTAACTTTGGTTGATTTTAAGCTGGAGTTTGGCCGTATTTGGGGTGAGCATGGCGAGCTTTATATCGTGCTAGCCGATGAAATATCACCTGATAATTGCCGTCTATGGGATAGTAAGACAGGCGAGAAATTCGACAAAGATCGCTTCCGTCAAGATTTAGGTGATTTGGTTGAAGGCTATCAATATGTCGCCGAGCGTCTTGGCCTTATCCCTGAAGGCGGGATTATAAAGGGCGGTAGTGTTAACGAAAAAATGATGGAAGGCCTCGATCAAATCGAAAACGAACTTGCCGAGCGTCGTCGCTTGCGTGATTTGAAACCGACAAGACCTCGGAAGGCATAGTTTTTAATAACTCAAGGGGCGAATTGTTCTTGGTATATTCGCTCTTCCAGATGATTATCAGGATCAAACAGCAAGGTCGCATGCAGATTTCTTGCCTCATGAATATCAACGCTAGCAATGTTACGGACTTCATATGTATCGGCGGATGCGCTAACGGGGCGTTCTTTCGGGTTGATAATCTCAAAGCGCACGCTACTTGTGTTAGGGAGTAACGCGCCCGGCCATCTACGCGGTCTAAAGGCACTAATCGGTGTTAGGGGGAGTATGTTTGCGCTTAGCGGTATAATGGGCCCTGCCGCAGAAGAATTATAAGCCGTGCTTCCCACAGGGGTGGAGAGCATAATCCCATCACATACCAGCAAAGGCATGCGCACTTCGTCATTCACAAATATCATGATTTTGGCAGAGCTATGGGTTTGGCGTAAAAGAGATACCTCGTTATAAGCAATATGTTTGAATATTTTGCCGTTAATATCAGTGACATTCATGCGCAAGGGATGGATTTTATAGCTCTGCGCCGCAGCGATTCGATCAATCAGGTTTTTCCTCTTATATTCATTAAGCAAAAACCCTAATGTCCCCAGATTAAGCCCGTAGAGCGGCAGGTTAATATCTGTAAACTCATGAAGCGCGCGCAGCATCGCCCCATCCCCGCCAAGCACAACGATAACATCTGCTGCGCCAATCGGGTGATGCTCATAGAGCTTGTTTAGCTCTTTGAATGCGTCTTGCGGGCGTTTTCTATTTGATGCGTGAAAGTGGATTTTCATTTATATGCTCTGTTTATTGTCCCGCCGATCATTGTGCCATAAGAGAATTTTTAAGGCTAGATAAT
>Ga0256834_1001464_pt1 | contig 15996 bp, 20 predicted proteins | sample 4281140metaG_FD_190536 | JGI IMG/M metagenome (GOLD analysis project Ga0256834, IMG submission 190536) | Hydrothermal vent microbial communities from East Pacific Rise, Pacific Ocean - 4281-140 | ecosystem: Environmental > Aquatic > Marine > Hydrothermal vents | place: Pacific Ocean: East...
GCAACTTGGCCCTCTACTTGATCGAGTAGGTTTTTTAAATCAGATCGCAGAGCATTCCAGTCACCAGATTTTGGATTGTTTTGATTTGACCAGTTATTAGTATTTCGGGCGTGAGCCATATATTTTTTCCAAAAACAAACAATAGAGCGTGTTGGCTTGGGCAAAAATTTACCCATTTAGTTACTTTTGATAAAACAAGGTAAATAATGAGTTAATCATTGTCGCATTTTGGTACTTGTTGACATGATTTTTTAAGATTTTTTAAAGTGAGGTGGTTTTGAGGGGTGAAAAAATATAAAAAACCTAGGATTTCAAGATTGATGTTTTCCACAATGCAATATCTAAGTAATTGCATTTACAAGAAAAACAGTTGAAAATAGCATGCATATTGGGTTGATGAAGTTATTTTGATAAAAATGCTGGTCTAATGTTGGTTATTTGAAATTAAATTTAAAAAATGTGAGGTTTATTATGCTTAAAGAATTTAAAGAGTTTGCTTTAAAGGGCAATATGATGGATATGGCCATCGGTATTGTGATTGGTGCTGCGTTTAGTGCTATCATTAAATCACTTGTTGATGATGTTTTAATGCCATTTATTGGTATGTTTATGGGTGATGTTGATTTTTCTACTATGGTGTGGGGTCCTGTAAATATTGGCCTATTCATCAATGCTATCGTTGCTTTTGTGATTATTGCTTTTGTTTTATTTCTGGTTGTAAAAGGCATGAATAAAATGAAGCGTAAAGAAGAAGAAAAGCCGGCCGAGCCTGCTGCGCCACCTGCTCAAGAAGTTCTGCTTGGTGAAATTAGAGATCTTCTTAAAAAGAAAAAATAAGACCTTGTCTAAGATAAGGCTCTAAACCTACATAATGCCCGCTCCAGCTTTTTAGTTAGAGTGGGTATTTTTTTGAAATTATTTAAGTTGTGAATAGTTTCCTATTTTTAGAATTATTCTCTTTACTTTTTGTTAATAGGTATTTATGCCTAACATGTAGGTATTCGAACTTATGTATTAACCATCTTGGCTAATGAGAATACTTAATACAAATTGCAATAGCGAATCACCCATTGGTATTTGCCTTTATTATGTTTGTTGGGATTAACCAATAATGGCTTTGGTGTGATATATAAGATTTTGAAAAATAGGACGAAATATTATGAACGAAGAAATTTATTATCATTCATTCTTTAATAGAGATCGATTAGTTTATATAGTTGATAGTGACCCTGGGACTTGTGAGGCATTAAGTGTTTTATTTAGATTGGAGGGGTTTCAGACGGCGTTTTCCTTAGATGTTGAAGGATTTTATTCCTTGTTGGATCGTAAAAAACCAGACGTTGTGGTTTTGAATATGGATATTGATCAAAATGGGGATTTATCAACTTTAAAAAGGGTGAAAGATTTACGCACTGGCACGCCGGTATTTTTATTATCAGAGCATAATGATGTAATAATTGCTGTTGAGGCGATGAAAATGGGGGCGACAGATGTTATTACCAAGCCGATTGATAGCGAAAGGTTGGTGCGTGCGGTTAGAGATGCTTTGCGCCGTGATGTTCACCTTGGGGCAGTGCAGGGTGGCAGGCGACCAATTGAGATAAGAGGTTTTAATCAACTCACCCCGCGTGAGCGTGAGGTTTTACAACTTATCTCTAACGGGCAGTCGAATAAAGAGGCAGGTCGGGATTTGGGGATTTCGCCGCGTACAATTGAAGTGCACCGAGCGCGGGTTATGGAAAAATTGGGTGCACGAAATACTGCAGATTTAATGCGGATAGTTTTAACTAGCTAGGTTTATTATTTTTCATTTTTTTGCTATTGTATTTATGCTTCAAAATAACACGTTTAGAAAATACACGTAATATAATTTCAATGCAAAAGGCACTAATAAAAAAACCAACAATCCAAATAATAATGATTGGGTTTTTTGAAAAAAGATAGATTACAGAAAAGCTAATGGCGATTATATTTACAATGATTGCCGTTAGAATTAACAATAGTGAAGCATTTGTTTTTTTGATTATTTTTATATGACCAATATGCACTATTGTATGTATTGCTAGAGTTGAAACTGCGCCAATTGCAGCAATAGAAGACAGATCAAAAAATAAAGCCATAACCAATATAATTGCTGAGCTTATTATTAGCCCTTGGCGTGAGTTGGCTACTTGTTTTTCAAATTGTTTTGGTAATTCACCTAATTTTGCTAACTGGTAAGTTACATTTGTTGCAGAATAAAGTGAGGCGTTGATTGCTGATGAAGTAGATAATAGAGCAACAAGGGCCATAATCGTAAAACCAATAGCCCCAAAGCTAGGTCTGGCGGCTTCTGCAAGTGCATAATCTTGCGCCTTTATAACTTCATTTATGTTTAAATTTCCAAATACCGCAAAGGCAATGGCAATATAAAAAACCATTACAATTAATATAGAGGTTAGGATTGCTCTTGGTAATGTTTTTGAGGGGTTTTCCATATCTTCTGCGGTATTGGTGATTATTCTAAAGCCTTCATAGGCAAAAAATGTAATAGCTAATGAGAAAAAAATCATATCAATTTGAGGGTAAGTTGATGGTGAAAGTTTGCTAGAATCCATTGTGACAAGTCCTGCAATTGCAAAAATCCCAAGCGCAATCATTTTAATTAGGACTATTATCTTTTCTATTTTTGTCATTGAGCTTGGGCCGCGCAAATTTATAAACATGAAAAATAGAACAATGAAAGCTGCGAAAACTTCAACAAAAATATGAGGCTGGTTGGGTAAGAATAAATGATAGGCATATGTGCCAAATGTTCTGGCAATAAGGGAAATGGAAACAAGAGCTGAAATATACATCATTACGCTAATTGCGCCTGAAAAAATATTCTCACCATATCCTTGAACCAAATATTCGACAATTCCACCAGCGGAAGGAAAGCGAGCACCCAATTTCCCCATTGAATAGCCTGAAAGAAGAGCTATTATTCCTCCAAGGAAAAAAGAAATCCAAACGGCACTGCCAGCAATTTGTCCTGCTTGACCTAAGAGAGCAAAAATTCCTGCTCCAACCATTGCCCCAATTCCCATTGAAACTGCTGACCAAAATGAAATAGATTTTTTCTTATTTTGCATAGTTTTTCCTAGTTGAGTGCTCTTTTAGGCTGAGTATTAATATTTGCCAAATATCTAGATGCTTTTTTAATAGCTAAATCATCTCTCCATTATGAAATTAGAAGCGATTATGAAGGATTTATTTTCTTTAAACAAAGCATATTCCAATAGTGATATATATTATTAAATAATAATTTTTGTTATTTTTCTAGAATAGATTTTTTTATTCCCTATAAGAGCAAAATAAAGCTATTTAAAAATAAATGAGAAATATCATGATTAAGCCTACTCTTGCAGCTTTTGCTAAACATCTTGGTGTGAAGCAATTTTCTGGCAGTGGCAAAAAAGGCTCACCAGTTGGTAGCTTTAGCCTTGGCGTTATTCGAATTGAGGTTTTAGCAGGTTTAACGGTTGCCTTGGCTCTTGTGCCTGAGGCGGTGGCTTTTGCCTTTGTTGCAGGAGTGCATCCACTTGTTGGGCTTTATGCGGCGTTTATTGTTGGGCTAATTACGGCTATTATTGGTGGTCGACCTGGTATGATTTCTGGTGCTACAGGTGCTTTGGCGGTGGTTATTGTGGCTTTAGTTTCAACGCATGGGGTTGAATATTTATTCGCAACCGTTGTTTTGATGGGGATAATGCAAATTTTTGCAGGAATATTTCACTTAGGAAAATTCATTCGACTTGTTCCGCATCCAGTTATGCTTGGTTTTGTTAATGGATTAGCGGTTGTTATTTTCTTAGCGCAATTGCATCAGTTTCAAGTGCCAGCTGTTGCGGGTGAGCATGGTGGAGAGATGGTTTATTTAAGCGGCATGCCTTTAATTATAATGCTCGCTTTGGTTGTTCTTACAATGGTGATTATTTGGGGAATGCCAAAAATTACTAAAGCCATTCCAGCACCGCTTGCAGGTATTGGGATTGTTGCGGCAATAGTGATTATATTTGGCATTGATGTGCCACGGGTTGGTGATTTGGCCTCGATTAAGGGCGGCTTGCCAATTTTTCATATTCCGCAAGTTCCATTAAATCTTGAAACATTACAAATTATTTTCCCCTATGCCCTGATTTTGGCGGCGATTGGCTTGATTGAAAGTCTATTAACGCTTAATTTAGTGGGAGAAATTACGGGCAAACGTGGCGGTGCATCTAAGGAATGTATTGCACAGGGTGTTGCAAATGGTGTTACGGGCTTTTTTGGTGGCATGGGTGGTTGTGCTATGATTGGGCAGTCTATGATAAATGTTAAATCTGGTGGTCGCACAAGGCTTTCTGGAATTAGCGCGGCTCTATTCTTATTGTTGTTTATTTTGGTTGCCTCGAGCTTAATTGAGCAAATTCCATTAGCGGCATTGGTTGGAGTTATGTTTATGGTGGTGATTGGCACATTTGCTTGGCAAAGTCTGTCACTATTTCCAAAAATACCTCTTACTGATAGTGCGGTGATTGTTCTGGTAACGATTGTTACGGTTTTTTATAATTTGGCTATTGCGGTGATTGTTGGGGTGATAGTTTCAGCACTTGCTTATGCTTGGAGTAATGCAAGGCGTATTCAGGCGAGGGTTTTAGTCAATAAAAAAGGCGAGAAGATTTACGAAATTCAAGGGCCGTTATTTTTTGGTTCTGTTGAGAGTTTTTCTGAACTTTTTGATCCCAAAAATGACCCTCAAACAGTGATAATTGATTTTATGGATTCAAGGGTTGCAGATCAATCTGCACTTCAAGCTATTGAAGCCTTAGCTTCAAAATATCAGGGGCAAGGAAAAAATCTGCAATTGCGTCATTTAACACCTGATTGCCATAGCCTTCTCAAAAAAGCTGGGCAGTTGATGGTTGATAGTGACGATGATCCTGATTATCAGGTGGCTGTGGATTATTCTATAAAAACTGGCTCACTGGGTGGCGGGCATTAGGCATTTTTGTTTTTTTAATGCTAAGCTATCATTAATCCGCCATATTCACATTTGATGAATGATGAAATTGATTGTTTTAAAACTAAAAGGGAAAATATAATGAAATCTAGAAAAGTGAATTATAAATTTTTGGCTGTTGGTCTGGTTGCACTCTCACTTAGTGCCTGCACAACAACAAATCCCTTTACTGGTCAACAACAATTATCAAACACTGCAGGTGGTGCATTGATTGGTGCTGGTGGCGGTGCGGTTGGTGGCGCAGTTGTTGGTGCTGTAGTTGGTGGCGATCCTCGGGTTGGCGCACTTATTGGTGCTGGTGTTGGTGCATTAGCAGGCGGTGCAATTGGTAATTATATGGATCAGCAAGAAGCAGAATTGCGAGCGCAAATGCAAGGAACTGGCGTAACTATTACTCGTGTTGGCGATAAGATATATCTCAACATGCCATCAAATGTAACGTTTGATGTTGGTAAATCTAATGTTCGCCCAGAATTTCAACAAACATTAAAATCAATTGCTTTGGTTATGCAAAAATATAATAAAACTATTGTTGATGTTTATGGTCATACGGATTCTACTGGATCTGAAATTAGCAATCTTGAATTATCAAAAGATAGGGCGATTTCAGTTGCAAACGTGATTTCAGCTAATGGGGTTGACCCAAGGCGTTTTTACATTGATGGCAAAGGAGAAAGCCAACCAGTTGCATCAAATGATCTAGAATCTGGCCGTGCGCTAAATCGAAGAGTAGAAATTCAAATCGCACCTTTGAGTTAGTTTTAGTTTTAGAAATATTTGAGTATTTCAGGCTTTGCTCTTTGTCGCCTTTAGGTAGGCTAAAAATCTCTTGGGAGAAGTCGGGGGAGGTTAAGATCAAAGCTATCAAAATGAAAATGGTGCTGCTGGAGTGATTTGAACACTCGGCCTCTTCATTACCAATGAAGTGCTCTACCCCTGAGCTACAGCAGCTTAAAGCGATTTTAAATAATGCTCGCCTAGTAAAAGTGCGCTGTTAGTGCCATAGTGCGCTTTAAGACGCAAGGTCAAAATTTTGACTTTGTTTTTTTATGACCTATCTCTTAAGTAAAATATAAATAAACAGCGAAATTATTTAAATAATGAAAAATAATATTTCTAAAGAGGAAAAAGATAAAAGGCTTGCCCAAAAGCTAAAGGAAAATTTATCTAGGCGTAAAAAACAATCAAAAATTCGGAATGTAAAAAAAGATAATTAGGCTATAATTATCTAATGCTTGATGTTTTTTGTCATTTTAAGTTATTAGAAGACAGTTTTTATATATTTGTGTGATGGAAGAAAAATATGGATAAAATACGCATAATTGGTGGTAATCAGTTAAATGGTGAAATTACCATCTCTGGAGCAAAAAATGCAGCTTTGCCGCTTATGATCGCTTCGCTGTTGAGTGAGGAAAAACTTATTTTAAATAATGTTCCTGCATTAGCTGATGTAAAACAATTACAAAAAATCCTAGAAAATCATGGTGTAGAAATAAATATTCTAGAAAACTCAGATGATGATGATATGGGTGGTCAGAGTATTAGTTTTGACGCAAAAACCATTACAGATACTTGCGCCCCGTATGAGCTTGTTTCTGCAATGCGTGCTTCCTTTTGGGTTATAGGCCCGCTTTTAGCTCGGTTTGGTGAGGCAAAAGTTTCTCTTCCAGGTGGTTGTGCAATTGGTACTCGTCCAGTTGATTTTTTTCTAGATGGGTTAAAGTCTCTTGGCGCACATATTGAGATTGCAGATGGTTATGTTATTGCAAAAGCACCAAAGGGTGGGCTTAGAGGCAATAGGGTGCATTTTCCAAAAGTTTCTGTTGGGGCAACTCATACAATAATGATGGCGGCAGTTTTGGCCGATGGAATTACAATAATTGAAAATGCTGCTCGTGAGCCAGAAATTAGTAATGTTGCAAATTGCTTGGTAGCAATGGGGGCTAAAATTTCTGGTATTGATACGCATACATTGACCATTGAAGGTGTATCAAAACTACATGGTGCAAATTTTGCGGTTCTTCCAGATAGGATTGAAGCTGGAACTTTTGCAATGGCTGTAGCTATGAGCGGTGGAAATGTGTTGATGAAGAGGGGTAGAACTAGTGATTTGCAAGCCGCAGTTGATGTTTTGATTGAGGCAGGAGTTGAGATTGAACAAGAAGAAGATGGCTTTAGGGTGATAGCCAATGGTGCTGGATTGCGCCCGATTGATGTTGAAACTGATCCTTTCCCTGGTTTTCCAACCGACTTGCAGGCGCAATATATGGCTCTTATGACTAGGTCGGCGGGGGTTGTGAATATCAAAGAAACTATTTTTGAAAATCGTTTCATGCATGTTGCTGAATTATCTCGATTTGGCGCAGATATAAAGGTAGATGGGCAGTTAGCAGTAGTTAGTGGAGTAGCTCGTTTGCACGGCGCACAAGTTATGGCAACCGATTTAAGAGCTTCTGTTTCATTAGTAATTGCAGGATTAGTGGCAGATGGGCAGACAATTGTTTCTCGTATCTATCATCTTGATAGAGGTTTTGAGCGATTAGAAGAAAAATTGCGCCGTTGTGGGGCAGATATTGAACGAATAAGTGATTAATTGGCTTGATGTATATTTATAAAATACCAAATAAATGTTGATTGTTTAATTATTAGTCTGGGTAAAAAATGAGTGATTTAAAATTATTAGCATTAGATAGTGAAGATTTAGAGGTGATTTCTGCCCATGTTCAAGATGCATTAGTTCGAGTTGTTGATATGGGATTTTCAGCGGCGGATAATCGGTTTGCGCTTTTGATAAATCGTTATGTTTGGGAGATTGAAAACAAGAAACCACTTCGAAAAAATAAAGGTGAGCGTCGTCGGGCGGCGTTGCGTTTTGATTATGTAAAAAATGTGCAGGCAAAGGGATTTGATTTATCCTCCAAAGATGGTGTGCTTGAATTGCTTTCAATTGCATTTGAAATGAATGATGCACCTGAGGGCATTTTGATTATGAATTTTGCTGGTGGTGCAACACTTCGTCTTAGCTTGGAATGTCTTGAGGTTCGACTTGAAGATCTTGGTGCGGCATGGAGTGCTAAAGCTCGCCCTAAACATGATTTATAGCGGTTAGGAATTTTTAAAGTGGTGCTAATATTAAACTCCAATGAAAAAGATTTTGATGAAAATTTTAAACGGCTTGTAAATGTAAGTCGTGAAATTTCTTTTGATGTTGGCGATGTTGTCAAAGACATAATTAATGATGTGAGAAAAAATGGCGATGAAGCACTTATTCGACTTAGTGCAAAATTTGACAATCTTGATTTAGAGGCGAAAAATTTTCGTTTTTCAAAGGCAGAAATAAAACAGGCAAAAGATGACACCCCTAAAGAGGTAGTAAAATCACTTGAATTTGCGTTTGAGCGCATAACATCTCACCATGAAAAGCAACTGCCCAAAACTCATATTTATCAAGATGAAATTGGTGTAACTCTTGGCTCTCGCTGGAATGCTGTTGAAGCAGCAGGTCTTTATGTTCCGGGGGGGCTGGCCTCATATCCATCTTCGGTTTTAATGAATGCAGTGCCTGCAAAAGTTGCTGGGGTTAAGCGTTTGGCAATGGCTGTTCCTACTCCTAATGGGCAGGTTAACCCTGCGGTTTTGGCGGCGGCGGATATTGCTGGGATTGATGAAATATATAAACTTGGTGGGGCGCAAGCAATTGCTGCTTTGGCTTATGGCACTAAAACAATTGAGCCAGTTAATAAAATTGTTGGTCCAGGAAATGCTTATGTTGCGGAGGCAAAAAGGCAAGTTTTTGGAATGGTCGGAATAGACATGATTGCTGGACCATCTGAAATTTTAGTGATTGGCGATAAGAGTGCTAATCCTGCTTGGGTGGCAATTGATTTATTGGCGCAGGCCGAGCATGGCTCAAGCGCACAATCTATCTTTATTTCAACAGATGAAGAATTAGCAAAGCAAGTTGAAAAACAAGTGCAAAAACAATTAGAATTTTTGTCTCGCTCAGAGATTGCTAAACAGGGCTGGGAAAAATTTGGCACAATTATCACGGTCAATAATCTTGATGAGGCGTTTGAATGCTCGAATGCTCTTGCGCCTGAGCATCTTGAATTAGCACTTGATGATGCGCAGCAATATTTAGATAAAATTACAAATGCTGGGGCGATATTCCTTGGCCATCATACGCCTGAAGCCATTGGAGATTATGTTGGGGGTTCAAACCATGTTCTGCCCACTGCAGGGTCAGCAAAATTTGCCTCTGGTCTTTCTGTAATAGATTTTATGAAGCGAACTTCTATTTTGGGTTGTGACCCTGCTTCATTGGCAAAATTAAGTGAGCCAACAGTTATTTTAGCTAAAACTGAGGGTTTAGATGCCCATGCTAAATCGGTTTCAATTAGACTAAACAGATGAGTAAAAAAAATGAGCGCACTACAGGTTGAAAAAAAAAGAGGGTTTGATAAAAAAACCGATATTATTTCAGCGATAACGCTTGATCCAAATACTATTAGCTCAGCAAATTACGATGAAGTGCATGAATGGCGGGTTGCAATTTATGATCTATTAGAAGAAAATGCTTTTTATCCTGCTCGGGTGAATGCCAAAGGGCCTTTTGCTTTGCACCTTTCAATTGTTGGAAATTATCTTTTATTTGATGTTCGAGATCCTGAAACTTATAAGCCAATAGTTGCTCATTATCTCTCACTTTCGCCATTTCGTGGTTTAATTCGGGATTATTTTCGAGTGAGAGAGCATTATTTTGAAGCGATAAAAAGTGCAAAACCACATCAAATCGAAGCGGTTGATATGGGGCGCAGAGGCTTACATAATGAGGCAGCGGATTTTTTGCTCACTCGTCTAAACAATAAACTTGAGATGGATCATTTTACGGCACGAAGACTATTCACGCTTATTTGCGCCATTCAGCCCTATGCGACACGAAAAACGGAGGCTGAAAGTGGCCTGCCAACGGTTTTATTTGTCTGTTCGATGAATAGTGTTCGCTCGCCTATTGCGGCAGCTTTGGCTAGGCGTTTATATTCAAATAATCTTATTGCTCGATCGGCTGGGGTGCGCTCTGGCAAGGCAGATGGATTTGTGCATGAGGTGATGCAAGAAATTGGTATAGATATGTCGGTGCATACCCCACATACAATGGACGAGTTGGTTTCGAGCCATTTTGATTTAATAATTACGCTTTCAAATGATGCAAAAAAAGCAGTAAAAGCAAGTAGGCTTGAAGCAGATAAAATTGAGCATTGGCCAACAATTGACCCAACAATTGTTGAGGGAAATAGAAATTTAAAGCTATCTGCTTATAAAGATTTACGCATTGAGCTTGAAGCTAGAATAAAAAGCCTTAATATCAGTGGTTCACAAACCGCTTAAAATCATTTAAGAGCTTGGCATGTCTTTAATTTTAGAGGCGTAAAAATTGGTTGTTGGGTTGTTTATTTAAAAAATCTGACAATTGTTAATTAATAAATTGTTTTAAATGGAGAAACAATGGCTAAAGAAGAGTTGCTCGAATTTCCAGGAATTATTATGGAATTACTGCCCAATGCAACATTTAGGGTAAAACTGGAAAATGAGCATGAAATAATTGCCCATACCGCAGGACGTATGCGTAAAAACCGTATTCGTGTACTTGCAGGTGATAAGGTTTTGGTTGAAATGACCCCTTATGACTTGACCAAGGGTCGTATTACTTATCGCTTTAAGTAAAATATACTGGAGTTAAAATGGCCATTCGTCCAGAATTGATTCTCGCATCTGCTTCTCCACGTCGTTTGGCTTTGCTCAATCAAATCGGGGTTGAGCCAGACCACTTGCTTGCTGCTGATATTGATGAAACACCTGAAAAAGGCGAATTACCAAGAAGGCTTGCTACTCGTTTGGCTGAAATAAAAGCCATGACAGTGCGAAATAAAGCTAATTTGGCAGGATATTCTAAAAATTCCTTAGTTTTGGCGGCTGATACAGTTGTTTCAGTTGGGCGCAGGATATTGCCCAAGGTTGAAACAATGGAAGAGGCAAGATATTGCCTAGAGTTGCTTTCAGGGCGTTCGCATCGTGTTTATACTGCTCTTTGTCTACTTACTCCCTCTGATGTTGTAAAAAGACGTTTGGTTGAAACACGAGTACGTTTTAAGCGACTTTCAAGTGCTGAATTAGAAGCGTATCTTGTTAGTGCTGAATGGCGAGGCAAGGCTGGGGGATATGCTATTCAAGGAATTGCTGGTAGCTTTGTCGTAAAACTTTCTGGCTCGTATAATAGTGTGATGGGTTTACCGTTATATGAAACAATGTCATTGTTAGTTGGGCATAGATATTCTGTTACACAAAATTGGCGTGGCGATATAAATTTAACCAAAGGCTAGGCTAAAACCATGCCAGAGCAAAATAATGATTCCTTTAAGAAAAATATCACTCACCTAAAAACCCCAAAACCCTGCCCAATTTGCCAAAAACAATCAAAAGCGGAATTTCACCCTTTTTGTTCTTTAAGATGTGCAAATGTTGATCTTAATCGTTGGCTTAGCGGTGCTTATGTTATTCCTGCAAGTGATGAAGAGCTTGAAGAAGAGTGAAAAAAAGTATTTTTAAAAAATAAATAATCTGAGTGCTAGACATAGGCAAGTCAACACTGTAATAAACCGCCATTATTGAATGATTTTTTATTCAATAGGTGGCCCGGGTAGCTCAGGGGTAGAGCAGTGGACTGAAAATCCTCGTGTCGGTGGTTCAAATCCGCCCCCGGGCACCATTTTTATCAAAACATTTTTTCTTACATCTATTTTTCCTACATCATGGTGTAGATTTGAAAGCCAAGCCCTGCCACAAATGCGCCTATTAGAGATAGAGCGAGATAGCTGAGGAATACTGGCCATCGTGCTAATGCCCATACTGCCATAGCGGCTGGGATTGATGTAACTCCTCCACCGATAAGGAAGGCCATGCCCGCCCCTGGTGCCATGCCTTGTTCCATTAGGCCTGCTACGAGTGGTAATGCGGCATAGCCGTTTAGATAGGCTGGTACGCCTGCAATGGTTGCTAGTGCAATTGAAAAGATGTCACCACCGCCAACGAGGGCTACAATGTTTTCAGCTGGGATATAGGCAAGCATTAGGCTTTCTAGGAAGAATGCTAAAGCTAGCCATTTGCCCAAGAAAAACAGGTTTGATTTTGCTGATTTAAGAAATTTTTGGTTGCGGGGTTTTTCTCCCCAAAATTTCCAAACTACTTTTTCTGGGTTGCGAATATGGGTGCTTCCGCAACCACCATTGCCTACTCCCTCTCGAAGCGGGTTTTTTAATATGCCTTTTGTTTCTAGGGCTAAAATTGTAAAGCCACCCATTATTCCTATGAATGCTGCAATAAATAACTTTGCAATGGCAAATTCAAAACCTAAAGCTCCAATGGTTAAAACCATCATTGAAGGATCCATTAAGGGCGAAGCTAGCCAAAAAGCCATCACGGCTGATAATGGCACGCCCATACCCAAGAGAGCGGCAATGAGTGGAATAACTCCACATGAGCAAAAGGGCGATAACACACCCATGAAGGCTGCAAAAATAATCATGGTGGCTTTATTGCCCTGAAAGGCCTTGGCAATTAAATTATCAGCCCCAGTTGCGTTTACATAGGCTGTCATAAGTACCGACAATAAAATAAAAGGAGCTAGAGAAACTAGGGCTTTTGCCATGAAAGAAAGGCTTGCCATTGCTTGTTCAGGTATGAAAATTCCAAGCAAGATAAGTCCAGAAAATAACACCAATAAAACCCGATCAATTTTCTTAAATTTGTTGCTAAAATCTTTGAAGGGATTTTGTTTTTCAATCTTGCTTGTCATATTCTTTTCTTTCAAAAGTCGGATATTGCTAATTCATATATTCTAGTTTTATCGAAATAGTTTGTTAAAGTAAAAGCCAAAAACTTGGCTCTATATTTATTATTGGTTTTTATTAACTGGCCATTGCCGTATCGCATACATCGGCGCAGCATTCCTCTTCTAAAAAATTTATCATTGTCCGCATTTTATCAAAATTTACACTGCAAAATAATTCATTGCCATCTCGCTCTTGCTTGACAAGTTCTGCACCAATCAGGCGTTGGAGGTGGTGGGTAAGTGTTGAGGCAGGAATTTTTAAGGCTTTTTGAACCTTACCAACTGGCATGCCAGTTTCGCCTGCTCTTACTAACTGGCGATATATAGCCAGACGAGTTGGGTTACCAAGTGCATGCAATTGTTTTGCTATAGTTTGTGTTTTCATAGGAGTTCTAATAGAGGAAGAGTATATATTAGTCAACTATATTTCTAGAAATATAGTAATAGTTTGTTTTTAAAGAAAGGTGAAAGGGTGAGGGTGAGATAGTTACATTATTTTAGGCAAAAAATGTATAAAGTCTAAAAGTATGAAATAGAAATAATGTCACTAGGTAAATATAAGACATATCTAGCAGATTATGATAAATCGCATTTCGAAAAAGCCTGTATCAGGAGAGCTTAAGCTCGGCAGCGAACCCTTCACTCGCCATTATCTTTTTTAGCTACTCAAAATAATAGTTAGCAAACCATTTGGATTTTCTAAGCTCTTTAGTATTGATATGCAAAGTGTAAATATTGCTCAATATATTTTGAGCCCAAGTTTTATTTATGAGCCAATAAACCTATCATAAATATAACAACACCATCAAATAATAGGCTAATGCCAACAAATATCCCTAAAATTGTTGCAGATTGAGTAGTCCATGCAAACAAAATTATCAATGCAAGAAGCAAAGAAATAATACCATTTAATAATATCCAGCCGCGTATTTTATGCGCGCTAAATTCAAATGCGACACCAAAATTTCCATAAGCGTCAAGCAGTAAATAAAATGCAATTAACAATGTTAATGTGGCTATGCCAACATCAGGCATCAATAAAAAAACAATGCCCGTAATTAGCAATAAAATTGGCTTAAGCCACGTAATAAATGAGCGTCCACCAGTTAAAAACACTAAATATAAACCAAGTCCAGCACCAAAAATTAGCAACCAGCCAAAAAATATATTAACAACAACAGCCATTAACTGAGGTACAATAATTCCAGAAATACCAGCAAATGCCAATAAAGCCCCAAAAAGTAAACTAACTAATTTAAAATGCTTTAACGTTTTTGTATCAAAATTTAATGATAATTTATTTTCATTATACATTATAATCTCCAGTTTTATTAATAAAATTTCCAATTAAAAAATATTTATGACCAATTATAAATAATAATTAAAATAGGCGATGGGAATAAATGACCAACCGCCTATTTAATTTAATATCCATCAAAATAGATCTATTTAGTAAGATACATCAAATCTCCATCAAGTGTGTAAGTCCATGGCATTCCAGAATTTTTCCAGCCATTAACAACTCGTTGTCCTTTTTTTGGTCCATCTTTTGCTTTATCGCCTTCATAACCATGAACAACTGTATAAACATTTGTATAGCCGTTTTCTGCCAATAGGTTAACTGCTAAAGCTGAGCGATCTCCAGAGCGGCACATTAAAATAAGCGCGTCATCTTTTGTTCGCCCTTTCTTTTTAAGCAAAGCGTCCATATCGGCTACAAAATTATCGTTTGTTCTGCGATTATAACGGTGTTTCTTAGAATTCCAGCCACTAGAATCCATAAATACCCAAGGAATAAGCGCGTCCATAACCGTTACTGCACCAAGATAATTTACTTCAGATGGGGTTCTAATATCAACAAATAGAGTATTATCCATATTTTTCATAACATAGTCATATGCCATAGTAGAATCCATATAAAGACCAAGCGTAGTTTGCTTTTTCTCTGGTAGTTTTGACCAATCTTGCTCAGCCTGCGCAGCTCCAATAAAACTAAAAGCAACCGCTATTAGTGCAACTATTTGAATTATTTTTTTTATATATTTCATAATTTATCCTTTCTTAGGGGAGGTGTTAAGAGTTAATATACTCAACTCGGGGGATTGCTTTGCAAGTAACCATTTTATCTTCAAACCAATTTTCATTATGCGGCTCAAAAAATAAAAGCTCTCGCTTATCAAATGGTGGGATGAAAAAATCTAACATTGCGCATTCTTCACTTACAGATCTCAAAGCATGAATATTGCCGTGTTTTGGCGTGACTTTTGCCATATCTGATGGGCCAAGAATTCCATGAAATAACAATTTCAATTCAGCATTATCAGTGGGGCTACTAATGTCTCCAACTTTCTCAAATTGCCAAACCTCAGTTTCACCACTTATAACCCTAACCATGCCAGTTGCTCCAGGGTGGTCATGCAATGGAATGATGTGTGATTTATCAATATTTAATATCCCGCCATCAAGATATTTTGATTTTATTAAACGTTGCCATAACCAAAATAAATTTCCACTTTCATATGCCTGACCAACTGCCGCATCAAAAGAAGCACTATCAACATCAAGCATAGATATTAGCTCAAAGCCTTTTTGCTCCATTTCATTTTGAGCAATTTTGCCTTGAGCAAACATATTTGCCAGCTCGTGCATATTTTTCAAAAACTCGTCCCAGCCCAATGGCTCAAGCAACTTAGCATTAGGTGTTAATGCTAAGCTATTTTGAGCCATACTAGCGGCAACTAGTGCAGAAAAAGCAATAATAATTTCACGACGATTAGCCATAATCATGCTCCAGTTTTTGCAGCTTTAGAAGCTAAAGCAACATCAGATTTTGATGAGGCATCATCGCTTGTTGGTGCAATATTTTCTGGACGATTAAAATATTCTATTGCTAAATCGTCATTTGCAGTAGTTGCTAGTTTTTTAAGAGAAAAACCAGTTAATTTCATACCACGTGTAATGCTCCAATAAAGCAAAGATGCAATTATCATTCCATAAGCAAGGGCAGTAAGAACTTGCACAACAGGGTCGTGACCAAAAATATCTGGAACATGTTTAACTTTAGTAATGGTAGTGTCACGGATTA
>Ga0256834_1001465_pt1 | contig 15992 bp, 15 predicted proteins | sample 4281140metaG_FD_190536 | JGI IMG/M metagenome (GOLD analysis project Ga0256834, IMG submission 190536) | Hydrothermal vent microbial communities from East Pacific Rise, Pacific Ocean - 4281-140 | ecosystem: Environmental > Aquatic > Marine > Hydrothermal vents | place: Pacific Ocean: East...
AAGTTTTCAAGGTACTCTAAACTATTTTTTGATTTTTCAATCCCTTGAGAAACATCCAATACTCTTTTATTTGATGAAAAAGTAGTGTGCTTCTTATTTTTTATTCTATTACGTATTTTATCAGTCATAATTAAAAAATTCTTCAGTGCCATATGTACATCTTTAGCATTGATAGGTTTAGTAATCGCTGCATTCATTCCTGCTTGTTCCATCTTTTTTAATTCATGAGGAAAAGACATAGAAGAGATAGATATAATAGGTATATTTCCCCAGTTTTTCATCGTCCTAATTTTTTTTGTCATAGCTATACCATCCATAATTGGCATATTTATATCAGTAAAAATAATATCTATCTCTTCTTCATATTCAAGTAAATCAATCATTTCAAAACCATTATGCAAACAAAAAAGCTTAATACCTTCATTTTTCAATATGTTTTTAAGAATTTTTTCATCCGCTTTACTGTCTTCAACAATGGCAATGTGAGCACCTTTATAGTAATCTAAATTTCTCTCTTCATATTCATTATCACCTTTAATAGTAAAAGATTTTGCATCAAATATTTCTATGTTATTAATCCCTTTTACTGCTTTACTTTTAAGCATAAATATTTGATAGAGAATCTCTTCAACATCTCCTATTACTGTAGGGTTATATAACTCAGCATCTGCTATAGATTTTGAAAGTTCCATTTTCTTTTCATCTTCAAATAGTTCATGTACGATAATGATTTTAAAATCATTTTTATCATCTTCAAAAATATTTTTAAAAAAACTTATATGTTTATAAGAGAGATCTTCTGATCTTATAATTGCCATATCTAATTTGTCAAGATTGGGTTTTTTCTTTTCAAAATCATCCAACTTCATATTTTCAATATCAATACCAAATGTTTCAAAAATATATTGTGTTCTTTTAGTATCATATTTATCTTTACCGATAAATAACGCTCTCTTGCCTGATAAAAACTTCTTCAATTCTTTTTGATGACTTTGATCCTCTTTATCTTCATAGTAAGGTATCTTAAAAGTATAGTGTGTACCTGATATTTTATTGCTTTTAATTGTTATCTCACCATTCATAGCCTTAACAATTATTTTTGCCATAACAATATCGTTTATATTTTCACTTTGACTTCCCACTATTTGTTGTGCATCCCTATATCGTCGATATAAATCTTTATGCATCACTGCTTTTTCATTAATAATATCAAAGACTAAAAACTTATTTTTACTGTTTGATACTTTCAACATAATTTCTGCATCACGGTTCAACAAAAGAGCATCTTTAACAAAAATTTCTAATACTTGCCCTATATAATCATTATCTCCAACAATATATCTACCCACTTCATTGTCTACATCATAATATATTGTATGTCCATTCTCTTGTAATATCTGGGCTACTTTATTGGTTAATATATGCAGCAAACCACTTAGACGAAATGGATTATTTTCAATTTTAATTTCTTTGATTGCATCTTTATATTGTTTAACTATCTGTATATCTGTTGTCTTTTGCTTATCACTCTCTGCTAACACTACCAAGGTTGTACTATTTGTATTGTTTTTTTTAAAAAAATTAAAAATATTTTTCATGTGCTCACCAATTTATAAATTATTCTATAACGAAAGTAAAATATCTAAAAAAGTAAAATAGGGAATTAAAAGTATGCCTGCTTACATCAATAGAATATATATAGTGCAATCAGGCGATCTCAGGAGAGATCCATGACTTTCTGTCCTCACCTCACGGTGAGTTTAGCTTTAACTTGCATAATAATACATAAGTATCATTAAGATATGACTGAATTTATATGTTTAATTTTACAATAAAGATGAGATGAAGATATATTTATTTCATTGTGAACTATTGTTATCAGTACGTTTAGAGGGTATGCCCTCTTCTTCAAAATAACCATGTTTAAACAACCATTTATAAATATCTGCAGCAATGGGTCCAGCAGTAGAACCACCGTGCCCACCATGTTCAACCAAAACAGTCACTATATACTTAGGATTATCATAAGGTGCATAGGTAGTTATCCATGCATGTGAACGATGAAAGTATGCAAGTTGCGACTCTTTTAAACGTACTTTGGTTGACTGAGGAATGGAAGTTACCTGAGATGTCCCTGTCTTACCTGCTACAATGATAGGAAGTTTACTCATCGTTCTAAATGCTGTACCCCCTCGAATGTTACACACATCATACATCCCTTTTCTAATCTCTTCTAAATAGTATGCATCAAAACTAATATGTTTTAGTTCAGGCTCTACTGATTTAGTATCAATCATTTTAGCCACACGAGGAACAGCCAAATTTGAGGTAGCAATCATACCCGTATAACGTGCTACTTGCAGTGGTGTAACTAAGTCATATCCCTGACCAATAGCAGAAATAACGGTCTCTCCTTTATACCATGGTTGTTTAAAACGTTTCATTTTCCATGCTTTATCTGGCATCACACCAGCATACTCACGAGGAAGATCTACACCTGTTTTTACACCTAGTCCAAAGTTATGCAAATTTTTTGCCATTGCATCGATGCCTACTTTTAAACTTTTATTATAAAAATAAACATCACAACTTTCACGTATCGCACGTCTAAGCCCTACAGTACCATGCCCCCAACGAGACCAACATCTAAACTTGTGTTTACTAGAACCTAAAGTAATATGTCCAGAACAATGTTCAGAACTATCTAAAATATTGGGTAAAGCTTTAGAAAAAGCAAGTGCCATTCCCATCTTTATCGCTGAACCTGGGGGGTATGTACCGTGTATAAATTTATTGGTAAAAGGGTGTGCCAAATCTAACTGTAACGCTTTCCAAGCTTTTGATGAGATGCCACCAACAAACAGGTTTGGGTCATACGAAGGGTAAGAGACAGCAGAGAGTAGTTCACCATTGGTTTTCATAACAATTGCTACCCCCGTATGATCACCAAAACGTTCATAAATCATCTGTTGTAGCTCTATATCAAGATTGAGTTTAATATTTTTATTGTCTTTAGGAAGTTCTTTTTCAAGGACATCTATGGCTTTATTGGTCGCAGTGACTTTGGAGACTTCATAACCAAGTTCACCTTGAAGTACTTTATTGTAGTAACGTTCTAGTCCACTCTTACCTACTTTACCCACTTCATCAACCACGGCATCTTTTTTATTTTCTTTCTTATTTGAACGTCCTGTATATCCTACAATATGTGCAGCATACTTACCATAAGGGTAGTAACGTTTTGTCTCAGCTTCAATTTTAAGGTTATCTTCTAATGAAAGCTTAGGGTAAGCACCCATCATACTTGAATAGTGAATAAAATCTACCACTTTGATATATTTATGATTATAAGGAGAGTTGTGTTTTTTATATACTTTAAGCATCACAGTTTTATTTAAATCTGGAAATGTCTCTATCAGTTTATCTATCACAACCTCAAGCTCTTTGCTTTTACTTTTTAAATGTGGTGCAATAGAGAGTGAAAAACCTATCTGATTCATCGCTAACAAATGTCCATTTTTATCACTTATCTCACCACGAACAGGCTTAATAAACTGTTTTCTCTCTATATTTTCTTTGGCTAAACCTTCATAGTAGAAGTTAGACTTAATACTTACATGATAAAGTCTTGTTATCATAACCGCCCAAAACACGATAAAGACAAGTAGAATAAATTTATATCTCACAACAACACCACAACAAGCATATCGACTACTAATGAGTAGAGTAAAATAATATCTAACCCAATACTATGCACTTGAAATATAAAATCAAAAGCAAAAAGTGCCCCTAAATAAAAAAAATCCAATAGTATGACTGAGAACAAAGGCTTACATATTTTACATCGTCTAAAATGTCTTAATGAAGTATAAAATGTCACATAAAAGAGTAAAGATGAGATGATAGTTAAAAAAAGTGGTAAAGAGAGATTTACCTCTAGATTAATAAAAAAGATAATAGCAAGTAAAATATAGAGAGTTTTATGTCTCTCTAAGCCTATGATAAATATGTAAGACATTGCTCCAATAAAGAGTGGAAGGAATACATAGATAGAGATAAGCATAGGGTAAAAGAGTACAAAAAAGGTCATTAAAATCAATAATAATGTTCTATGTTCTTCCTTTTTTGATTGTGTCATACTAACAACTCATATTACGATAACTTATAGACTAGTGCTACTTCATTACAGACAGGAAAATGAATACATTTAATACAGTCTGTCCAAATTTTATGTTCAGGTATAAGCTCTTTATTTATCTCACTAAACTGTAATTTTTCAAAAAATTGTGGTAGATAGGTCAAAACCAACACATCTTCTTCTACCCCTAAGTGTTTGGCTTCTTTTAAAGTAAACTCAATCATACGCTTACCAATGCTTTGTCCACGATATGCTTCATCTACAATGAGACTTCGTATCTCTGCTAGTCGTTGAGAGTGTATATGTAGTGCAGTATAGCCCACTAGCCTACCCTCATCTTTAGCTAAGACATAAGAGCGTATGTTTGTGGCAATCTCATCATCTGTACGGTTAAGAATAATGCCATCTTTTACTTCACTAGTGACCAAATCTTGCATTTGTGTTATATCCGATAGTTTTGCCTTAACCAGTTCTATCACACTTTATCCTCATGGGCTACTCTATTCTCTTCATCCACACCAAATATCGTCTGTAAAATATTTTGATGAACTCTCTCGTGTCCATTTTTTTTCAAGTTTGAAAGTGTTATAGAACCTGGAAACTCACGTTTGAGTTTATTACGTTCTTTTTGATTGAGTTTATCTATCTTAGTAAATACCGTCAAATATTTTTGGTCAGGGCGTATAAACTCTGTAATATATGCTTCAACATCATCGTCTATCTTGGCATGAGGGTGACGTGCATCACGTAGGTGTATAAAAAGACGGATAGAGACACGGTGCTTTATAAACTCTACTAAGTTCTTCTGCCATACCTCTTTTAAGGTTTTAGAGACTTTTGCATACCCAAAACCAGGTAAATCCACAAAACGTACAGGGTAACTCTGTTCATTATAAAGATAACGTGTTTCAAAAAAGTTAATGAGTTGTGTTTTCCCTGGGGTTGCAGATGATTTTGCCAAATTTTTTCTTTGGGTGAGTCCATTGAGTGTTGAACTTTTACCCACATTTGATCGTCCTAAAAAAACCACTTCACTCATATCTTCTGGCAGTGAATCAGCAATGCTTTGAGCAGATTTAATAAAATTTGCTTCAACAATACGAGGAACCATTATTTCTTTTCCATATCGAAGGTAAATTTTACAGGTTTTTTCTTTGTACCTTTTACTTTACTACTTCCAGTTAGCATATTTACCGTAATTTCATCACCTTTTGCTGTACGTTTATTGAGTACATCTTCTACTTTTGCTTTACCAAGTAAAATATATAAAGAGGTTAAAGGATAATATTTTACTTTATTTGAACTCCCTAAATAATGTCCTTTTTCATTTTGAAACTCAAACGTCACATTGCCTATAGCCTCATACATTTTAGCTTGGTTCTTTTTATTGAGATGCACGATGATTTTATCAGCATGTATCCAATCTTTAAGTTGCTTTACCTTAGCATTACCAATGAAGTGTACCTCTTTATTGAGATCCATCGCACTCATCGAATCTGATGTGATTTCTACTTTTTCTGCAAATACTGTCTGAGTAAAGAGAAATAGGAGTATTATTTTAAAAAATTTCAAGACAAACCTTTATATGTTTTATTAGACTATTATAGCAATAGTTTACTTTTCTATCGTATAAACTGTGGCATCTATCACTGTACCATACGCCTCTTTTTTAGCTGTATTATATGTAAAAGTATCACCTTTTATAATATTTTTATCTCTACTTGCTACAAAAGGAGCTGTAATATTTAAAATCTCTGTACTCTGATCATACTCTGCTTGTTGTGTCTCATAAGTATAACCATTCATATCGTCCATCACAACATCCCCTTCAAGGTAAATAATACTACCCATATAGGTACCTTTTTGGGCAACTAAAGATTTAATCGTAGAAGACTTATAATCTAAATCATGCATCGTAAGTACACCATCATCACGCACACCATACGTACCATATGCTTTTCCTTGAAGTTTACTTGTATCAACTTCTGTAAAAGTGGTATCAGTAAATTCTAACTCTTTTGTAAAAATCTTCTGTGCATCTATATTATCATTAAGCTTAATCGTAAATGCACCACCGACTATGGTAACAATAGCTGTCAATAAGATTAGCTCTATTCTCATTCCCATAATGCTAAATACTTCTTCTCTAAACCCTCTTGCACGATAAGGTTTTCTATCATCTCACGTACAGCACCATCTCCACCTTTTCTATTTAAAATCACAGAAGCAACTTTATCAATGTAGGCACTTGAATCACGAGGGACAAAAGAGATATGGGCAGCTTTTAACATCTGTAAATCATTGAGGTCATCTCCAATGGCTGCAACATTTTCCATGGTCAAGTCTAACTTCTCAAGTAACTCATCTAAAACCTCTTTTTTGTTTGCTATACCTTGATAAAAATATTCGATGCCTAACTCTTTTGCTCGTCTCTCTACAATTTTAGAACTTCTTCCTGTAATAATGGCAACTTTTTTACCTAACCTTCTCCACGCAACAATAGCAAGTCCATCTTTCACATTAAAAGATTTTATCTCATCACCCTCTTCACTATAGGTAATACGGCTATCTGTCATAGTGCCATCCACATCAAGTACGATAAGTTCTATACTCACAGTACACCTTTAGTACTTGGAATACCTGCATTTTCATTGACTGTAACCGCACGACGAAGGGCAACAGCAAAAGCTTTAAAAGCCCCCTCAATAATATGATGCTTATTTTTACCTCTGTTATAAATAAGATGTAATGTCAAAGGCAAATTAAAAGCCAATGCTTTGAAAAACTCTTCCACTAGTTCTACATCAAAGTTTCCAACCTTACCACCAATAGGAAGTTCAAATACCAAAAATCCACGATTAGAGAGGTCTATATCACAAGTAATACTTGCTTCATCCATTACCACAGTGGCATTACCAAAGCGTTCAATACTCTGTACAGGATAGATAGCTTGTCTTAGGGCTTGACCTATTACAATAGCTACATCTTCTACGGTATGATGATCATCTATGTGTGTATCACCCTTACAACTTACTTCTAAATCAATATGCGCATGTTTAGTAAATGCTTCTAGCATATGATCATAAAATCCTACACCCGTGTTAATACTTGCTTGACCTGTACCATATAGGTTTAACTTCACAGATATTTGTGTCTCTTTTGTTTCTCTACTAACTTCTATCATTCTCTTTCCTAGTTTGTGATTATAAATGCACCTGGCAGATTATGGATTTTCTTGAAATCATTTGCCTCTTCTTGCGAACCAAAGCCCATGAGCCATACTCTATAAAGATGCTGACCATCTACATTAAAACGTTTAATTTCAGGAGTATATCTTGCATAACGACCCATGTAACGACGTTTTGTTATTTCTGCACCTCTACGCTGTCTAAATGCTCCTACTTGAATACCAAAATTTGAAAGTACTCTACGTATAGGGGTCTCTGTTTTTTTCTTACTCGATATTCTTGATGATGACTCTATTTTACCTGCAAATCCAAGCACCTCTATAGTTACTTTTGCTATACCCATTTTATCTAAACCAATCTCTTTGCCCGCAGTATAAGAACAATCAATAATACGCCCTCTAACAAAAGGACCTCTATCATTAATACGTACGATAGTACTTTTCCCATTTTGTAGATTATTAACACGTACCATCGTATCCATAGGCCACGTTTTATGTGCTGCAGTTCTTGCATGCATATTATAGACTTCACCATTACTGGTATGTTTACCATGAAAATTTGGTCCATACCAAGAAGAGATACCCCTCATCACTTGACCCACTTCTACATAAGTAGGATGATAACGCTTCCCTCTTACTTTGTATGAACGCATGGTTGCTTTATGTCTTGCAGTGCTAGTGTATTTTGTAGCTTTAGGTTTTACAACCACTTCACGTTTTTGTGAACATCCAGAAAATAATAGACTGAAAAATAAATAAATAAATAAAATAAAAAGATGTGACAGATGCTTCATAATACCTCTATTGATTTACATTATAGGCAGATATTATCTCTTTATTTCTCTTTGTTTTTGCTTGTTGAATCAAGGTTACAATGTTTTGAAATAATTGATTTAATGGTATCAACTTCTAGTGGCTTTGTCGTATAGTCATCCATACCTTCAGCAATATACCGTTCCTTATCTCCTGTAGCTACATTGGCAGTAAGTGCAATAATAGGAACATGTGAAAGTGCATTTTTATTTTCATATTCCAAAATACAATGCGTTGCCTCTACACCATCCATTACAGGCATTTGTATATCCATAAAAATAATATCATAATAGGTTTTTTTATACGATTCACAAGCCTCTTCACCATTAGAAACAAGAGAAACACTTAAGCCAAGTTTTTCCAAAATAATTTTAATCAATTTTCTGTTGATTAAGTTATCATCTGCAACCAATGCACATAAACCTGTAAATGACTCCATATTCTCTAATGTATTTGTCTGTTTTGTATAGTCAATTTTTTCTATATTTTTGTCTGTTTTATTTATATCGAGTATTCTTATACTCTTTCGCAAACTCATTGGTGTTAAAACGATTTCATCAAAAGTATGTCTTTTAGGATTAATACGTGAACGTAATAATCCATTGGTCAAAAGTACAGATTTGCAATCTAGAGATATACACTGTTCAAGCTCTCCAGAGAGTCGTGCATAATGATGGTCAAATATCATAATATCTGGTAAATCAATCATTTGTTCATTTTCAAATAAATCTTCATAATAATAAAAAGAAAATGATGCTCCTAAATGTCTGATATATACTTCTAAATTGGTATCTAGTTGACGCTTTATATTTTTAGCTGGTAGTGCCAATCCTACACTTAGATCTTTAAAATTTGGGTACTTTTCATAGGCTTTTTGACTATCTTTTTTTAAGGTAAGCGTAAAGTAAAATGTTGCCCCTTTATTGATTTCACTTTCTACTTCAAGTTTTCCACCCATAAGCTCAACCATTTTACGTGATATCGTTAAACCAAGCCCTGTTCCACCATACTTGTTACTTGTGCCAATGGTAGCTTGTGAAAAGGCATTAAAAATATTTTTAATCTGCTCTTTTGAAAGACCAATACCAGTATCTTTTACAGAAAATTTAATCTTAGCTTGATATTTACTATTATGCATAGATTGCACAAAGATATTAATCTTTCCATATGGTTCAGTAAATTTGACAGCATTCCCAATAAGATTTGTCAAGATTTGAGAAAGCTTGGTAGCATCTCCTAAAAAATAATGCGATAAAAAAGGGTCGATAAATACACCAAGCTCAATATCTTTTTGGTCTGTCTCTTGTGTAAAGCTAGCTACAGTTGATTCAACCATATCAAAAATATTAAATGAGACATCTTCTATCTCCATCTTATCTGCATTGATTTTAGAAAGATCCAAAATATCATTCATAATGATAATAAGTTTATGAGAGGAACCTTCAATAAGTGATAAAAACTCTTCTTGATCTGCGGTAGTTCCCATATCTCTTAAGAGTTTAGAAAAACCTATTATCCCATTGAGTGGTGTACGTATCTCATGTGACAAGGTAGAGAGAAATTCACTTTTAGCTGCAGCATCATCTTTAGCTTGTTTTGCTTTTTCATGTAAAAGTTGGAAACTACTATAAATATATGCAAAAATATCTTCTTTATTTTTGGCTCCATCTAACATCTTATTCATGACATCTGTTTCTGTCGTATCATATAGTGAAAGTGCATTAATTTTACGTACCACACTCAACAGTGCATCTTTCTCATTCTTTTCTCTTTTTATTTTCAAATAACTATAGAGCAATGAAAGTAGTGCTAACATCAGCACAGAAAAATAAAATAATAATGCCCATACAGCACTATCTATGTGTTTTTGAATTTTGTTTTCTAAACTACCATAAACGATTGATTTCATAGCATTAAGTGATGCTTGTTTCTCTTCTAAAAGTGCTATCCAATCAAGGTTTTTACTCTCATTTAACATTTTTCCTGTCAATATACTAATACGCATATCATCTATTTTAGCCATTGTTGTAAGAAGTTTATCATCCATTGTGATATTTAAAAGTTTTTCTTTTACTAAGGGGATATACATCTCATCTTCTACATTTAAAAGATATGAAGATTCCATAATTTTGTCCCAAAAAATAATATTTAAAGTACTAATAGGTATTTTTTTAGTCAAGTAGTAAGTTAACAAAAAGTTTTCTAATTCGGTGGCATAACTAATGTCAGATAAGCGAGTATATACTTTTAAAAGTTCTTTCTCTTCCATACTTTTTATGTTAACTTTTACTTGTTCTAAGTAAGATGTGACGAGAGGAGTGGTATCTTTTCTCCCCAAAATGAGTTCAAAATTATCAATAGAATATTTAAGTATATTACTTTTAATCGTAGCTATTTTTTGTTCCCAATGCTCTAGGTTTTCATCTGTACTTTGTAGCTTTTTCAAGTAGCTTTGACTTTTAGATTTTCTATCTTGGCATATATCGGACGTGTTATCTAACTTTTTTGGCACCAAAACCATACATAAAGCTTCATTTAAAATGGCTGTTTCATAATTTTGTAAATGCCTAACATTCTGTAATATATGTTTAAATCTCTTGTTGGCTCTATACTCATTTAACGTTATCATTGCCAAATATCCACTTATCATAAGTAAAATAATCAACGATAAAATAGTCACAATTGATTGTATTGATTTATCTTTTAACATCTATAATTCCCTCTTCTATGAGCATAATTCTAACATAAAATATTTATTTATTGTGATAACTTCTCAAAAACTATTTGTGTTATAGGTATAACAAGCAGTGTATCTAAAGTTAAAAATGGATATTCCAAGTGATTTGCCACCCTAATTTCGTCCATATCTGTTTCATACTTTTTAGCCAATATTTCCAAAGTATCTCCCCACACAACTCTATGTGTAATCATATGTGATTTTTCTAACTTCTCTACTATGGGTAATTCATATCGCAAATAAAATGCATATATTTTTTCAATAGGTATTGTTATTTTATAAAAACTATTTTTTTGCATTACATCTATATGTGGGTTTAATTGTTTAAGCTCTTTATCATCCATTTTAATCAATGTAGCTATTTTGTTTAAAGAGCTACTTCCCTCTATTTCAACTTCTACAAGTTGGTTTTTACTTTCTACTACTTCGTCTAGCCCTACTAAACTATTCTCCCCTATCATTGCAATGAGTAAAATCTTTTTTATATAATCTCTCGTTTCTTTTGGTAAATATTTTAACTTATCATCGGTCAAAATACTTATCTCATCTGTATGTGCACGCTTTATAGCTTTCATCACACAGCCTTCACCACAATTATATGCCATCGCAGCCAAATACCACTTTCCGAAAACTTTATAAAGCCTATTGAGGTGTTTTACTGCCGCTACAGTTGCACTTTTTGCATCACAGCGTTCATCATAGTTTTGACATACCACAAGATCATAATCTTTTGCTGTTGCTGGCATAAACTGCCACAAACCTACAGCTTTTTTAGAAGAGACAATGTCTGTGTTAAAACCTGATTCAATCATAGACAAATAGATAAACAAATCACTCACCCCTTCTTCCATCAATTTACCCTGCATCATTGGTAACAGTCTCTCTCCTCTTTCAAGTGAACGTCTATAAAAACGTTTTAACTGTTTTTCATTTTTTTGAACAAAAGAGATAAAAGCATCATCGTACAGATACGATTCATCCACATCAAATTCATTAAACACATATACATAACTAGCGTATTTATCTTCTAAAGAGAGTGCAAAAGTACCTGTTATGGTTATGATTAACAGTAAAAAAGTATGAAAAAAACGTGTAAACTTGTACATTAAAACGTAAACAGTCTTTGTGCATTTTTTGTACTTAATGTTTCAATCTCTAAATACGTCAACCCTGAGAGTGTTGCCATTTTTTCGGCAACTATTGTGGTATAAGAGGGTTCATTGCGTTCACCTCTATGAGGGTGTGGCGTTAAGTATGGAGCATCTGTCTCTATCAGTAGTTTATCTTGTGGTATTTTAGGGTAGATATTTATAAGTTTTTTTGCATTTTTAAACGTAAGTACACCCCCTATGCCATAATAAAAGTTTTTCTTTGCAAGTTTAAGAAGAGACTCATCGGCATTATAGCAATGAAGTACACCACCTTCTACTCCTGCATATTTATCTAAAAGTTCCAAACAATCTGCACTCGATTCACGTACATGCACAATCAGTGGTTTTTTCATCTCTTTTGCCCACAAAATTTGGTCTACAAATATCTCTTTTTGTATGGCTTTTTCTTGTGCTATAGCTTCTTCTTCATCTGGCAGCCGAAAATAGTCTAGTCCACATTCACCAATAGCCACACATTTAGGATGATGTATAAACTTTTCTAAATAACTTTTATCATAGTTTTCTGCATCATACGGGTGTACACCAACAGAAAAATAGATGCTATCATACTGTTCACAGAGATTTACTGCTCTTTGCAATGTTTTTGGGTCTGCACCAGGTATAATAAACTTTTCAACACCTTTTTCTTTTGCATTTTGAAGTACTTTCTCTATATCGTCTATATATCTTTCATCATCTAAATGGCAATGGGTATCTACTATCATTCTTGACCTAATTTTTAGGAGTATTATAACAAAAATAAAACATATTACATTAACTATTACATCTTAATATAATCTTAAATAAGATACTATCTAAAATAAGCAATCTACAAGGGGTAAATCATGCTTGCATTAACTATCTTATCTGTTTTTGTATTACTTGTTATAGGTATCATTGTATTTGAAGTAAGAAATGAGAGAAAATATCAAGCCAAAAGACGTGAAAAACGTAACAACCATAAAAATAATAATACGAAGAACCTCCCAAAAGCTCCTCCCTCACCCCCTATAGACAAATATGACAGTAAACCAGAAGTAGAAAAAGAACCTAAAGAAGAAGAAAAAAAACTACCTAAATGTACCTATCCTACTTTCTCTCATATTCGCCTTATTGAAATGGGACTAACAGAAGAAGAAGCAAAAGAGTTTGTCCAAGAACTTATTCCACAACTAGAGACACAAATTACGTTGATAGAAGAAGTGCTGTCTACGTCAGATTTTAATCAAATGGAACGTCTTACTCATGACCTCAAAGGCTCTACAACGAACTTAGGTGTAGGAGGCATTGCAGATTTATTAGTTGAATATAATACCTATTTAAAAACAGGTACTGATGTCGATATAGTCACAGCATATTTTGGATACCTAAAACACTACACACAAGAACTTAAAGAGCAGTACAGCTAAGCCCTTAGCTTTTTAGCAAACTCAATCGCTTCATCTGTAGGATTTTCTCCTGCAATGATACGCGAAATTTCAGCAATTCTTCCCTCATCACCTAATACAACCACTTCACTTTTACTGCCAGCTTTTGTTACAACAATATGCTGTTGTGCAACAGCTGAGAGATGTGGTTGATGTGAAATAGCAAATATCTGGTACACTGTAGAGAGTTTTTCTATCATCTGTGCAATGGCTATAGATTCATCACCACTTACATTGGCATCAATCTCATCAAGTATCAATACCCCCTCTCCTTTTTGTTCAGAAATTGTAGATGCCATAAGTGCTAGTCGAACACGGTTAAACTCTCCTCCACTAAGGGTTGTGGTTGAAGATGTACCTAATTTCACATCTAACATATCAGAACCATTTTCACCCAATGTCTTCATCTCAAATACAAAATGCAAGGCTGGTAGTTTTAATGTTCTAAGGTACCTTTCTAACACTATTTCTAACGTTTTAGCTTCCTCTTTACGAACTTTTGATATTTGTCTCGCTAAGGTAGAGAGTTCTGTATATTCCATACTTAAAAAGCTCTCTAACATACTTTTATCTTGTGCTATATTTTCATACCCTGCTAACTCTTTTTTCTTTGCTTCTTTATAGGCTAATGCCTCTTCTATAGAGCCATAACGCTGTTGCAATGCCGTAATATCAGAAAGTCTATTGAGTATCTCTTCTACATCCATCTCTTCAAGTTCAGCAGCCAGATGTTCCGTCTCTTCAAAGTCAGCTCGTACTTGATTCATCGCATCCATAAATAATGAAGCATCTTTATCTAAAAGTTTATAGACCTCTTCTACTGCACTCTCTGCTGCAAAAATATCCATTGCAGTACTTAAAGAAGCTTTGATTTTATCTATACGTGAGAGTTGCTTTTTTACTTGTATTAGTTCTTCATCTTCTTCTACAAGAGGATTTATTTTTTCTATCTTTTCCACTTCATAGGTAGCAAACTCTATCAGTTCAGCCAACTTTGCTTCATCTTCTTTGATTTTGGCAAGTTCTTGTACTTTCATTTTATAGTTTTTATAACGCTTACTATACTCTTTAACTAATTTTTTAAAACTTTTATTTTTAGCCAGTAATGATATATCTAACATTTTTATAAGTGTATCAGACTCAAAGCCACTCTTATCACGTACAGACAAGTACTGTACATAAGGTGCAAACATCTCATGTAACGCTTTTTTAGAGATATTTTGCCCCTCAATCAAGTAACGTAACTTCTCTTTTTTAAGTGTTTTTACCGTGAGTTCATCTTCAAGAGCATAAAGGTCACTTTGAAGTGTTTGAGGTTTTTGTAGGCTTACTTCACATAGTGTTGCAGCCCCTTGTGTCGTATGTCCGAAGCTAGAGAGTATCGCAGACATGAGTACAGACTTCCCTGCACCAGAAGGGCCCGAGAAAACAACTAAACCAGCGTCAAATTCTAACTCAACCTCATCAAAAGTAACAAGTTCACGCAAGTAGAGACGCTCTATCAAAGTTTGTCTCCCCAGTGGAGCTTTTCTCTAAGCACTGAAAAGTAGTTACGTTCTTTTCTATGTAAGAGTTTTGCACCTATCTTCGCACCTTCTATGTAAAGCACATCTTCTTCCAGTAAGGCATAGACTTCTTGTCCATCTATGGTTGCTATGGCTTCATACTGTTCAGCATCAAACTCTATACTAAAGTCTGCAGGCACAACCAAAGGTCTTTGGTTACCCAAGGAGTGTGCAGAAATAGGTGTAATAATAAACGCTTTTGTAAGAGGATAAACCACAGGTCCTCCTGCAGCTAGATTGTATGCAGTAGAACCTGTAGGGGTTGAGATGATGACACCATCACCTCTATATGAGTTAAATCTATCACCTAAGATAGAAGCATTAATCTGCACCATTTTAGAAGGTCTTGAAGAACTAATCACCACGTCATTAAAGGCAAAAAATTCTTTCTTTTCGCCATTTGCTTTGGCGATATGCCCTTCTATCATCATACGGTCATCTATACGGTATTCATCGGAAAAAAGCTGCTCTAAAAATGTTTCTACATCATCGATGGTTACATCGGCTAAAAAACCTAAGTTTCCAGCATTTATACCTACGACAGGTTTTTTATAGGCATAAGAGTTACGTACCAAAGAGAGTAAAGTACCATCTCCACCAAGGGAAACCAAGAAGTCTGATTCTTGACACATTGTCCCAAAAGGTATACCTTGTAGCCCTATCATCTCTGCTGAACGTTCAGCAAGAAGTACAGAGATATCTCTGGCTTCAAACTGTGCTTTAATACGTTCATAAAGAGTACGTATCTCAGGGTCATTGGGTTTTAAAATAAACCCTGCGGTTTTTATCTGTTCTAGTTTTTGCTTACTCATACTTTTTCCTGTATTGTAAAAAATAATTGCTGTTAGAGTAGCATAATCTTGCTTCTATATAAAATCACCTTTATTATCTGAAACCAACCCTTTATGCACAAGTTTTGAGAAAAAAGACTTCACCCCTTTAGAGTGACTCTCTTTTGGTGCAAGTGCATGAAG
>Ga0256834_1001466_pt1 | contig 15991 bp, 13 predicted proteins | sample 4281140metaG_FD_190536 | JGI IMG/M metagenome (GOLD analysis project Ga0256834, IMG submission 190536) | Hydrothermal vent microbial communities from East Pacific Rise, Pacific Ocean - 4281-140 | ecosystem: Environmental > Aquatic > Marine > Hydrothermal vents | place: Pacific Ocean: East...
TGACTTGTTTAGAACCAGAAGCATCTATAAATTCATCTATCAAATAGATGAGAGGATTGGCTGTATTTTCATCAAATTCTACAGAGTTTGCATCTTCAATTCCTAGTACATTTCTTGCAAATTCTATCATAGAGAGTTGCATACCAAGACAGATACCTAAGAAAGGTATCTTCTCTACTCTAGCGTACTCTATGGCTTTGATTTTACCTTCTACACCACGTGCACCAAAACCACCAGCTACTAAAACGCCATCGCAGTCATTAAGGTATTTTTGAGCACCATCGTTATAGACCTTTTCAGAATCAACCCATTTTATGTTGACTCTAGTGTCTAAATGAGCCCCTGCGTGTATAAGTGCCTCTGTAAGTGATTTGTAAGATTCTTTTAAATCTAAGTACTTCCCTACAAAAGCTATTTTCATTTCATTTTTTGGTGATAATATTTTACCAACTAAATCAGACCATTCTTCCATTTTTGGTTCACAATTATCCAATTCTAAATGTTTACAAATAGGAGTTAAAATATCTTGAGCTAAAAAGTTAAGAGGTACTTTATAAATAGTTGCTGCATCTTCAGCAACGATAACTGATTCTATATCTACATCACAAGAGAAAGCAATTTTATTTTTTATCTCAGTATTTACTGGTACTTCTGCACGAAGCACTAGCATATGTGGAGAGATACCTATACGTCTAAGTTCTTGTATAGAGTGTTGCGTAGGTTTCGTTTTAAGTTCACCTGCAGCTTTTATGTAGGGTAAAAGTGTTACGTGTATATTCATTACACGAGAACGTGGAAGTTCATGCTTTATTTGTCTAATGGTCTCAAGAAAAGGTAAACCTTCTATATCTCCAGTGGTACCACCAAGTTCAACAATGAGTATATCTTTACCCTCACCTGCACGGTAAATACGTTCTTTGATTTCATTTACAATATGTGGTACTACTTGAATTGTTTTACCAAGGTATTTACCCTTACGTTCATTTTCTATAACTGTTTTATATACCAGTCCAGTTGTAAAGTTGTTTTTTTTAGTAAGTGAAGTGTCTAAATATCTTTCATAATGACCTAAATCTAAGTCTGTCTCTGCTCCATCTTTAGTAACAAAAACTTCTCCATGTTCTAAAGGTGACATTGTTCCTGGGTCTACATTTATGTAGGGATCGAGTTTAAGTACACCCACACGTTGTCTTGTGTGTTTAAGTAATGTACCTACAGAAGCAGCAGTAATACCTTTACCTAAAGATGAAAGTACTCCACCTGTAACAAAAATATATTTTGTTGAATTTTCACTCATTTAACATTTTCCTTTTTATGTAACAATTGGCATTATAATAGTCATGAAGTTATCCTCTTTTACTATAAAAGGCAAAGAAGGTTCATTAAATTCTATAGAAAATTCATTTTTATTGATTTGTGAAATAAAATCTAAAAGATATTTAGAATTAAAAGAGAGTTCAAATTTTTCATTGAGACCTGTATTTATTTCTAATTCTGTTTTAGCTTCAACATTATCTGAAGAAAGAGAATTAAAAATAATAGCATCAGAAAGTAATGTCATTCTTATTTCTTGAGAAATAGTAGTTATCATTTTAATTGATTCAATCATCTCTTTCTTTGGAAGAGTGATTGTATGCTTAATAGATGCAGGAATGATTCTTTGATAGTCAGGAAATTTACCATTAATAAGCCGTGTAAAAAAGAAATAACTATCATTTGAAATAATAAGATTTGTCTCATTAAAGAAAATATCAATTTGATCTAAAAATAATTTTTGAATTTCTAAAATAGCTTTTTTAGGCACTATTAGAGATAACTCTTCAGTATTATCACCATTAATAGAAGCTATAGCTAATCTCCTAGTATCAGTTCCAACTAAATCTGTTGAATTTTTTCTAATATTAATTAATGCTCCATTAAGTTCAAACTTTGGATTATTTGTATCAATAGCTGGAGATATTTTTTTAAGGTTTTGAATAAGTGCTAATGAATCTAAAGATATTTTAGGCTTGTCTTCAATAGATGGAAAATCAGGATAAGAACTTGGTTCAAAAGTTGGTAATTTAAATTTAGAGTTTTTTTGTTTAATTATAAGCGTGTTATCTAATACTTCTAAGATGATTTCATCATCTTTTAAAATACGAATAATATCAAGAAGTTTTTTACCATTGGCTGTAAAACTTCCTTCTGCTTCAATTGCAATATTATCAGTAACTATCTTTAAACCTATTTCAGAATCAGATGCTTTTATAACACATTTATTATTTTCAGTTTGAAATAAGATATGTGAAGTAATTTGACTGGCATCTTTTTTTTCTAAAAAAGGTTGTAAATTAATAAGTATAGATTCTATTATTTGCTTATTTGCTCTTATCTTCATCGATTTTCCTTATTTTATATAATATTAGTAGATAGTAGTAGTATCGCATGAAAGTGTGAAAAACTATCTTACTACTCGTATTATCGTTACTTTGATGCAATAATCTTCTTATAGACTTATTCACATTTCTTCACTTATAAAATTATATCTTTTTTTCATTCAAGTTTTTAGAGGTTAATTTTATTTAATAATCAGGTTTTTTAAGTGTTACTATTTATTTTATTTGAGAGTTCTTCCAATAGAACTTTAAAATTTTCATCATGGTCTATAATTTCATGTATTTTTTTCATTGCATGTGAAATAGCTGAGTGATCTTTCATACCAAAATATACAGCAATCTGAGGCATAGAATTTGGTGTTAAGTTCTTAGCTAAATAAATAGCAGTTCTTCTTGCATTTACAACATTTTTTGTACGTTTTTTAGATTTAATATCTGAAGGTTTTATATTAAGTTCTTTTGAAACAATTTTTACAATATCATCAATAGTAATATTTTCCTTTTTTTCTTTAATTTGGTCTTTAATGGTATTTTGTGCAAAATCTAAGGTAATCTCTTGATTGAATACATTAGACATAGCATTAAGTCTAATAATGGTTCCTTCTATTTCACGTATATTGTCACCCATATGTGTAGCAATAAAATTAATAATTTCAGGATTTAATTTTATACCATCAAGTTCACATTTTTTTTGGATAATAGCAATTTTTGTTTCTAGTCCAGGGGGTTGTACATCTGCCATAAGTCCCCATTCAAAACGGGTACGGAGTCTATCTACAAGTCCTGCAATTTTATTGGGTGCACGGTCAGCTGTCATGACAATTTGTTTATTATTATTATAGAGTTCATTAAAAGTATGAAAAAATTCTTCTTGGGTTTGTTCTTTTCTAGATAAAAATTGTATATCATCTATAAGCAATAAATCACATTCTCTAAATTTATCTCTAAAAGTATCCATAGTATGGTCTCGTAGACATTTAGTAAATGAATTTACAAATTGTTCTAATGTAGTATATATGACGGTTTTACCTAGGTCTATATGGTAGTTACCTATAGCTTGAAGAAGGTGGGTTTTTCCTAGACCTACACCACCATAAATAAAAAGTGGGTTGTATTGTTTACCAGGTTTTTCAGCAACGGATTTTGCAGTAGTATAAGCAAACTGGTTTGAATCACCTACAATAAAACTTTCAAAGGTAAGTGAAGGATTAAGAAAAGTACTTTTTGAAGGAGTTTTCTCACTAGGAATTTTTGTTAAAGGAATATGTTTATGGATTTTTCCAATAGTAATTTCTATTTCTGGTCTTACTTCATTTTGTAGTTCAAAAAGATGGACTATTTTATCAGCATATTTGGTTTTAACCCATTTAGCAACAATCATATTTGGTGCAGTAAAATAAACCAAGTTTGATCTAGAACTTTTGGTATCATAAACTAGTTTTTTAATATAACGATCATATTCTATTTCACCTATCTCTTTTTTAAGTTCAAAAAGCACTTTTTGACCAATATTCATGTATAAACCTTTACTTTTTCACAGTAAGCAGTAAGTTTTGAATCCTAATGTGAATAACTTTTAGGATTTTATCCAAATTCAGCTAAAATAGCGTAATTAAACGATGGTGAATAGTTTTATTCACTATGTGAACAAAGGTGTGAATGAAAATACTAGGAATAGATCCAGGAAGCCGTAATTTAGGCTACTGTATCATAAATTTTGACGGGAAAAACTTTTCATTGATTGAAGCAGGTTTACTAAAAATGAAAGAAAAAGAGTTACAAGCTCAAATGGTCGAGATGGTTGAGGGGATTGATCTTATTTTAAAGACACATATAGTAGATGAAGTGGCGATAGAAGATATCTTTTTTGCATATAATCCAAAGTCTGTTATTAAATTGGCACAATTTAGAGGAGCCTTGTGTTTAAAAATACTTCAAGAGATAGGGTATTTTCATGAGTACACAGCATTACAAGTTAAAAAAGCAGTTACAGGAAATGGAAAAGCAACGAAGGAACAAGTGGCTTTTATGGTAAAACGTCTGTTTGGAATTAAAAAAGAGATAAAACCTTTAGACATTACAGATGCAATGGCAATTGCCATTACACACTTACAGAGGGTTAAAATGCGTAAAAAGAAAACTTAATTAGATAAAGGTTTTCCTTGTTTTTTTACAGAAATCATACGCTTTTTAGGTACAGAAAACGTACTTTTTTTATGACCGTTTACAGATTCTTCAATGATTTTATCATAAAGATAAATATCATTTTTAAAATAAGCCAATCCATCTTCTTCGTACACTGTAAAATAAACTATGTGTACAGGAACAGGTGTAGAGAGTTTAATGGTAGTAGGTTTATTTGTTTCAAGAATCGCTTCTATTTTACTTTGAGAGTATGAACCTTTTGCATGTTCTAAAAGAGTATCAACAAGCTCAAAAGGCTTTCCTACACGCATACACCCTGAAGAATATATTTTGTATCGGCGGTTAAGTAAAGATTTATTATCTGTATCATGAAGATAGACTGCATATTTGTTAGGAAACATAAATTTTACACGGCCAAGAGCATTATTGTCTCCGGGAAACTGTACAAAACGGTAAGGTACACGTTTTTTACTGTGCTCATAAGGGTCTAACATAGTTTGCGTTATTTGTATTTCTTTCTTTCCTTTAAAAACATGTATATTATTTTCTTCTAAATACATAGGGTTTTCTCTTAATACATGAATAAGGTCACGCTTAATAAGACTGTCAGGGATAGTCCATGTAGGATTGAGAACCATATATTTAATTTTATCGGCAAAAAGTGGTGTAGGTCTGTCTATTCTGCCTACTACGACACCCATCTTCATAATCATATTGTTATTTCTATAATAGCGAAGATTAAAATCAGGGATATTTACTTCAATATGTTCTGATTCAAATTGTTTAGGATAGAGTTTGGTTTTGTCAAGGTTTGTAATAATTGCTTGTATATTATTTTTGGCAGGCTGGTTAAGATAATATGTAACAGTTTTATCTATTACTCCATTGACTTTAAGTAGATAACGTTTTTGATACGTAAGAATAGCATGTTGAAGTTCCTTATCAAACTTACTATTAATACGAGCATCTTTTGGGTAGTCACCAGAAATTTGAAGGCGTTTTTTTATATTTTCTATACGAGATGCACTGTTTCCAAGTTTCAAAGGTTTATTGCTATAAGGAATTTTTGGAAACTTATCCATAACACGATAATCTTTAAGAAGTTTTACCAGTTTCTTATAACGCTCCTCCATAGGAAGCAAAGAAGATAAATATTCTTTTACGTTACCATCAAGTGCAGCAGAAGTAAGTGCATTAACTGTAGGAAACGATTTAGAAACCATTTCCCAACGAGAGCTTATGTTATCTGTTTGTTTAAGACTTTTTAGCTTTTTTTGTACCAATTTCCAGTCTACATCACCTTGAACAATGAAACGTATTAAGCGAACATAAGAATTACTTAACATAAGGTCAAGTCTTGCATAAACAGCAGCTTTTTTATTTGCAGTTATTTCTTCATTGTCTAGTTGATAAAACAAACGCCCAATGGCCTTTTGATCAAATGGTTTATTTTTATAATTAAATAAAGGATCTTTTAGTGCTGCAATAAGTTGAGTGAGTTTTTCTTTATTCTTTTTTCCTATCCAAATGGGCATATTATTTGATTTAGCATAAAGATGTTTTACAATATTTTTGTTTTGACCTTTTAGACGGGTATCAAGTGAACTTTGAATATGGCTAGAGATATTTTCAACTGTGAGAACTTCAGCAAAGAGACTTATTTGCAGAGAGAGTAATATGAATATAATTTTTATGTGACGCAAGTTTTTCCCTTAATTGTTTTTTGTATTATATCTTAAAATTAGTAGCTCAATAAGTAATGTTTTTTTGACTATTATTTATACTTTTTATCTATGAGTTTTAAGTATTTCAAGGGTGTGACTTTTTTCATCTCTTCTGCCAGCCATTGTATCTGAAACCATGCAGCCCCAGAGTCACGTAAATCAAAATAGTTTTTGAGACTACGAATGTTAAAGGTAACTACCATGTCTACTTTCCAATTATCTGATACGATGTGTTTAAATCCATCACCGACATTTCGTTTCTTTTTACCAGACTCTAGTGCTAAGTAGAGCGAAGCAGCATCCCCTTTATGGGTTTTTATAAAAGAAAGTGAAGATTTTGCTACAGCATTTGTATGGTATTGTGCATCACGGGTTTTTTGAAATATAAATTTGTCATAGATAGCACGAATTTCTATGTTTAAGTAGTCAATATCAGTGATGACAAAAAGGTTTAGGGGAAGTACAGTTTTTAAGAAAAATGCAAATCCATCTTTTGCTTCAAGCGAAGCAGTAAAAGCATTAATTATAGAAGACATAGTGTATCGTGTTGAGCGAACAGAGATGGCTTGGAGTCTATGGCGTGCATGTTCTTGAAGCACCCCTCTACTTGTACCTTGTACTAAAAAAGAAAGCGTAGCATGTTCGATGATAGAGTGATGATGGTGTACCCAAGCAAGGTTAGAGAGTAAATCAGAATCTTCTATAGCATTGATGGCAGTAGTATCCATGGAAGTCATGGCTTCTTGTACACAGGTATTTTCAGAGTTTTCAAAAGAGTCATAACATGTTCTTGCTGCTATTTCAGCAACACCTAGACCCGACTGTTGTAAAAGGGTTACTTTAGGTTTCTCATACTCTATGTGGTACTTCTCTATTTTTTCCATGCTATAAACCTCTGATAATTTGCTACAATTATAGCAATATAATTTAAAGGTACACAGATGCAACCCAATCAAAGATTTCACAGCTTTGAAGAAGACTTTAGAGACCCTTACGCAAGAGACCGAGATAGAGTACTTCACTGTTCATCATTTAGGCGATTAGAGTATAAGACGCAAGTTTTTTTAAACCATGAAGGTGATTACTTTCGTACACGGCTTACTCACTCGCTTGAAGTTTCACAAATAGCACGTACTTTGTCTCGTATGTTAGAACTTAACGAAACACTAGCAGAAGTGATAGCACTTTCACATGATTTAGGACACACACCTTTTGGGCATGTAGGTGGAGATGAGCTAGATAAACTTTTAAAAGATGATGGTAGACCTTTAGGTTTTGAACATAACTTTCAGTCTTTTAGAGTGCTGACGAAGTTAGAAAAACGCTACAAAGACTTTGATGGGCTCAACCTTACTTTTGCAACACTAGAAGGGGTACTCAAACATTCATATCCCTATAAAAAACCTTTTTTAGAAGGACTAGATACACGCTTTGATTTAGAAAAGCACCCGAGCTTAGAGGCTATGGTTGTAGACCATGCAGATGAGATAGCTTATACTTCTCATGATATTGATGATGGTGTCAAATATGGGCTTATTAGCTTTGATGACTTACTTCAAGACCCTCTTTGTTTACGCGTAGATGAAATGGTGCAAAAGGAAGGTATCAAAAGAAATGAAAAGCTCTATCGTCATCGCTTTGTGGCAGGACTTATTAAATTACTTGTAGAGGACTTTATAGAGAATGCTAAAGTGGGAGCTAAAAAGTACAGACAAGAGCAACCTATTGTCTCCATTTTAAATGCAGAAGAAAAGCTTCCTGTATGTTTTTCCAAAGAAACTGATACACAGTTAAAGAGACTCAAAAAACTTCTTTTTCATAAGCTCTATACCCATGAAAAGATATCCCGAAAAATGCATGCAGGAAAACAATGTATCAAGGGACTCTATGCAGCCTTTAGAGAAGATAATAACCTTTTACCACCACATCAAAAAGAACTTTTTAGCATACGGAAAGAAGAGCGGGTTGTTGCAGATTACATTGCATCAATGACGGATCGTTATGCTATGAAAACCTATCATGAAGTTTATGGATTTTCCTTATAGTATCGATATGTATTAATTTTGTGTATAATTAGTACTATAAATGAAGGATAACCAATGAAAAAAATATATATAATTACTATGCTTATGTTGAGTTCACTCACGTATGCAGAGAGTGACTTTAATTTTCTAGAAGATAATAAAAGCATGGAAACAGAAACTGTAAATCCATTTTTTAAGGATTTAAATGTCCATTTTTATTTGGGTGCAGCCCTCTCTTCTTTGAGCCTAAGTGGAAATAACGGAGAGAGCTTTAATGCAAAAGGACTTACGCTACAGTTAGGATACCGATATAATGATTACCTGTCTATAGAAGGAAGATTTACAAAGCATTTAGGTGACTTAGAATATAAACATGGCAATAATGGTGGAGCAGATATAGATGACCTTAGCCATGCGGACTTTACAACCAGAGCAATTTATATAAAACCTCAATATAGTATAAATAAATTAAAAGTTTATGGGATGTTAGGCTACGGAGAGATAAAGTTAAGCAATTTGGCGAACGATGGTATAGACAGAGCAGAAACAGGACTTCAGCTAGGGATAGGTTTTTCGTATAGCTATTTACCCTATGTAGATTTTTATGTAGATTTTGAAAGTATTTATAGTGGAAAAGGTTTTGACCATGGGGGAAGTAATGTTGAATATACCGCAAATTCATTTAATATAGGAATTGCATATAAATTTCTCTTGAAGGAAATTAAATGAGAATAAGCCAGGTTAAAATATTTACAGTTATTGTAACTTTATTACTCATAGTAGGATGTGGAGGTGGAAATGGAAGTAAAGGTACTTCCTCAAGTGAATCACTTTTACCTAGCGAAGTCTCTATATCTATGAATGGACTAAAGTTTACTTCAACTAGTAAGGTTGAAGTAGAGGAAAATCAAAAAAATGCTATAGATGTAAATGCCAATACGACAAGTGGAAAAATACTTACATATTCTATATTCGGTACAGATGTAGATAGTTTTAATATAGAAGAAGATACGGGTCTTGTTACTTTTAAGGAAGTACCAGACTATGAAAAGAAAACATCTTACAATTTTACAGTGAAAGTAAGTGATGATAATGCTGAATTAAGTCAAGATATTACCATCACTATTAAAAATATCAATGATACAAAACCAACCATTATTTCTAGTTCTACAAAGATAATAAAAGAGAAGGAAAAACTAGCGATAGACATAGATGCAACTGATGAAGATGAAGATGGACATACTCTCACGTACTCTATTTCAGGTATAGATGCAAAGAGTTTTACTATAGACAGTAGTACGGGAGTAGTAACTTTCATAGAAGCACCAGATTATGAGAAGAAAAAAGAGTATATTCTTATAGCCAAAGTAAATGATGGCATAAATGAGACAAGCCAAGACATAACAATAACGATAAGAGATCCTAAAATAAACAATAACGCACCAGTATTTACCTCAAGTATGACAGAAACAGTAGAAGAGAATCAAAAGGAGGCAATGACGTTAACCGCAACAGATGCAGATGGACATACCCTCACGTATTCTATTTCAGGTACAGATGCAACGAGTTTTACTATAGACAGTAGTACGGGAGTAGTAACTTTCATAGAAGCACCAGATTATGAGAAGAAAAAAGAGTATATTTTTATAGCCAAGGTAAGTGATGGCATAGAAGAAGTCACTCAAACTATCACCATCGCTATCATAAATGTTAATGACAGTGCTCCAAATATAACTTCAAGTTCTACAGCTACAGTAGCAGAAAATCAACTTTTTGCAATAGATGTAACAGCCACAGATGCAGATGGAGATACGCTTATCTATTCTATTAGTGATGGAGATGCAGATAGTTTCGATATTAATAGTAGTACAGGTGTTGTAACATTCAAAAACGCACCAGATTATGAAGCAAAAACTTCTTATAGTTTCACTGTTACCGTGAGTGATGGTAATGATGCTACAGAAAATGCAACACAAGCTATTATGATTAGTATCAGCAATGTTAGTGATAGTGCACCAATAATCCACCCTCCATTTACAGCTGAAGTAAAAGAAAACCAATTTTCTGCAATAGAGGTAAATGCTACAGACCCTGATGGAGATACACTTACTTACGCTATTGATAATACAAATGATTTTACTATCAGTGATGCTGGTGTCGTTACATTCAATACGGTACCAGATTTTGAGTCTGGAAAAATATCTTACAATCCTACGGTTGAAGTAAGCGATGGCACAAATAAGGTATCTCAAGCTATCACGATAAGCATTATAAACATTAATGATAATGTACCAACATTCACTTCTGATACTAATGCTACAGTAGAAGAGAATCAACTTTCTGCTATAGACATAGATGCCACAGATGCAGATGGAGATACTCTTCTCTATGCTATTAGTGGAGCAGATACAGATAGTTTCGATATTAATAGTAGTACAGGTGTTGTAACATTCAAAACTGAACCAGACTATGAAACAAAAACTTCTTATAATTTCACAGCAACAGTAAATGATGGTACACATGATGTAAACCAATCTATCACCATTACCATCATAGATGATATAAGTGACTAAGGTATAAGAAAAAAATATGGTTATGGATGATATTTGACAGTACAAATCAAATAAATGAGTAGAATAAAACGAGAGAGAACAATGAAGAGAATACAAACTTATAAAGAAGTTTAGATATAATTCGCGAAAATAAAAGGCATTTGTCACATATTGTGATAACTCCTTTCATAAATCAAGTGGGAAAAATTCTCTCATATCATTAGGAAAAATTCATGCAAAAAATTAAAAACATTGCCGTCATCGCTCACGTTGACCACGGTAAAACAACACTAGTAGACCAACTCCTTCAGCAGTCTGGTACTTACGCAGATCACCAAGAAGTGCAAGAAAGAGCAATGGACTCTAACGAAATAGAAAAAGAAAGAGGAATTACGATTCTTTCTAAAAACACTGCTATTACCTATGGTGATCACAAGATTAATATCATTGACACCCCAGGTCACGCCGACTTTGGTGGTGAAGTTGAACGTGTTCTTAAGATGGTAGATGGTGTACTTCTTCTAGTTGATGCTCAAGAAGGTGTTATGCCTCAAACAAAATTTGTTCTTAAAAAAGCGATTGCATTTGGTCTTATCCCTGTTGTTGTTATTAACAAAATAGATAAAGATGGTTCAGATCCAGAAAGAGTACTTGACGAAGTATTTGACCTTCTAGTAGCACTAGATGCAAACGAAGATCAACTTGAATTCCCAGTACTTTATGCCGCAGCTAGAGATGGGTATGCAAAATGGGAAATGGAAGACGAAAGTAAAGATATGATACCGTTGTTCAATGCGATTATCGAAAAAGTACCATACCCAGTAGGTTCTCCTGAAAATGATACTCAGGCACAAGTATTTACGCTTGACTCTGACAACTTTGTTGGACGTATTGGTATTACACGTATCTTTAATGGTAAAGTAAAAAAAGGTGATGAGTACTTACTTGTAAAAGCAGATGGTTCTAAAACAAAATCACGTATCTCTAAGCTTATTGGGTTTAAAGGTCTTGACCGTATAGAGATATCAGAAGCGGAAGCTGGAGATATCGTAGCTATCGCTGGATTCTCTGACATTGATGTAGGTGATTCTTTGTGTGACAAATCAAACCCAGTAGCACTTGACCCTATGCACGTTGAAGAGCCTACGCTTTCAGTTATCATGTCTGTAAACAACGGCCCTCTTGCTGGTCAAGAAGGTAAACACGTTACATCAAACAAAATTCAAGAACGACTTGAAAAAGAGATGGAAACAAACATCGCTATGCGTATGGAGCCTATGGGAGATGCATCTTTCAAAGTATCTGGTAGGGGTGAACTTCAAATTGGTATTTTGGCAGAAAACATGAGACGTGAAGGTTTCGAATTTATGCTAGCACGTCCAGAAGTTGTAACTAAAGAAGAAAATGGTGTTAAAATGGAGCCATTCGAGCACCTAGTAGTAGATGTTCCAGAAGAGTTCCAAGGTGTTGCCATTGAAAAACTAGGTAAAAGAAAAGCAAATATGACGTTACTTACACCTATGCCTGACGGGACTATCAGACTTGAGTTTGAAATCCCTGCACGTGGACTCATAGGGTTTAGAAATGAATTCTTGACAGACACTAAAGGTGAAGGTATCATGAACCACTCTTACCTAGAGTACAGAGCATACACAGGAACAGTTGTAAGTAGAACACCAGGTGCACTTGTATCTATGGACAATGGTGAAGCAGTAGCCTTCTCTATCTTTAACCTTCAAGCACGTGGTGTGATGTTCATTAGCCCGCAAGAAAAAGTATACTCAGGTATGGTTATCGGCGAGTCTGCAAGACCAGGTGATCTTGACGTGAACCCACTTAAAGGTAAAGCACTTACAAACATGAGAACATCTGGTACAGATGACGCTGTGAAACTGGTAACGCCTAGAAAAATCACGTTAGAGTCTGCGATGGAGTGGATTGAAGAAGATGAGCTTATCGAAATTACGCCTCTTTCTGTACGTATTCGTAAGAAATCGCTTGATGCGAATGAAAGAAAGAGAATGGCAAGAGATAAAAAGAACTCAAAATAGTTCTTTTATTTCACTGCATCTTCGACTGAACGGCTTCGTTTCGTTCGGTCATGTACTTACACGTACACTCCTTCTCTCCACTCACGCCGTTCAACCAAATCTACAGTAAACTAAAAGACTATTTTTAACAAAAACCATTAAATAATTCATTAGCTCTTTTTTTATTTAAATTTGCTTGATAAGCTTTATTTTTATATGTTGAAGTCCAAATTACATCAAAGCCTTTATCTTTGGCTTGTTCTTTAACTACTGCAATAGTACCTCCTTTTGTTCTACACGCACCAAAAATAATATCAATATTGCTATATTCATCCCATACTTTTTTGTATTTTTTTTCTAATAATGTATCAATATCACCCATACTAATTATAATAATTGTTTTTGATTTGTATGAAGTTTTAATTATAAAATCTCCTTTAGATAAATTACCCTCTAAAGCTGTGTAGGTATTTTTATGGGTTAAAATATTTGCTAGTTCACGTAAAGTACTGGTTTTCCCAGAATTTGCTTTGTTTTGTAGAATTACCATTGTTTTATTTGGCATGAGTGTCCTTATGCTGTTTTAAGAAATTTTACACAAACTTTTGTCAATTATGTCAACCGTAATCCAGTCACCCAAGCCCAGTGAAAATTAAACCCTCCTCTATCTCCATCGACATCTAGTATCTCTCCTGCGAAGAAAAGATTAGGTACAAGTTTACTTTCCATAGTCTGAGGGTTTACTTCTGTGGTGTCTATGCCTCCTGTGGCTACTTCTGCACCTTTAAAGCCTTTGGTATCGTTGATGCTTAGCTTTAGGTTTTTGATGGCGTGTATGAGTTTATTTATCTCTTTTCTGTTGAGGGTATCTTCTGTGCGTACTTTACAGCTAGACTGCTCTAGTATGATATTTATGAGTTTTTTGTTTATGATGCCTTGTAGCCATAAAGCTAGAGGTTTTTCACTTTCTTTACCTACTCTTGCTTGCAGCAAGTTAGTGAGCTTTTCTTTGCTGTATTCGGGCATGAGGTCAAGGCTTAGTTCACAGTAGTCGAAGTTTACTAGTCTTGTGCTTACTTCACGGCTTAGGTCTAGGATGGCTAAGCCACTTATGCCGTAGTTGGTAAAGAGTAGGTCACCCTTTTTTTCTGTGATGTACTCACCATTGGCATAGAGTTTGGCAACACCTGCTACTTTGACTCCTGCACATTCTTTTACCCATGTCTCTTCTGAGCAGAGTTGTACAAGGCTTGGGTGTCTTGGGATGAGTGAGTGTCCCATTTTAGTTGCAAAGGCATAGCCAGAGTTAGAGCCTCCTAAGTGTGGAGCAGCAGGAGAACCAGAAGTGAGGACTAGTTGTGTACACATTTTTGTACCTTGTGAAGTTTCCACTGTAAAAGTACTAGCCTCTTTACTTATGCCAGTCACAGCACAGTCACAAGCTATCTGCACCCCCACCCTCAAAGCTTCATACTCCAAAAGTTCTACGACAGAAGATGCCTGCAAAGACATAGGAAACATCTTTCCCTCTTTGCCCTCCACTAGTTCTAGCCCAATGGATGTAAAAAACTTTTCGACTACTTTAAAGTCATAGTCTTCTAATACTTCTTTTATAAACTGAGTATTTTGAGAGTGGAAACGGTTTGTACTTATATATTTGTTGTCAATGTTGCATTTTCCATTACCAGAGACAAGAATTTTTTTACCTATCTTGTTGTTCTGTTCAAGTAACGTAACTTTACACCCTGCTCTAGCACTTGTAATAGCAGCTACCAAACCTGCAGCCCCTGCCCCGATAATTATCATAGTTTCATTATTCATAAGGTATTATACTTTAAAATTATCAAAGGATTAATCATGTCAGCATTAGTAGAATTCAGTATGTTTCCCACAGAGGCAACACAAAGTAAAAGTGCATTTGTAGCACGTGTGTTAGATATCGTAGATAAAAGTGGTCTAGCATATCAACTTACTCCTATGGGTACCATCATTGAGGGAGAGAGTGTTGAAGAAGTATTATTAGTAATTAATAATGCCTATAAAGAACTACAAAAAGATTGTGGACGTGTATATAGCTCAATAAAGATTGACTGGAGAGAAGGTCCAGTAGGTAGACTTCAAAATAAAGTAGCTGCAGTAGAAGACAAGCTAGGCAGAAAATTAAATTCATAAGGCTAGAAAGTATGTATTTTATAAATGAAAAATTAGCTATAATACGCCTAATTTTTCATAAGGATTACATATGTGTGCAGAAAAAATACAGCGTCTGATACAAGCAAGTATTTTAGGTTTTGTACTGGGCTTAGCTGGTATGGGTATGGGTGGCGATACATTGATGCTTCAACTGGCATTTCTCCTTCAATTTGGTATGATGCTGATGCTCGTCATCGCAGGATTTACAGGTTGGTGCCCAGGACTTATCATACTTAAGAAAATATTCCCTTCTTGCGAAGAGATGAAAAACAATCACCAAGGATAATGAATGTCAGATATTTCATATAAAGATGCAGGTGTAGATATAGATGCAGGAAATGCGTTTGTTCAAGCCATTAAAGAAGATGTAAAATCTACATTTGATAAAAATGTCATAGGAGGCATTGGTTCATTTGCTGGAGCGTATGCCCTACCAACGGGCTATAAAGAGCCAGTAATTCTCTCTGCAACAGATGGTGTAGGTACGAAGCTTAGAATCGCTATAGATAGTGGTAAGCTTGATACGGTGGGTATTGACCTTGTGGCGATGTGTGTTAATGACCTCATTTGTAACAATGGTACACCGATGTTCTTTCTTGACTATTATGCAACAGGTAAGCTTCTTCCTGAGAATGCTAAAGATGTAGTATCAGGTATTGCTGAGGGTTGTAGACGTTCAGAGTGTGCACTTGTGGGCGGAGAGACAGCAGAAATGCCAGGTATGTACTCAGATGATGACTTTGATTTAGCAGGGTTTGCAGTAGGTATAGCTGAACGTTCAGAGATGGATACTGTGGCAAATGTAAAAGAAGGACAAATACTTATTGCTATGCCAAGTTCTGGTGTACATTCGAATGGATATTCTTTGGTAAGAAAAATTTTCTTTGATAACTTAGGAATGGACTTAGACACAGAGTTTGAAGGTAAACCTTTGGTAGATACTTT
>Ga0256834_1001467_pt1 | contig 15986 bp, 8 predicted proteins | sample 4281140metaG_FD_190536 | JGI IMG/M metagenome (GOLD analysis project Ga0256834, IMG submission 190536) | Hydrothermal vent microbial communities from East Pacific Rise, Pacific Ocean - 4281-140 | ecosystem: Environmental > Aquatic > Marine > Hydrothermal vents | place: Pacific Ocean: East Pacific...
TACAGTTGTACATGTATATTCTATAGGCTATATGGATCATGACAAAGGATTTAACCGATTCTTCTCATACCTTTCAGCCTTTGTATTTTCCATGATGATTTTGGTGATGAGCGATAACTTTGCAGGTCTGTTTATCGGTTGGGAAGGCGTGGGTCTATGTTCGTGGTTACTCATTGGCTTTTGGTATCACAAAGAGTCAGCAACCTGGGCGGCCAATGAAGCGTTTATTATGAACCGTATTGCAGACCTTGGTATGCTTATTGGTATCTTTTTAATCTACTGGAACACCGGATCATTACAGTACGACAAAGTATTTGCTGAAATACAATATGTAGATATTTCGATTGTCACAATGATTGGTATTTTTCTCTTTATTGGAGCTATGGGTAAATCGGCACAGTTCCCACTCCATACCTGGCTTGCTGATGCTATGGAAGGACCAACACCGGTTTCGGCATTGATTCATGCAGCAACAATGGTAACGGCGGGAGTCTATTTGGTTGTTCGTGCAAATCCTATTTATGATCTGATCCCTGATGTAGGCTATTTTATTGCCTGTCTGGGTGCTTTTGTAGCGATGTTTGCGGCATCTATGGCATTGGTTAATCGTGATATGAAACGGATTATTGCCTACTCAACACTCTCCCAACTGGGTTATATGTTTGTAGCTGCAGGACTCGGAGCCTACTGGGTGGCACTATTTCACCTTATGGCGCACGCATTCTTTAAAGCATTACTCTTCTTGGGTGCAGGTAATGTGATGCATGCGATGAATGATGAGCTTGATCCGTTTAAGATGGGGGGACTACGTCACACGATGAAAGGGACATTTATTATGATGACCTTGGCTTCGGTTGCTTTGGCAGGTATCTTTCCATTAGCTGGTTTCTTTTCTAAAGATCTGATTTTAGAAGTCTCCTTTATAGAGCATCACTACATTCTTTATACGGTGCTACTATTAACAGCAGGAATGACGGCATTTTATTCTTTCCGTCTGATCGCATTGATCTTTCACGGTGAGGAGCGTTACAAGCTCTTTGGTGTTCATCCGCATGAAGCCTATAAATATATGCTTATTGCAATGTCTCCGTTGGCTCTCTTGGCAGTTATTGCCGGTGCCTTTAAAATGACCTATTTTGAAATGGTCACGAAAGTGCTTCCAATGACAGAGTACCATGTACATAATCCGACAGTCTATTGGATTATGACCATTGGTACGCAGTTGTTTGTTATTGCTTGTATTTTGTATGCATATCGTAAATATGAAGTCGCGAAAGAAGATAAAAAAATGGAAGAAAATATTGGGTATAAAATTTTATGGAATCAATACTATATTCCGCATCTGTATGATGAATATATAGCGAAACCGTATCAAGAACTCTCCCGTATTTTCTGGAAAGATATCGATATGAAAGTGGTAGATGCAACAGTAGATATGGTCGCCAATGTATTTTATAAAACGGGTGAGAAGACTCGCGGAATGCAAAACGGCAACTTATCTAGTATGTTACAGTGGATGGTAGTTGGTTTAGTGGTTATGTTAGCACTAGCAGCGGTGTACAGCATCGCTACAACGCTAGTAGCGGGTTAAGGAGAGTCGATAATGGATAGTATTTTAACAATATTAATATTTTTCCCGGCCGTAGCAGGTGTGCTTGGGTTTGTGGTTCACAAAGATAGCATTCGTGCGTACGGGATTAGTGTTGCAGTCATTGAGTTCGCCTTATCGCTAGTGTTATGGATGGGGTACGACCCTAACGTTTCAGGTATGCAGTTTATGGAGTCTATTCCGCTTATTCCTGAGTTTGGTATTAGTTACCTCTTAGGAATTGACGGTATCTCACTCTTTATTATTGTGATGGCATCATTTTTTACGATGATCGGTATTGCAACGTTAGGTGAGACGAAACGTATTAAGGACATGATTATTACCCTTCTGTTTTTACAGATGACAATGATCGGTGTATTTGCGTCACTGGATGCCATTTTGTTCTACGTATTTTGGGAACTTTCATTAGTACCGATGTTATACATCATTGGTGCATGGGGTGGCCCACTTAGAATTTATGCTTCGGTTAAATTCTTTTTGTATACCTTTACCGGTTCATTGGTTATGTTGGTCGGTATGCTGTTTATGGCTTACTTTTACCAGCAGGCAACAGGAGTATGGAGCTTCTCTCTTCTTGAGTGGTATCGTCTGATTTTACCAGAGAATTATCAGTTGTGGCTCTTTGTAGCATTCTTTTTCGGTTTTGCTATTAAAGTACCGATGTTTCCATTTCATACGTGGTTACCGTATGCGCATGGTCAGGCTCCTACGATCGGTTCGGTACTGCTTGCCGCCGTACTGCTTAAAATGGGTACGTATGCGTTTGTACGCTTCTCATTGCCACTGTTTCCGGATGCTTCGGTCTTTTTTATGATGCCGATTGCGACACTTGCCATCATCATGATTATTTACACGGCGATGGTAGCGTATGCGCAAGAGGATATTAAGCAGGTCATTGCTTATAGTTCCGTATCACACATGGGTGTGATTATTTTAGGTACTTTTGCCCTCAATGTGGAAGGGATTGCCGGTTCAGTCTTTTTAATGATTGGTCATGGTGTGGTCTCTGGTGCACTCTTCTATTTGGTCGGAGTGATCTACGATCGCCGTCATACTAAAATGATGAGTGAGTTTGGAGGCTTAGCTTCTGTCATGCCGCGTTATGCTACTATTTTCGGTATTATGATGATGGCATCGGTTGGACTACCGCTGACTATTAACTTTGTGGGTGAATTTTTAAGTTTACTTGGATTTTACAAACAGTCACATATTATGACACTGATTGCCGGTATTGCTATTATTGTCGGAGCTATTTATATGTTGGCTGCGTATAAAAAAGTATTCTTCGGTGAGGTGACCAAGGAGGAAAATAAAAATCTTCCTGATGTGAACAAACGCGAGATGTTTGCTCTGATTCCACTTACTATTATTGCCATTTGGTTGGGTATTTATCCCAAACCGATTTTGGAGCCAATTAGTAATTCTACAGAGTCCATCGTTCAATTAATGCATGATAAAGCGGTGACGCAAGAAGCGAAAGATCGTATTCCAAATTTAGTTGAAGAGATGACTATCTCAAGAACTTCTACGCAGGAGGCCCACTAATGTTAGAGCCAGTTAATATTTCATTAGAGTCGTTAAATCTTTCGACGCTAACACCAATGCTCATTCCGATCATTGGCGCATTGGTCATTTTGTGTATTGACCTCATTAAAGGTGGCTTAAACAAATCACTCTATGTGATGCTGAGCCTACTCTTTTTACTGATGGACTTTGGTAGTTTGGTTGACTTTGCACAGCTCTTCTCTCAAAACGGCACAATGATGGGCTTTTTTGATGTGATGTTGATTGATGGATTGGCCATTATTGGACAACTCATTATTGTCGTCTCTTCCATGCTGTTTATTCCGTTGTCATTAACATCAAAACGGTTCCACGAGTATTCGTATCCGGAGTTTTATGCACTCTTTTTATTTATGATTGCAGGGTTCCAGTTTATGGTGGCAACCGATAACCTGATTCTCATCTTCGTTGGTTTAGAGCTGGCATCATTAGCGCTGTATACCCTCATTGCGCTTCACAACAGAAACAAGTCGTTTGAAGCAGCTATTAAATACTTTACGATGGGGGCACTGGCTGCAGGCTTCTTCTCCTTTGGAGCGATGATTCTTTATGCCTTGACCGGATCTATTGAGATCAATCAGATCTCGGCCGTATTAGCCGCAGACGAATATAGTAATATTGGCTTTGTTCTGGTTGCTGTCACCTTTTTATTGGCATCATTTGGATTTAAACTCTCCCTTATTCCGTTTCACGCGTGGACGCCTGATGTTTATGAGGGATCGTCTGCAGCACTGGCAGGGTATATGTCGATTGTTCCAAAAATTGCTGCGTTTGTCGTAGCAATGCGTCTGTTTGAGTTTTTAGTGCACAGTAATGTTGTCTGGCTTGAGACCATACTCTATATTTTAGTTGTCTTAACCATGACATTGGCCAATATCTGGGCACTGGTGCAAAGTGATGTGAAGCGGATGTTGGCATACAGCTCCATTTCACATGCCGGTTTTGTGATGGCAGCCATTTTAATTGGTACTACACAGTCGAATAGTGCCCTCTTTTTGTATTGGGTTCTTTTTGCTTTCTCAAACCTGGGAGCTTTTGCTATGTTATGGGTTAACCGTCAAAAAGTACTTATTGCAGGACAAGACTCGGATCACCCGTTTGAAAAGTTTTCGGGCTTGGTGCGTACTATGCCGACAGCAGCTGCCATTATGGGGCTGTTTATGCTCTCTTTAGCGGGGCTACCGCCTTTTGGCGTATTTTGGGGTAAGATGTATATGATCGGTTCGGCAGTTAGTGGAGGCTATACGGTGCTGGCACTCATTATGGCACTGAACTCTGCTATTGCAGCATATTACTATTTGAAGCTGATTGTCTTTATGTTTATGAAAGAGCCTGTCTATCAGACCGATACGGCTATTCATATGGTCAATGCTTCCATGCCGTTAAAGAGTATTATCGGTTTTGCGACCGTAGTTACTATTTTCTCGGTTCTAATCGTCAGTCCTCTTATGGAATTTATTACGGCATTAGTGTACAATAGCGGATATTAAATTATTTAAAGGGGGTAAGCAGTGTTGATACAGCGATGCTTGCTCCTACTCTTTACGTTTTATAGCACGCTCTTTGCATTGACAATGAGCGTACAAACCGGCAAAGAAGCGCAACAAAACTTTAGCGTTATTCATATACGTGACAATACATTATTTCAGTGTCAGGCTAAAAAAGACAGCTTTAATGTCACGACAGAAATTACATGTATTTTTGATAACATTCCGTCTAAAAATATTGGTGAACTCAACAATAACTTTTTTCATATTACAACCGACATTGAGAACAAACAATTCATCATTCGAATTACGCCGTATAAAAAGCTTGACCTCTACCCCATACTCTTTGATTTACAAAAGGACAACGACCTATTTTATGCGCAAAGCAGTACGTCGCAACATTGGAGTATTGTCGGTTATGAAGAGGTTAATCCTTTTGCCAGTAAAGAGCCTTTTAGTGATACTGCCATTAACTTGCCCGTAACGTTTTCTCAACGCGCCCTGCCTTTTGTCGGTGGTTTGGATATTCAGGGAAATCCAATTGAGATGCAGTCTATTAAAGATGTATCGGAATTTATCAAAATTAAAGAGTACTATAACAAGCAACAGTACGATACGGCGTTAGAGCGTATTACGCAGATGGAGGAGCAGTATCCTCACAGTGTTTTTAAAAGTGAGGTAGCCCTTTACAAAATACGAACGCTGCATCAGCTCAATGAACTTGAAGCGATGTTAGAAGCATCTAAAAAATTCATACGGGAGTTCTCCTCCGATCAAAATATTGCTGAGGTTTTAGTCTATACGGCACATGCTTACAGTAAGTTAGGTATGTTTAGTGATGCAGACTACTTTTACGATCATCTGTTTAATGAACATGCCAATAGCTATTTTGCCTATTTGGGGTACTTGTACAAAGCAGATCAGCTTGCCGAGTCAGGAAGCTGGAAAAAAGCACTGAACTTTTATGCTAAAGTACTCAATGAGACGAATGATACGACATTGGCTTCGACGGCAGCATTTAAGTTGGCGCAATATTATCTTGATCATGCTAAACGTGAGAAAGCCATCAGTTTTTTAAATAAAATTTTAGAGGGTAACCGCAGCTATTTTTATGAGCATTTCGATGCCGCTTATGATATGGCAATGGCACTTTCGGATCATGGCAATTACAAAACGGCAGCGGCCATTGCCGGTGCACTGCTTGATGCCATGACACCTCGGCATGAGCTGTATGAAGAGGTATTGAAAAATCGAGGTATCTGGTTAGCACGTGCTCAGGAGAAAGAGGCGGCAATACAGAGTTTTGAGCGGTATTTAAAAGAATTTAAGTTTGGATCGTACACCGATGAGATCAAACGAGAAAAAGATGCTCTCTTTTTTGATTTGGGTGATGATAATATGAGTGCAGCACTCCAAGCATATGATCGTATTATAGAGCGTTATCATGGTGATGATATTGCCAAGAAAGCCCTCTATAAAAAGGCCAAGCTTCTTTATGAGCATAAAGCCTATGCTCAGGTTATGGCACTTCAAGAAGAGCTCTTAGAACTCGATCCGCAGGAGTATGAGGTGCAACCGCTCATTGATGGTGCTGTAGCGGCATTAATGCAAGAACATTTGAATCGGGGTGAATGTAAAGATGCCGTAAGTATGTCGGAGCGTTATGAGATTACATTGCCTGATACGTGGGATCAAAAAATCTATTTGTGTGCTGATGAGACAGGCAATTATCAGCTTGCAAAAAAAATAGCAAAAAAATATCTTAAGAGTAAAGAGATATCGCAGCGACTTCAGTGGCTCTTTTACTACATTAGTGTGGATTTTAAATTAGGAAATTATACCGATGTTCTGGATGCATCCAAAGAACTGATAACGCTCATGAAGCTTGAAAAAAGCACGCAGTATAATCGCATCTACCGTATTCGTTTTGATGCTAATGAACGTCTGGGCAATAGCGATGGAATGATAGAAGCAATTACAACGATTGAAAAGGTATTTGGTCTGGATTTTGATGATATTGACCGGTATGCTCAAATGGTCGCTTTGGGTAACCGTAAAAAAGATGATGTTATGGTTGAAAATTATGCTAAAAAAGTCATCTACCTACAAGAAAAGAAAGCATCATATTCACAGACACCGTATGTTGAGTTTTCTCTAGCCGATGCCCTGGTAAAGCTCAATAAAAATAATGAGGCAATAGAGGTACTCAAAAGTCTGGATGAGAGAGAGATAAGTTCTGAAAAACGAGCACGACAAAAATATCTACTGGGATCCCTCTTGCAAAAAAGTGCCAAAACCCTCGCAGCAAAAGAGGCATACCAACAGAGTGTTGAGGCCGATAAAGAGTCGGCTTGGGGACAACTGGCACAAGATGCCCTCAATCTAATGAAGTAAGGCAAAATAATGAATGAGAGTGACTACGAATACCGAATGTTAGAGGCCTTTATTGATAAGCCCGAGAAGACGCAATGGTATAGTGATGCATTTGCCACATATCAGTACAACGGTGTCGATACCATGCGTTGGTATTGGAATTGGTGGGCGTTTGGCGGTGGCTTTTTATTTTTACTGTATCGAAAACAATATGTGCCAGCTTTGGGACTGTTTATTCTCTCTATGGTTGCTACAATCATTCCGTTTGGCGGCTTGATAGTCATGATTTTAAGTGGCGGGTATGCTACCTATTTTGTTTATCAAGGCTACAAGGAAAAAAAGGCAGAGATTGAAGCGACCATTGAAGATGAAGAAAAACGTATTGAGACCATGCGCTATGTCGGCGGATACCATCAGTGGGTTATTTGGGTTTATATTGCGGTGATGGGAATAGTTCTTCTTGGCATTATTACGGCAGTGCTGATACCGTTGGTAACAGCATCATTTCAGTAAAATTTACATGTAAATGGCAGTTTCAGCTGTCTTTAGAAATATATGTAAAAATTTCAATTTATTTTGAGTAAATAGAATTATTTTAAATCCATGCAAAACAAAATATTTTCTTTTTTTGAGTTATTTACATTCCTCTAATTTAAGCATGATTTAACTCTGCCTTTGACAGTTTTTAAAGAAACAGCATTGTAAGAAGATACACTATGATAAGAGTTGTAGAACTCTTTGATACAAAACGAGATTTTGAGTTTCCTAATCGTTTTAAATGTATTTGTGTTGGAGATACTTAATAATAAAGGCTTATGGATGAAAAGTAAATATCTACATTTTTGGGTACTTCTTGGTAAAATAAATCTATTAAATGTTGTAGGGAGTTTTTGTGTCAGATTTGAAAAATAATAGAGAGCTTTTTTATTCTCAATTGGAGAAAATATTTGCTGGTAAAGAGTTACAAAATTTTAAAGGGCAGAGTGGTTTTTCTAATCTCCTTTCTATAAAAGCTAAGTATTTTAAGGCTGTTCAGAAAGCACTAGAGAATGAGGTCTCTGAAAAATTTCCTACAATAAACCTACAAAGTGAACTTTTTCAAAAACTCTACACATTCTTTGACAGTTATCTTAATGAAACTGGATCTCCATACTTCAATAAAACAGAGTTCTATAAAAATCTTTATGAAAAAGTTTATACCAATTCCGAAGATACAGCACTTTTTTGGAAAACACAACGCCTTTACTATGTTAAAAGTGATTCCATACCTAAAGCTGCAACCTTTGAGATAAAAGATGATGATAAAGTCCAAGCAAAAATATCTTTTGATACCGATGAACTTAGATACACTGCAACAAATGAGAAGAAAGAGCTGAAATTTATCATAAAAGAGCTTTCTAAGAATGATAAAAGTATTGCTCTGTCAGTTTTGTATAAATCTCAAAAACCTGAACTTACAGATAGTTATAGTTTTGAGATTAACAGTCAGATAGATAATAAAAAAGTTGTCATCAAAACGACAAAAGAGAACAAGAAAAAATTACTGAAGTTAATAGAGAGTTATGAGTTTGATATTGATACAGCCCAAATAGCTGAAGCAATACATACCTACAAGAGACAGCAAGATGTGGACTTTTTTGTCCATAAAGATGCAGAGGTATTTTTAAAAGAGCAATTCAATCTCTACCTCTATCACTATCTTTTCAAAGACAATGAGATAAATGAATGGAAAGATCGTATTGAGACTATCCAAAATATAAAAGATATAGCTTTTTTTGTGATAGAAAAGATCGGGGCTTTTGAGGATGAACTAAAAGCGATGTGGCTTAAGCCAAAGTTTGTTAGAAATCTCAACTATATCATATCGCTCGATAAGATTCCAAAAATGATACAAACAAAACTCTTTGAACAAGATATGACTGAACAAGTAGCAGAATGGAAAGAGCTTGACATAGTAGAGGATGACTTTACCATAAATAATGTATATGATGAAAAGTATCAACATTTACCGATAGATACAATATATCTCTCAGATGAGATGAAAACTGAACTATTAGCATCTTTTGACAATCTTGACGAGCAGATAGATGGAGTGCTTATAAAAAGTGATAACTTTCAGGCACTCAATACCCTCATGCCAAAGTACAGAGAATCAATTGACCTTATCTATATAGACCCACCGTTTAATACGGGAAGCGATTTTGCCTATAAAGATAGGTTTCAAGACTCTACTTGGCTAACTTTGATGGAAAATAGACTTAGTTTGAGCAAAGAACTTTTGAGTGAGAGAGGAAGTTTTTATTTACACTTAGATCATAATGCTAATTATTTGGGTAGGTTTTTAGGAAACAACATTTTTGATAAACAATTTTTAAATCAGATTGTATGGAAAAGGACAAGGGCTGCACATTCTGATGCGAAGTTTTATGGAAGAGTAAATGACACAATTTTATTATATGCAAAAAATGCAGAAAAGGCAATTTTCCATAATCAATATACTAGTCATAAAGATGAATATCTTAAAAGATTTAATAAGGAGGAGAATGGTCGAAAATATATGCTTGTGCCCTTACATGGTCCTGGTCAAGGAGTTGCAAGAAGTTTTTTTGGAACAATGACTGATCCTCCAAAGGGAAGATGTTGGCCGTCTCAAAAAGTTATTGATGAGTATATAGCAGAAGGAATAGTTGAATTGACAGGTAATGGTACCCCTTCAAAAAAAAGTTTTTTAGATCAAAATAAAGGTGCTCCTGTTTCTGATTGGTGGGGAGATGTCATACCTCTTAATCCTGTGTCAAAAGAGCGTCTTTCAGATGTTCTTACGCAAAAACCAGAAATTCTATTATATAGGATTATGGATGCTTCCTCAAATCAAAATAGTATTGTTATGGATTACTTCTGCGGTAGTGGCACAACTATAAGTACAGCCCATAAACTTGGCAGAAAGTGGATAGGTGTTGAGATGGGTGAACACTTTGATACTGTCAATATTCCCCGTATCAAAAAAACACTAGCAGGGGTGATGAGTGGTATCAGTAAAGAGCTTGAAAAAGAGGGCAAACTAAAAAAAGGTGGAATTGTTAAGTATTATGAGCTTGAGAGTTATGAAGAGACACTCTCTAAGGCAGAGTACCAACTCGATGATGATGATGGCATCATAGACCTATACAACAGCCAAAAACTTGTAAACAAGGAAATGCTACTAAAAAAAGAAGATGGGGTAACCTTGAATGCAAAAGCCATCTATGAAGATGTGGATATCTGGGAAAGCATCTCCAATGTTAGTGGATGGAAGATTAAACAGCGGTATGGGAATAGAGTAATTTTTAATGACGGGCAAAAAGATATAGAACTCAAAAAGGATGAACTATATCTCAGCGAGTATCCGTTTTTGAGAGATTTGATTTGGTGGAAGGCGTAGCATGGAGAAGCTTGGTAGACTAGATAAACTGATACTAAAAGGTTATAAATCAATCAAAGAGATTGAAATAGAGTTTGGTGCTACAAATATACTTATAGGTGCCAATGGTGTAGGTAAAAGTAACTTTATAGGTTTTTTCAATTTCATGAGAAAATTAGTTGATAAAGAGTTAGAACTTACAGTTGCACAAATGGGAGGGGCAAATAAAGTTTTGTATTTTGGGTCTAAAACTACTCAAGAGTTATTTTTTGATCTGCATTTTGCACCAAACCGATATAGGGCAGTGCTTGTACCAACGATAGATAATAAATTAGTCTTTAAAGAGGAAAATACTTATATTGATACTAGCAACAGAAATTTTATAAAATCTAATATTGGTGGTACAGAGAGCAAATTACCTTTTTATGATCCAAATGGCTATGGCGTGAATGTATATATAGTAAAGTATATCAATGACTGGAAAGTCTATCATTTTCATGATACAGGTAAATCTTCACCTATGAAACAACCTTCTAGGATAGATGATTATTATTCTTTGGCAACAGATGGACATAACATTGCAGCTTATCTTTATTTTATTCGTCAAAAACATGAACAAACCTATAATAAAATTATAAAAACTATACAAAGAGTAGCACCATTTTTTCATGATTTTATACTAGAACCAGATATAGCCAATGAAGAGATGATCAAACTTAGATGGAAACACAATGGGAGTGATCTTTACTTTGATGCCAATGACCTCTCAGATGGAACGATACGATTTATTTGCCTGACCACACTTCTTTTACAACCAAATCTGCCTACTATGATTCTCATAGACGAACCAGAACTTGGGCTTCATCCTTTTGCCTTACAGATTCTTGCAAGTCTCTTTAGAGTGGCTTCCAAGAAAACACAAATTATTGCCTCTACACAGTCTGTTACATTTGCAGACTTTTTTGATATAGAAGATATTATAATTGTTGATACTAAAGATAATGCAACTACATTTAGTAGAATTGATACAGATAAATATTCTGAATGGATAGAAGAATATACAGTAGGCGAAATGTGGCAAAAAAACCTGATAGGTGGAGTCCCAAACTATGACTAGGATAGCCATATCAGTTGAAGGTCCAACGGAAATGGAGTTCTGTAAAAAAGTACTCACTCCATTTTTTAGAAATCATAATATTGAGATGATACCCGTTACTATCTGTACAAGCAAAGATAAGTGTGGACGAAAATCTAAAGGTGGTAGTGTTAATGTAGACAGAATAAAAAGTGAAGTTTCAAAACTTTTGCCAAGTCATGATTATGTGACTACATTTTATGATTTTTATGGCTTTGCAAAACGTCCTACAGATAACATAGAAGAGTTAGAAAAAATACTTTTTGAGCTTTTAAGTAGTGACAAATTTATACCCTATGTGCAACAGTATGAGTTTGAGACATTGCTTTTTAGTAAACCAGAATATTATGAAGAGTATTTTGGTAGTCATGCAGTAACAGAAAAAATGAAACAAATTATTTTGGAATTTCAAGAAGATATTGAAAAGATAAACGACTCTCCACAAACAGCACCATCAAAACGGATTGAAAAGCTTTTTGATGAGGTGGATGAGTCGTATGATAAAGTGTTTCATGGAGAGGGGATTGCAGGGGATATAGGTATAACAGTGCTAATGAGTAGAGCTACTCGATTTAAAAACTGGATAGATAAGATTGCAGCTTTAGGTGATTTAAATGACTAATATACTCCAGCTCATAGCCCAAAACCTCATTGATAATAAATCAAGTAATATTGATATAGACAATGAGTTTGATTTAGAAACCTTTTCAAAAGATATTTCACTGTTTGATTATCAACAAGAAGCTTTGAGATATGGCATATCTGTTTTGGAACTTTACTTTAGAGACAAACAAAGACTTGAGGAATACTACAAGAATAAAGGCTTTAATGAAAGTGATTTTAAAAAAGAGAAACTAACTATAGATAAATTGCTTAATCGTGCTTCTTTTTGGATGGCAACAGGAAGTGGTAAGAGTATTGTAATGATAAAGCTCATTGAGATACTTAAACAGATGAGTGAAAAAGAGTACATCCCTGCCAATGATATACTCATCTTGGCTCCAACAGAAAAAATACTTGAACAGCTTAAAGCTCAGGTAGTACTATTTAATACCTATTCAAATACTAAAATTGATTTGACTTCACTCAAAGAGTATGAAAGAGTAAAGAGAGAAGGTAATTTATTTACACATAATCATATGCAAGTATTTTACTATAGAAGTGATCTCTTTACTGATGCAGAAGGAGTAGGAAAGAAGAAAGACGGTAAAAGAATTAACTATGAGAATTATCTGGGAGATAAGAGCTGGTATATTATCCTCGATGAAGCACATAAAGGAGATGCAGAGAAAAGCTTGAAAAAAGAGTATTATAACACCCTTGCAGAAAATGGCTATATCTTTAATTTTAGTGCAACGTTTACAGATAGTATAGATAAGCTTACCACAGTTTACAATTTTAACCTTGCTAAGTTCAATGAAAAAGGATATGGAAAAAACATTAAGATCGTTGATGAAGAGTTTAAAGGTTTTAATAAAAAAGAGGGAGATCTAAGCCCTGCCGATAAAAAAGATGTACTGTTAAAATCACTCATCCTTTTTAGTGCTATTAAAAAGGAATATAAAGCTCTTAAAAAGCTAGATGAACGACTATATCATAACCCTTTGATGATTGCTGTAGCACATACTGTTAATATCAAAAATGCAGATTTGAAGATTTATTTCCAAACACTTCTTGAAGTAGCAAAAGAAGAGCCTAAAGAGTTTAATCAATGTAAACAGGAGTTGATTTCTAATCTCAATAGCAATAGAGACTACTTTTTTGGTGATGAAACAGTAAGTGATGATTTCATAGACTTACTTAGAGATGTAAAATATAAAGATCTATTGTTATATCTTTTCAATACAAAAAGTAATGGCACAATAGAGTGTATTAAAACAAAAGACAGTAGTGAATTACTATTTAAACTCAAAACTTCCTCAGAGCCTTTTGCCCTTCTTAAAATCAGTGATACCAAAAGCTGGAGCAATGGTTTGCTTTATAATTATGATATTACTGAAGACATGACACAAGAGGGGTACTTTGAACGGCTTAATGATGAGGATAGTACTATCAATGTATTGCTGGGTAGTCGCGTATTTAGTGAAGGATGGGATAGCAATCGTCCAAATATTGTTAGTTTCTTAAATATTGGTAGTAGTAGTGCTAAAAAGTATGTGATGCAAACCATTGGTAGAGGAGTGAGGATAGAACCTTTACCTCATGAGAGAAGGCGATATAGATATCTTGACTTAGATATAATAAAAAGTATTAAAAATGCTTCTGAGGTAGAAGCATACAACAGTGGAATAGAGAGTATTTTTGTATTTGCTACCTCTAAAAGTGATGTTGAAAATGTTTTTAAAGAAATTGAAGAACAAAAAGATGAATTTGAGAGGCTTGAGGGAATTCATAAGATTAAGCACATTAATATTCCACTACTTATACCTAAATATGTACAGAGAATTAGAGCAGAAGAAGAGTTGTTAAAATATAAATTGCCACACAGTACCTTTACTCGTTTACAAGATTTTATAAAAAATAACGATACTAATATTATACTAATAAATTTAGTAGGTAAATGTAAAAATAAAAACTTAGCGCTTCATACTTTGTCTAAAATTCAAAATAAAGCTGATGATTTTTTTATTTCCAATGATATGAATGATGCTGGCTTAAATGAAATAGATCTTATTGTAAAAATAGATAGATTCTTTGAGTCAAAACTAGCTAGAGTAGAAGAATTTGTTGAGTTAACAGATGAGATTATTCATTATAAAGATATTAAAGTTAATATTAAAAAAGTGAAGCAAAAAGATTTAGATATCATAAAAGAAGATATAAAGAATAGCAGAGTGGATAAGGAACAACAAAAAGAAGAACTTAAATCTGCTTTGGAAAGAGGTGAAATAGATATTGATAAAGTAATGGAAGAGACTGAACGCTTGGGTTCTAGTAAGCCAAAAACTACTTTACTAGATATAAGAAATCTGAAAAAACATTATTATCATCCTTTACTTTTAAAAACGGATAATGACTATTTTAAGAATATTATTGATGAAGAGAGTGAGATAGACTTTATTAATAGCTTGGAGTTATATCTTAAAGAATCTGAGAATCATTTAAAAGATTATTCATGGTATTTTTCAAAATTATCTGAAAGAATAGATAATATTTATATCCCATATATTGACAGTGATAAATCCAAGGTAAGCAAGTTTTATCCTGACTTTATCTTTTGGCTAAAAAATGGAAACGACTATAAAATTATTTTTATAGATCCTCATGGACTGCAAAGTGGTAGGGATAATACTATTGATAAGACTGAAGGGTATGAGAGAATATTCCTTAGTAACAAATTTGATAAAGACAAATACAATATTGAAATAAAACTTGTTTGGTACTATCAAGAGAGTGTCAAAGAAGAGTTACTTGAGAAATATAGAGAGTGGGATTTTAATAAGATATTTTGATTTAAAGCTTAAGTTTTTTTTTATTTTACTGGAATTTTCTACTTTTGGGAAGATTGGGTTTTTGGGAGGATTACCATTATAAAATTTAGTTACAGATAATTTTCAGCCTCAGCCACAATACGTGCTAAAGGCAGTAGCCGTTTTTGTTTAAACTGACTTCGGTTAAATGTCTGCTGGCGTTTGGCAAGTTGTGCGGTGTGGGTGATGATGTTTTCTATCATCACCTCTTTAGAGCAGTGTCCGTCAAAAAACTCCAGTACTTCAGCAATGCCGATGGCGTTCATGGGGTGTGGTTCGCGCGTATATTTCTGTTCTAACAGAGCGACTTCATCTATTAAGCCACGCTCTATCATCTGGTGTGTTCGTTTGGTAATACGCTCACGTAACACGTCGCGATGCACCTCAATCTCAAAAAGGGGAAGGTCAGTAATGACAGGTTGGGCAGGATGTTCTGCAAACCATTGTGAGGGTGCCATACCCGAGGCTTTGTAAATTAAGAGCATCTTCTCAATACGGTAGCGATCTGAGGGGCTAATATGCTGCATTGATGTCGGATCAATAGCAAGAAGTTCCGCATACGCAGCAGGTAGATCTTGCAACAGTGTTTTTACATGTAATTTAAGAGCATCATCCATCTTGGGTAGCGGTGAGATGCCACTGAGCAGACTTTTCAGATAAAAGCTTGTACCACCGACAATAATGAGATTTTTAGCATCTTCTTGTGCTTCAAGATGTGCTTGATGGTAGTAGGTAATAAAGTTAGAGACATCAAAAGGCTCGTTAGGGTAGAGTGTATCAATGCCAAAATGTTTTACATGTAAAAGAGTCTCCGGTGTAGGCTTGGCAGAAGCAATGTCAATCTCTTTATAGATACTAAGCGAGTCAATCGAGAGAATGTAGGCATTATGTCGAGTAGCTAATTCCAGTGCGACATCACTTTTTCCCGATGCCGTAGGCCCGATTATGG
>Ga0256834_1001468_pt1 | contig 15980 bp, 12 predicted proteins | sample 4281140metaG_FD_190536 | JGI IMG/M metagenome (GOLD analysis project Ga0256834, IMG submission 190536) | Hydrothermal vent microbial communities from East Pacific Rise, Pacific Ocean - 4281-140 | ecosystem: Environmental > Aquatic > Marine > Hydrothermal vents | place: Pacific Ocean: East...
GTCAAAAACAAAATCGTTCAGTTTTCTGAAATGGATATTGCTAAAATACCTGGTAGTGTCAATAGGTACAAACACATCCGGAATGATACCACCACCACCGTATACAATTTTACCTTTTGGAGTGGTGAATTTAAGTGTATCATTCACTTTAATACTATCGGCAGTCATTAATTCACCATGTTCAAACCTTTCTTCAAATTCATTAAAATATCCTCTGTTCCCTTTATGGTCATATGGCTTTTGTATAGATCTTCCTGTAGGAGTATAATATCTTGAAACAGTTAACCGAACTGCAGATCCATCTCCAAGATCCATTTCCTGCTGTACCAGTCCCTTACCAAAGGATCTTCGTCCAACGATAGTTCCTTTATCATTGTCCTGCAAGGCACCGGCTACAATTTCACTTGCAGAGGCAGATGATCCATTTATCAAAACAAATACATGACCATTTTCAAAATCTCCTTTGGATGTAGCAAAGGTTTTATCAATTTTATCTCTTTTGTTTTTTGTAAAAACAATCAGTTTATCATCTTCTAAAAACTCATCAATAATCTGGGTAGCTACCTGTAAATATCCTCCTGGATTTTGTCGCAAATCCAAAACAAGTTTGGTCATTCCTTTATCTACCAAAGAATCCAAAGCTATTTTAAACTCATCATATGTGGTAGCCGCAAATTTGTTGATCTTGATATAACCAAGATCTTTATCTAACATATAATGGGCATCCACACTTTGTATTGGAATATCACCTCTTATAATGGTAAATGGTATTTTTTTATCTTCTGACTTTCTATAGATCATAAGATCTACCTTTGTATCAGGTTCTCCTTTAAGCGTTTTAAAAATATAATCGTTCCCTATTTCTTTTCCGTATAAGGTATCGTTATTTGCAATTAAAATCCTGTCACCAGCTTTTATACCTGCCTTTTTACTCGGACCATTTTCCAAAACTTTGATAACAGTAAGTGAATCTTTGTACATTCTGAATTGAATACCAATCCCAACAAATTTCCCATTCATGGTTTCAGCAATACTTTCATGCTCCTTTGCCGGAATATAAACAGAGTGAGGGTCTAATTTTCCCAGCATATTTTTGATGGTTCCATCCAGTAAACTGTCTGTATCTACCTCATCTACATACTCATACTGTATATAATCGATCAGTCTTTTGATCTTTCTTTCCTGTGGAGAGCCTCCAAAAAAGGTCAATGTCTTTTTCTGGTAATTCAATGAGGTACCCAAAAATATTCCAAAAGCAATGGCAATACCAATAATCAATGGAAGATATATTTTTGTTTTGTTATTCATCTATAGGTAAATAGGTTAATTCTACTTTTGCTTTCTTTAAAAAATCCAGTCCGGTAGTATCTTTATAAGCATTGGCATAAACTACTCTTTTGATACCACTTTGGTGGATTAGTTTACTGCAATCCTTACATGGAGACAGAGTTAAATAGAGTGTTGCGTTGTTACATCCCTGTGTTGATGAGGCAACTTTTAATATGGCATTTGCCTCAGCATGCAACACATGCCATTTGGTATTTCCATTTTCATCTTCGCAGGTATTATCAAAACCTGTCGGACTACCATTGTAACCATCTGAAATGATCATTTTTTCTTTTACAATGAGTGCTCCTACCTGTTTACGCTTACAATGCGATAACTTAGCCCATTCTTTTGCCATTTTTAAATAAGCAGTATCGTATTTTTTTTGTTTTTTGCTATTCATCTTGTTTAAAATCCTTTCCGCTAAAGCGAAAGTAAAAAACTTATAACTTGTTCCTGTTAAAAAATTACCAAAATTTTCTTTCGATGAGCATTGGTATAACGATTCCGATCACAACTGCAGAAACAACCATTACCCAGTCTCTTTTGGTTCGTTTGAATATATTTTGAACAACAAAGCTAAAAAGGAGAACAAATAGTACTACTGTTATTTGTGCAAGTTCAATGCCAATTGCAAATTCAATTAAGGGTAAAAGCTTATCTTCACTTTCATCTACCAAAATTTTAAAATAACTGGAAAAACCTAGACCGTGAATCAAGCCAAAAAGAAGTGCAAAAAACGCATTTATTTTTACATTTTTTGGCGGTGATTTTATTTTAAAAATATTATAAACAGCCGTTACAAAAATAGTTAACGGAATTAAAAATTCAACGATTGCCATTTTTACATAAATAATATTATATGCAGCCAAAGTCAGAGATAAGGTATGACCAATGGTAAAGGCGGTAATAAGCCAAAGCACTTTTTTCCAGTCTTTAAAGCTATAAAAGACAGTTAAAACAATTAGAAATAACACATGATCATAGGCCTGCCAGTCTAAAACATGTGTTAAGCCCAGATTTATATAAAGTTGAAATGTATCCATCAATTAATATTTAAATTTTTTAAAAAGATCCCATAAAACTACCCCACAGCTAACTGATATATTCAGGGAATGTTTGGTGCCAAACTGAGGAATTTCGACACAGAAATCAGATGCAGAAACCACTTCCTGTTGTACTCCTTTTACCTCATTACCCAAGACCACTGCATATTTTTGATCCTTATTTATAGTAAAATCCTGTAGCATTGTACTATTCTCTGCCTGTTCAATACTCACTATTTTAATGTTTGAATCTTTTAATTTTTCAATTAAGTGCAGTGTGTTTTCCGCATATTCCCACTCTACCGAATCTGTGGCTCCCAAAGCTGTTTTATGAATGTCTTTATGTGGTGGCTGTGCTGTAATTCCACAGAGATAAATTTTTTCAATTAAAAATGCATCACTGGTTCTAAAAACAGAACCAATATTATTCAAACTTCTGATATTGTCTAAAATAACAATCAGAGGAATTTTTTCCGTTTTTTTAAATGCTTCTACATCTAACCTGACTAATTCACTATTTTTTAGTTTTCGCATTATTTCATTTTCAATTCCATTGCAAAATAAAGAAGAAAAATAACAATATTCTGCTATTTCCTATAAATACTCCTGGGATAATCTAAAATATTTACTTTCTCTCCTTGTAATTCTTTTAACGCGTCTTTTGCGATCCATTGTGCAGACTTAGAATCTTGTTTTAATATTTTTCTTGCTGTTTTTATAGCTTTCTTTTGAAGGTCTACATTCCTTTTACCAATTTGTCGCAATGCCCAGTTGATGGCTTTTTTCACATAGATTCTATCCTCATTTGCATGTTTTATTAGTATTGGAAAGAATTGTTCAAAAACTTCATTTTCAGCATTTTTATCGGCAAATCCATATGTTGCCATCAATACAAAACCAGCACGTTTTTCAAACTCATTATTTCTTTCACTCCATTCCAAAGCTTTTTTAATTGCCAAAGGGTGAAATTTAAAAAGCTGCATACAAAAAGAATCACAAATTTCCCAGGTATTAAAATAGCTGATCCATTGATCCATAAGCGCTTCAGTAATTTCTTTTGGAATACAAACTTTAGCGCATAACAACTGCGCATCATAATTATCTGTTTCAAATAATTGTATTCCAACACTAGTGTTTTTACCTATCTTTTTTGCTAAAACTGCAATATCTTTTTGATAAACTCCCCAGGAATTATCACAATGAATCCCATACTTTTTAGCTTTAAAAGCTTTTATTTCCATATTGGAAAGAGATTTTAATTCTATAAGTATTTCATTTATTTGCATGATGAATTCATGTTTAAAATTATATCTTTGCGAGTAACAGATACTCAAAATTAAGTTTCTGCAAGTTAAATAAAAAAACCTCCTGAAATTGGGTCAAACAAAAGCAAAAAAAGTTACTCCTTTAATGCAACAGTACAATAACATCAAGGTGAAATATCCTGATGCTATGCTATTATTTCGTGTAGGTGATTTTTATGAAACTTTTGATGAAGATGCAGCAAAAGCGGCTAAAATACTCGGAATTGTACTAACAAAAAGAGGAGCAGGAAGCGAGAGTGAAACCAACCTTGCAGGATTTCCTCATCACTCTTTAAATACTTATTTGCCTAAACTGGTAAAAGCGGGATTAAGGGTTGCTATTTGTGATCAGCTGGAAGATCCTAAAATGACCAAAACTATTGTAAAACGTGGAGTGACCGAATTAGTTACACCTGGTGTTGCTTTAAATGATGAGGTTTTACAGGCAAAAAGGAATAATTTTTTAGCAGCAGTTCATTTTGGTAAAAAACAGATCGGAATTTCTTTTTTAGATGTTTCTACAGGTGAATTTTTAACAGCTCAGGGCAATGCTGAATATATTGATAAACTACTTCAAAATTTCTCTCCAAGTGAAATATTGGTCCAAAAACAATTCAAACAAAGATTCAGAGATATTTTTGGGGAGCAATTTTATACTTTCTATTTAGAAGATTGGATCTTTCAAAAGGATTTTGCCAATGAGATCTTGCACAATCATTTCAAAATAAAATCTTTAAAAGGTTTTGGAATTGATGATTTGGCAGAAGGAATTATTTCCGCAGGAGCGGTATTACATTACTTATCGGAAACGCAGCATCATAAACTGGAACATATTACCAATATTCACCGTGTGATTGAAGGTAATTATGTGTGGATGGATAAGTTTACTATTCGCAATTTAGAATTGTATTATGCAAATTCTGTACAGGCGGTAACACTACTGGATATTATTGATAAAACCATTTCACCAATGGGAGGAAGATTACTAAAACGATGGCTGGCACTTCCTTTAAAAAGCATCGTGGAGATCAAAAAAAGACATGAAATAGTAAAATATTTTATGGAGAATGAAATTGTTTTTGATCAAATTAATTTTCAGATCAAACAGATAAGTGATTTGGAAAGATTGATTTCAAAAGTTGCCACCGGTAAGATCAATCCTCGCGAAGTGGTCTTACTAAAAGATTCTTTAAAAGCCATCCATCCTATCAAAGAAATTACACATCAAAGTAATAACAAAATTTTACAAAATATTGCAATTGAAATAGATAGCTGTATTAATTTGATCGATGAAATTTCAAAGACCTTACAGGAAAACGCACCGGTAAATATTAGCAAAGGAAATGCCATTGCAGCAGGGGTTTCTGAAGAACTGGATGAGTTACGAGCTATTTCAAGTTCCGGAAAAGAGTATTTAGATAATATCGTCATACGTGAAAAAGAACGTACACAAATATCCAGTCTAAAAATTGCTTTTAACAATGTTTTTGGATACTATATCGAAGTTCGAAATACCCATAAAGATAAGGTTCCGGAAGAGTGGATTAGAAAACAAACACTGGTTTCTGCTGAAAGATATATCACAGAGGAACTAAAAGAATACGAAACCAAGATCTTAGGAGCCCAGGAAAAAATAGGCAAAATAGAACTGGAGTTATTCAATGATCTATTACGATTTATCCTTCCCTATATTCAAAAAATCCAAAAAAATGCGCAGATCATTGCTCAAATTGACTGTTTAAGTTCTTTTACAAAGGTGGCCTCTGACAATAACTATGTACGACCGGTTATTGATGAATCTACCGACATTGAAATTAAAAACGGACGACATCCGGTTATAGAAAAACAACTGCCAGTTGGCGAGGAATATATAGCCAATGACCTGGTTTTAAACAGAAATCAGCAACAGATCATCATGATTACCGGCCCGAATATGAGTGGTAAATCGGCTATTTTACGACAAACTGCTTTAATTGTTCTGCTTGCCCAAATGGGAAGTTATGTTCCGGCTCAAAATGCCAGAATTGGTGTTGTTGACAAAATATTCACACGTGTTGGTGCCAGTGATAATATCTCCATGGGGGAATCTACTTTTATGGTAGAAATGAATGAAACTGCCAGTATTTTAAATAATTTATCCGAAAGAAGTCTGATCCTACTCGATGAGATCGGTCGTGGAACGAGTACTTATGACGGGATTTCCATTGCCTGGGCTATTGCCGAATACTTACATGAACATCCGGCGAAAGCCAAAACTTTATTTGCCACACATTATCATGAGCTCAACGATATGAGTGAAACTTTTAACAGGATCAAAAACTTCAATGTTTCGGTAAAAGAATTGAAAGATAAAGTGATTTTCCTTCGAAAATTAGTTCCTGGTGGCAGTAAGCACAGTTTCGGAATTTATGTAGCCAAACTTGCCGGAATGCCAACACCGGTAATTCATCGTGCAAACAAAATGCTAAAACGACTAGAAAAAAGTCATGCCAGTGAAGACATGCAGGAAAAATTAAAACAGGCTACAGAGGAAGACCTGCAATTGAGTTTTTTTAAGTTAGATGACCCTTTACTGGAAGAGATCAAAGAAGAAATTTTAGCAACCAATATTGATACTTTAACACCTATTGAAGCTTTAATGAAGCTAAATGAGATCAAAAGAATGCTGGTGAAGAAATGATAAATTTCACCGGGTAACTTTTAGTAACCCGGTGAATTATTAAAGTAGGGTCATGCTATCAACAGATCATCCAGTTTTTTTTCATTATAAGCAATTACATTTTCAAATTCTATTTGATCGATCGTACCTTTTTTGTACTGTGTTATTGCATTTTCCACTTCATTTTTTATCTTTTCTGATTCAACAGAACATATGATATCTTCGTCAATATCTGTAAATCTTAATAATCCTATGCAAACTACTGCTGTAAATATTGTTTTATTTATTTTCATATCTATCTTATTTAATTATATCTCAAAACTAGATAATAGACATATGAATATTCTAAATATTTCGTTAATATTTTGTGTTTAGCTCAATTTTAGGAATGATTTAACAAATCCATTTGATTATTTTAAGACTTTAATTAGCTCTTGTATTTTTACTTTTAAACAAAAGAAAACCGTGAAATCAACTAAAGCAAATTCCACGGTTTATATCATTCTTTCTTTAACTTTGGGCATTGACCTTATAAAGTAAAAACTATCAACCCCCATTTAGAGAACTACTCTCCCATCATCCCTTCCTTTAAACTATCCTGAGCAGGTTTTTTACCAACCCATATTCCAAACAAGGCATTTTTAAATGGTAACCCTTTGATTGTTTTAGAAAGTTTATCATTCTTATAAATTTCTGTTCCGGTTCCTGGAATATAGATCATATTAAACACATCACCATCTTTGATTTCTGCTTTGAACACATCAATAAAAGCTTCTATTTCGCTGCTCAAAGAACTTAATTTATTACCCAATGATTTTTCAAATCCTTCACGGGTTGCATCTTCCATTTTTTCACTGGTAATCATTGACGAAATAATATGTAATCGTATCGCCATCGGTTTATCTTCCGATAATACTTTGCCAGCATCTGTTGTTTTGTTCTGCAAATACAATCCGCCAACATACAATTTTAAGAAAAATTTAGTTCGGATTCCGGCTCCATTCAATGTTAAACTGGTATTACCAGCGGTTAAAGTATCGGGCATGGTAATTCCACCTATTTCCATATCTCCAGAAGTAAAGGAAACAAGAATAAAAGCAATGACAAATAAAGATATTCTTCTGATCATAATAATTGAATTTAAGTTTGTTAGGCTAAGTTAGGGAATATTTTACACAAACCGATTTTACAAAATACTTATTATTACAATCAATTAGAAAAGACTTGAGATCACTACGTTGCTCTCCCTATCGGAGTCACTCTTTGTGAAGACAAATCATACTTTTAAGATCGTCTTTGCAAACGAAACGCAGTGGAGTGTGGCAATCTCTATGCTTTACGATGATTGTTTGTATTTTCTTGGGATCACCACACGTCACTCATTCTTCGTTCCTCGTGAAGGTGCACTAAACAAACCAACGTCTTCGCAATAAAAATTCTACCAATACTTTTAACAAACAAGATAGTTACACATGAATTCCTTCTTTCACTGTTTTTTCCACTTGTTTAAACAGCTCATCAAACGGAAGTGAATCACTTTTAATCGGTTCATGCACATCAAAGGTAATCTTATTAAAAATCCCTAAAGGGAAAGTCCCATATTGAACAATTTTCCATGAATTGTTAATTGAAATTGGTACAACATAGGAAGAAGGAATCTTTCTTACCATCATTTTTAATCCTTTTTCCTTAAACACTTTGGGATTACCATCTTTGCTTCGGGTTCCTTCGGCAAAAATAACAGCAGAAAAATTATTCTTTTCAATATAGGTTCCAAATTCACTTAAGGCAGTCAGGGATTGCCGAGGGTCTTTACGATCGATCAAAACATTACCTCCATGGGTTAGATTATAGGAAACACTTGGTATTCCCTTGCCAAGTTCTTTTTTCGAAACAAATTTTGGTGAAAATTTACGTAAATACCAGTAAATTGGAGGAATGTCATAAGTACTTTGATGGTTAGAAACCAAAATTAATGGTGTGTTCTCTGGTAATTTTTGTTCATTGTTAAAAACAACTCTTGATCCTAAAAAATATAAGGTCTTTACTAAAAATAAATTCATGATATCCACCACTTTTTTGTGTGCTTTTGGTCCTCCTAAATTAAATGCCAACCATTGAATGGGGTGGAATATAATTAAGGTTAGACTAAAGAAAAAGTAATGAATTACAGACAGTATGTAAGATAAGATTTTAGTAAAGAAATTCATAAATCGAAATTTAATGAATAAATTTTGAGATTTCCGAGTTTTCCATTTTCATGGAAAGAGGAAAAATATTTGTTTATTTAGATAATTTAATATTTTAATTCAACCAGTGACTCCATGGTATTCTGCTTAAAACTAATAACAAAGCAATTCCGTAGAAAATAGCTATGGTTTTAAACTTAGCAAAATCAGTTGTTTTATTCTTATGTTTTGAAAAACCTATGGTGATAAATACAATTGCCAGGATCATCATCAATGGATGTTCCACAACAAAAAGTCTGACAGTAGCATCTTTCATTGCTGCTCCCATACCGTGCTCCTTCACAAAATGAAACTGGGTCGAAGTGAAAAAAGCAATCAAACCAATAACCAATTGAATATGTACAACGATTAAAGTGAAAAGTGAAATTCGTAAAGATTTATCAGTAAATTCTTTTTTGGAAGTCAAACCAACTATTGCATTTACTACTGCAAAAATCATCACCAGTAAAGTAATAATAGCCCAGGCAGAATGAATCATTTTAATCATAATATGTTTTTAGTTTTGTTGTTTTTAGTTAAGCAAATGTAATAAAACGGGGTTGTTTTTAGTAATAATTATATGAATAATTATTTATTATCCCAAATAAATAATAAGTTTGTATAATACAAATTTTTAACTCTATAATTTTATACATGTGAAAAAGTTACTATTTTTTATATTACTGTTTTTATTTATTACGCCTTTTTATGGACAAATTCAATCATACTACAATGGATTAGATTTCACCAAATCTGGAAATGAATTATATCTAGAATTATCTAACAGAATTATATCTACTCATACAGCAATACCATATACATCATCTTCAACTGATACATGGGATGTTTTAATACAGGCAGATGAAGATCCTGAGAACAATCTAAATGTATTGTTAATTTATGGATATGATGATACTGATGGTGTTTTTCAAACAGATAGAACGAGAGCTAAAACAGATACAGATACAGGTGGTGGAGACCCTGGCAAATGGAATAGAGAGCATGTATTTGCAAAATCTCTAGCAATACCAAATTTACTAACTGAAGATCCTGGACCAGGAACAGATGTACATAATTTAAGACCTGCAGATTCTGAGCAAAATGCATATAGAAGCAATAGAAAATTTTCTGATGGAAGTGGAGATTCTAAAGTTATTTTAAGTGATGGCGGCTGGTATCCTGGGGACGAATGGAAAGGAGATATTGCCCGTGTAGTGTTGTATATGTATTTACGTTATAATGGAGATGGTTCTAAATCGTCTGAAACTCAATGTCTGCCAATAAATGTTGGCTTTGGTTCAGCCTTAGCTGTTGATTCAAACATGATCGATCTGTTTTTAAGGTGGAATGCCGAAGATCCTGTTTCAGACTTTGAAGATCAGCGTAATCCGGTGATCGAAGGAATTCAAGGAAACAGAAACCCTTTTATTGATAACCCATATTTAGCAACTTTAATTTGGGGAGGATTGAACGCTGAAGATCGTTGGGGTTTAAATAATTCTTCTGATACCGAAGTGCCAAGTATTCCTGTTAATATTGTAGCATCAAATATTACAGATGATTCTGTTGAAATTAGCTGGGATGCTTCAACAGACAATGTCGGTGTAATTGATTATTTAATTTATTTGAATGGAGCATATTTGCAAACTTCTTCATCTACAGTTACAAGCCTTACAGGATTAAGTCAAAATACAGATTATGAAATTACGATTAAAGCCAGAGACGCTTCATCAAATTTATCTGATGATAGTGCAATATTAAACATAACAACATTAGTAGGGCCAATAATTTTAATTGCAGAAAATTTTAATGATTGCTCTGATTTAAATTTCTTTACGTATAGTGAAGCAAGTAATAAAGACTGGGTATGTCAAACTCAATATGGAGAAAATAACTCCAGCTCTATGGGTATTAATGGGTATCAAGAAGATGTGCCAAGTAAAGATTGGTTAATTACTATAAATCCAATTGAATTTGATAAAAGTTCAGGTGAAAAATTAAGTTTTTATACCGATGCTGCATTTGGTTCTACACCATTAGAGTTAGTATATTCTTCTGATTATGACGGATCAGGTAATCCAGATAATTTTACATGGACACCTGTACCAAATATTACAATTCCGATACACTCTAACGGAAGTGGTACAGAAGAAGTATTTACTTTTAATGACGTTGACATTAGTTCAATTACAGGAACGGCTTATATGGCATTTAAATACTATTCTAACGGAAGCCCAACAAGATGGACTGTTGATAGTTTTGAAGTCACAGCAGAAGACTCTGCATTAGCTGTTGGTGATTTCAATGCAGATGAGATTGCAATATCAGCATACCCTAACCCAAGTAATGGAACTTTTAAAGTTGCATTACCAATTATGCAGAATGAGATCACTATTGCAATATATACAATTCAATCTCAATTAATTTCCAAAAAACTATATGCTGTGAATAACGGTATAGTTGAAGTTAACATTGATAATAATCCTACGGGATTATACATTGTACAAGTGCTTTTAGAGAATAATACTGCTGCCTTTAAAATAGTTAAGCAATAATAAAGATACTTGCTTTTTATTTTAGGATTAGATTAAAAAATGCTATTTATGTTACATGAATAGCATTTTTTAAAAGATACAAAAAAGTAATAAATGATGTTTTAGTTAGGAGCCACTATATTAATATAGTTTTAGTTTTTACTAATACTTAAAATAATTATCGCTATTCGGATAATCTACTTGGTTGTCTATTTCTTCTAAATAGGAAATAACAACCTCTGCATCGGTTTGTGTTTGAACTATTCCATCAGTAGGAAAATAAGCATCATAAACAGCAGGGATATAATCATTAAGACCAACAGATAATATTGTATTGTCAGGGATTAAATTACCGTTAAGGTCTTTTACATCTATGGTGCCATTACTATTTTCAAATTTAACTCCAGAATAATAGAATCCAGACCTAGAACCAATCAAGAAGTTTTTAATTTCTGTAACTGTCATCTCGTAAATCATGGTAGGATTATTAAAAGGTAGAATTTCAAAAATTTCTTTTTTTGTTATATCTCCATAATCTAAATTAGATCTCACACCTCCTGTATTTTGGAATGTTAAATCTACATCCATTTTTACTCTAAGAGCTTCAGAGATAAAACACCCTATCTGTGATCTATCATGATTTAAATGTGAAAAACCAATAATTTTGTTAAAAAATGGAGAATCATTATATTCCTCAATTATTTTTTTTAAATCTAAGTCGTGTTCTGTTCGACTATTTAAATCAATTAATTCGTATTCAATGGATTCAATTTTTTTATCTGTTATAGTCATTTCTATTTTACCTAAATTATTTAGATAGCCACCAGCCTGAAATATGGGAATATTATTTACAATATTATCAATTTTAGAATGAGAATGACCGCCAATTATAAGATCAAAATAAGGAAATTGTTCGGCAAGTTGATAATCACCTAAGCTACCATTATTCTTACTGTAACCAATATGAGTTAAAGCAATATATAAATCAGAATCTTCCTGTTGTTTAATCTTTGAATATTTTGAAACAACATTTTCAGGTCGCTCAAAAACAATGTTTTTAACTCGCCAGGGGTGGGTTGATGGAATAATTGCATCATCTTTACCATCGGTTTCTATCAAGCCTAAAAAAGTAACTTTTAAATTATCTACACTTATTGTTGTATATTCAAATGGTTGAGGAATACCAGAATTATTCATTTCAATATTAGAGCAAACCCAATTGAAATTAGCTTGGTTCATCCTATTTTTTAAATTTGTTTCACCATAATCAAATTCATGATTACCAATAACGGAAACATCAAAACCAACTCTATTCATTATATCAATAATTGGGAATCCTTTTTCAGGATAATTATCTACAATAGGGTTTCCTGAAAATATATCACCTCCACTAGTAACAATTACATTAGTTTTTTGCCTTTCTTTATCGATAATGTATTTTATTTTCGAAAAGTTATCTATTTGTCCATGAATATCATTAACAATAAATATCGTTAGATTTTTTGAGATTGGCTCATTAGGAATATTTCCAATATTATCGTTATCCGTTGTACAACTAATAATCAAGAAAATACTAAAAAAATAAAAAGTGAATAATTTCTTCATATTATTGATCTATAAGATTTAAACAATTATTAAAATTTCTAATATTTAGCCCAAAAAAGTTAGTTTAAAGATAGTATATTTTTAAATTAAAAAGACCGTCAAAAATGACGGTCTTTTTAAATGATTAATATTTTTTTAATTATTGAAGAACATATTCTGCTCCTACTTTAATTACTTCCATATTCCACACTTCAGCAGTACCAGAATATACATTATAAAATACATTGTACTTTTGACCTTCAGCAGAATTTGGAAAATTATTTAAAAGAATTGTATTAATTTTTACTAATCTAGCCTCTTCAGTTTCATCTGGTTTACCAGCTCTAACATCAAAGTTATTGTAACGACCGTTTCCTACTAATTCGTAATCTGCAGCAGTTAAAGTATACTTGATGGTATTATCTGGAACCCAAACATTACCATCGTGACCAAATTTAATATTTTCTTCTACAACATTATTATATTTAGACCAAACATTACCATCAAAGATATAGTTATTAACATAACTTTTTGTAACACCACCACCTTTGTATATTTCATACATTACAGGTACGATATCTCCAGCTTCTTTTGGTGCAAACTTAAAAATGTCTGGTAGGGCTAATGGGATCTTTAAAGCTGCTACATCATGATTTGAAAAGTTTGGATAGCTTTCACCCATTGCATTATACTGATCAGGAGTAAAGCCTTTAATTTGTGTCCAACCTCCTTCTTCAAAAATAAACCCATCAGTTAATGTAGTTTCTCCTCCAGAATAAAAACGATATCTTAGAGAATGAAATTCTCCTTCCGTAGGATTTGGATAAGTTTTTTCTAAATACTTAAATATATGAAAATCTCTATCAAAATTACCATAGGTTTTTCCTGTTATTTCATTATGATCTTCATCTGTAAGAGCATAAACCTCACCACTTGGAGTGCTAATTGGGCTATACAACTTAAAAAAAACGTTCGCTAAAGAACCTTTTCCCCATACAGGATATTTATCTTCCAATAAACCAGGTATCATTATTTTAGCATCATCAATAGAGCTGAAAGTTCCATAACCTAATCCTAAATCATCATAATCATCATCAGATAAAGCAAATTCAGCTTCACCAGTTATAATATTTTCTTGAGCATCTATATCATCATAGATGTCTCCCATAGGGTCACAGCTTGTGAAAACTAAACCCAAAACCATAAATAAATAAATAAATTTTTTCATTACTTTATATCTTTTTAATTAAAAATTAATTTTTGCACTAACACTAAATGTTCTTCCAAAACCAAACCAAACTAAAGCAGTATCTGAAGTTGATCCTGCGCCATCTCTAGCATCTGCAATATATTCTGTATTGAATACATTATTTACTATACCTAACAAAGTTGTATCAAAGCTTCCAATTTTAAAGTTATATCTTAAACCAGCATCAAATGTTGCGTAGTCAGGAGCTTTCCATGCTTGTGGGCCTGGAGTACCTCTGTCGTTTGGATCATATTGTGCATATAAATTACCAAAATAGTTATAATCAACAGTGAAATGTGTTTTTTGTAATATTTCCCAATCTAAACCTAAAGCAGCAGTAGTTTGGGCAGATTCTGATACTTTCAAGCCTGCAATATATAAATCAACAACATCAACTAAGTTTTGCTCTTCATCATAAACTTCAACATCTAAAACATCATTTTCCCATGTCCAATCTCCTAAAGAAAGCATCCCTGTTAGAGTTAATCTATCCAAAGCTCTGTACATAAAATCAAATTCTACTCCTTGATGAATTGCATTTACACCTAGAATATTTGCAGAACTAAAAGTTCCGTCAGGATTTTGAATAGTTTGAGTTAAAGTTCTGTCATTCCAAGCTGTTCTGTAAATATTAGCATTCCCAGCAAGTTTTTCTCCTCTAAAACCATATCCTAATTCAACACTGAATATTTTTTGGTTTACAGCATCCGCATTAATATCTACGTTGTTAAAACGTGGAAATACTGAACCAAAATCTGGGGCTTTTTCAAAATACCCAATATTTGCAAATATATTGTGGTAGTCGTTTAAATTATAATTAGCACCACCTTTAATACTAAAACCAGTAAAATTATATTTATCGGTTTCTCTTAAAGGATCATTTGAAGTATATTGAAAATAATCTACTCTTCTATATGAAGTGTTTGAAACAGCAGCCGCTACAAAAACATTTAATTTATCTAAATTATATTCTAATTGTGTAAATAAACCTTGCCAACCTACTTCACCATCATTATTATAAGAAAACCTATCTCCTACTTGTAATGCTCTGTTAGGATTATTTACATCTGAATCATCAAATGCATAACTACCTCCTAATAAGTCGGTAACTTCTCTAAAATGCTTTCCTGTATATGTTCTTAGGTCTAAACCAGCTACTAAAACTAAATTATCGGTTAAGTCAGTTTTAAATGTTGATAGTAAACCAAACCAACTATGATCATTTCTAGAAGCTCTTAAAAAGGCTTCAGAACCCAAACCTTGTTCGCCATTAGCTCTGTTTATCTCAACAATATTGTCTAAATCAACTGGTTGGTCATCTGCGCCAAGTCTAATTTGAAACAAGTCTCTGTTAGTACCAGCAGTTCCACCACCACCACCAGTACCGAACGAAGCATATAAGGCTGTTGATAAAGTAGTCTTATCACTAATTGTCCAATAATGATTCAAAGATGTTTGTGATTTATGATAAAAATTATCTTCTATGTGAGTTACTTGTCCATTTTTAATACCCCAGTCTGGATTAAATCTATTTTTAGATTCAGCATTTCTGTAACGAGAAATTAAACTCATGTTTTGTCTTTGCCCGTGTCTTTGCGGAGCTCCGAATGTAGTGAAAGAAATTTTGTGTTTGTCATTTATTTGCTTAGAAATATTAAGAAAATAATTAAACCCTTTAAATTCAGTTCCGTCAACATACCCATTTCCTGTTGTTTTAAAAGCAGAAACTGTAGCTGCAAAACCATTATCTAATAAACCAGTTGAAAGAGTAGCTCCAATTTTTTGATATCCATCGTTTCCTGTTCCAAAATATACACTTCCTCCTTTGTTAATGTCGGTAGTTTTCGATAAAATATTTACAGTACCACCTATTGCGGGTACAGCAACTTTAGAAGCACCAAGCCCTCTTTGCACCTGCATAGCAGAAGTAACATCAGATAAACCAGCCCAGTTAGACCAGTATACTCTACCATTCTCCATGTCATTTACAGGTACACCATTGATCATAACTGCAACGTTTTCAGAATTAAACCCTCTCATAGTTAATTTT
>Ga0256834_1001469_pt1 | contig 15974 bp, 21 predicted proteins | sample 4281140metaG_FD_190536 | JGI IMG/M metagenome (GOLD analysis project Ga0256834, IMG submission 190536) | Hydrothermal vent microbial communities from East Pacific Rise, Pacific Ocean - 4281-140 | ecosystem: Environmental > Aquatic > Marine > Hydrothermal vents | place: Pacific Ocean: East...
TTTTGAAAAAGCCGTTAAGATAAAGAGTATGGTGAAGGAGATGGAGTGAGTAAAATATCAATACAGTACTACAAAAGTCCAGTAGGTGAGATGCTTCTAGGCTCTTATGAGGGCGAACTCTGCATCGCAGATTGGCGATACCGAAAGATGAGGACTACTATAGACAATCGAATACAAAAAGGTTTACAAGCTGAGTATATTGAAGAGCCATCAGATGTTATAGATGAAACAATTAAACAGATGAAAGAGTACTTTAACCTTGAACGAAAAGAGTTTGCTATCCCTCTTTTGTTGGTTGGAACCGATTTTCAAAAATCTGTTTGGCAAGGACTCATTGAGACACCTTTTGGTACAACTTCATCTTACCTTGAGCTCGCAAAACGAATAGGTAATGAAAAGGCTGTGAGGGCTGTGGCTTCAGCAAATGGGGCAAACTCTATCTCTATTTTGGTGCCTTGTCATCGGATTATTGGAAGTAGTGGTGATTTGGTAGGGTATGCAGGCGGGTTGGATGCGAAGAGAAAGTTGTTGGAGATTGAGAGGAATTTATTTGTGTGATTACCGTTGTGCATGTTTTAATATAGCTATACCAATAGATGAGAACTTTGTTAGAATACTTTTACAAAAGGATTGATAGTGAAAGATTGGTTTTATAGTTTACAAATTTTCTATTTATCTATGTTTCAACCTTCTAAGCTCTTTGAGAAAATTAATGAACTTCCTTGGTATCAAGGAGTTTTAAAAACTTGGGTAGAAGATGAAAAAATACAAACGCAGAGCAAGGTGTTAGAGATTGGTTCAGCCACAGGGACATTGAGCTCTTACCTTTCCATGTATTATGCAGTAACAGCCATAGACTACAATCCAAAAATGATAGCAAGAGCCAAGGAGAGGTATCCTCATGTCGAGTTTCAGGTAGCTGATGCTCTTGATTTACCCTTTAATGACGGAACTTTTGATCTGGTTTTGGCTTCTTCACTCATCAATGTGCTGGACAATAAAGAAGCCTTGCTTACTGAAATGTTACGAGTCTGTAAAGAAGATGGAAAGTTAATGTTACTCTTTCCTTTGGAGGGTTTTTCTAATGTTAAACTAGCAGAGCTAAGTGTAAGTTTAAAGCTACAAGGTTTTTCTAAAATGGCTTTGAAAATGTGGCATAAATTGGCAAAAAAGATGAGTATTAATTTGCTAGAAGCCTTATTGGTAGATAGCGAGTTTAAAGTGCTCTCTTCTAAAGAGTACTTAGCTGGCATGGTGAGTACTGTACTTATTGGCAGAAAAATTAATATACATATCTAGAATTTAATAAAAGAAGACTATATGACAGTTACACTACCCCAATCACTCTACGGTTTTGATGGCATAAAAGAGATACTTTTTTATGAAGAGAATGCCATACTTCATAAAAAACTACAAAGAGATTTGCTCGATAACGAAAAGCTGATTACAGCTCACTCCATTGTCTATGTGCTTAATGGAAAAGTGAGTGTTACTACTTTTGAGGGAGATGAAGTTTCTATTGGGAATCAAGAGATGCTTTTTATGCCAAGAGACAGCTATCTTATCTCTGATTTTATGCAAAATGGTAAAAATATGGAGGTTTTTCTGCTCTTTTTTGACCATGAGATTGCAATGAAGTTTATAGAGAAACTTAAGAATCAAGAGCTTGAGAAGTCTACTATCTGTAAGTTAGAAGTGACAGCAAACATAAAAAACTATTTTCAAAATATCTCTACGATGAACTTTGATAACCCTCAAAACCAAAAGCTTGTAGAATTAAAGCTTTTAGAATTTTTACATCTGATAAATGAGAAACAAGATTTTATTCAAACACTACAGGCTTCTGAAAAAGGGAAACAGAGGCGAGATATTGGCTCAATGATGTTGGAGCATTATGATAAAAACATGACCATTGCTGATTTTGCATCTCTTAGTGGTCGAAGCCTCTCTACTTTTAACCGTGAGTTTAAAGAGAGATATCATAACACACCTAAACAGTGGCTCATAGAGAAAAAAATGAGCCGAGCTTTTGAACTGCTTCAAGAGGGAAAGAGTGTAACTGAGGTAGCTTTTGAAGTGGGCTATGCCAATGTCTCTAATTTTATCAAAGCCTATAAATCTCTCTATAATGAGACACCAAAAGTGATGCAAAAATCGCTTAGTTGACTCAAAATCACTACTTTTGACACTCTATAAGTAGTTTTCTTTTTTATTACCCGCCATAATAAAGCATCTAAACACAAAGGCAAATGATGAACAAGATAGTAGCACTGATAGGCGTAATGCTAACCACGATGCAGGCTAACGAGAGCAAAATAGAGCAGGTGCTTCAAGACTACATGAGTGCATGGAGCGAACACAACATAACTAAAATAGAGAGCTACTACAGCCCCAATGTTATCTGGTACGACCTGCCATCTGATAGCACCACCAAAGGAAAAGCCAAAGTTTCAAAAGCCATTACCGATGCCTTTATGGGTTATGTTCCTGATATGTTTTGGATCAAGAGTGGTGATCTGTTTGTAAGTGGCAACACCATTACTTATGAGTGGAGTTATGGAGGAACTTTTAATGGCTCTTGGGGTGATGTAAAAGTAGAGAATAAGAAGTTTTCTATTAAGGGGATTAGTACCACAACCATTGATAAAAATGGCAAGATTATTGCTCAAAAAGATTACTATGATATGTATGGATTTCAGAAGCAGTTGGGGGTTATGAGATGAGTGTCATTGTCACATTAGAAGCAGGGCTTAGAGAGGGGTGTAGAGAAGATTTGGTAACAATGCTTAGAGAGTTTCTACCTCAAACACGGCTCTATAAAGGGTTTATAGATATCTCTATTAATTTCCAACGAGAGAGTAACAGCGTTCTCTTTTTTGAAGAGTGGGAGTCGGTGGAGGCGTATGAAGCTTACTTGGCTTGGCGAGTAGAGACAGGGGTAATGGATAGATTGGGTTCTGTTTTTGTTTCTGCTCCTGATATATCCTATTTTGATAGGGAGGATGTTTAGAGACTCTTTTATGGTTCTTAGTCTTATGTTTAAAATATGAGACTAAGAGATAGTCTTTTTTTAATTAAAAATATAGTAAACTTACATACTATATATAAATTTACTAAAATAGGACAAAGTATGAAAACAGTAGGAGTAGCAACAAAAGTAGTAGAGGGTATCTCAAAAGAGAGCATATTTGGATTTTGGGCAGATGTTAACAACTGGGCAAGGTGGAATGATGACATAGAATCAGCAGAGTTACACGGAGAGTTTAAAGAGGGGAGTTTTTTTACTCTAGATTTAAAAAATGCTCAAAAAGTAAAAATAGAGCTTTTAGAAGTAGAGCAGAATAGAAGCTTTACTGACCTGACCAAGTTTCCACTTGCTAAGATGTATGGGATTCATAAAATAGTAGAAAAAGATGGTAAAATAGAGCTTGTAGCAACCATTAAAATAGAAGGAATTTTGTCATTTTTATGGACTAAAATAGTCGCCCAAGGTGTGGCCGATAGCTTGGGTTCTGATATGGATAAGATGATAAAACTAATAGAAAATGAAAAAAAGTAATTTTAGCAAAACCGATAAAACAAGCTCAGGATTTTTGCTTTGGCAGGTTACAACCCTTTGGCAGCGAGAGATAAAAACAGCACTAGAAGAGGTCAATCTTAGTCACTCAGGCTTTGTGCTTGTGGCATCTTTGCTTTGGTTTGAAGAGCAAGATATAGTTGTAAGCCAAACAGCTCTCATAGAACATACAAAGTTAGATAAAATGACCGTCTCAAAGAGTCTAAAGAAGCTAGAGAGAGAGGGCTTGGTGTTTCGAGCTGAAAATGAGGCTGACACTAGAGCCAAAATTATTGCTTTAACAGATGAGGGAAATGCGTTAGCCATGAGTTCTGTGAAGATAGTAGAAGAGGTAGATAAGAGGTTTTTTTCTGTATTTTCTCAACAAGAGAAAGAGCAGTTTAATGGATTGTTTTTGAAGTTAATGAAAGAGAATAAAAAATAGATGCTTCAAAAAATAATAGCTTCATACCAACACCCCTCAAAAGAGTTAGAAAAATATATCAAAGTGTATTGGAGAGCCTATAATCCAATACTTGAAGAGGTTGAGATGCCCATTGTTCCTGATGGGTCTATGGATATTATTTGGCTTAATGGCCATATCTTTTTGTCAGGACTTATGGAGTCGGCTCGTGTTATTAGTATTGCACCTGAAGATAGATTTTTGGGTATACGGTTTCAACCCTATGCTTTGGCTCTTTTGTTGGCTAAAGATATTTCTATATATAACGATAAATCTGTGCCATTAGAGGAGATAGATAAGGCATTGGAAGAAGATATGAGAGGATTGTTTGATACAAACAGAGAAGGCAATAAAATACTCAATGACTATTTTGAAAGATTTTTTACCCATGTATCAATAGATAGGGCTCTTTTAGATAGTTTAGATTTAATTCTTACTTCTCATGGAAATATTTTGGTCGCTGATTGCGCAGAAGCCTTAGAAATTCATCCTAAAAAGTTAGAAAGATTGTTTGTGCGATATATGGGGCTATCGGTAAAAAAATACTCTAAAATCATACGCTTTTATGATGTACATACTGTTTTAAGAAAAAAGGGGCTAGAGAATTTAACACAAAAGATTTTAGATAAAGGCTATTTTGACCAAGCCCACTTTAACCGAGATTTTAAAAAACTTACAGGCTTAACTCCTAGTTCAAAACTGATGTCTGTTTTGTACAATACATAACTACTCCAGTTATGCTATCATTTATTTAAATGATTGAGAGGATTTAAAATGAAACAATTAACCCCAAATATTGTAGCAAGAGATAGTGTAGAGATTGATAAAAGCATAGATACTTCTTGGCACGGAGTGCAAGAATTTTATATGAAAGATCCTAGCGGCTATATCTTAGCTTTTGCACAACAGATGTCATGAATTTTGCTAAACTAGATAAGTACTTGCTCTCTAAAAAAGGAGTATCTTGTGACTACCCTTTTGATGAGAAGGTGCGAGTGTATCGTGTGATGGATAAGATATTTGCACTCACAACGGAGGAGTTGCCATTAGAAGTAAATCTTAAGTGTGATCCTATCTATGCGCTAGAGCTTAGAAGCATCTATAGCTCTATAAGAGCAGGGTATCACATGAATAAAAAATATTGGAATACCGTGAGTGCAGATGGTGATGTGGATGACGGACTCTTTTTTGAGCTGATCGATCACTCTTATGAGTTGGTGGTATCTAAGCTTACAAAAAAGAGCAGAGAAGCCCTTGGTTGCTAAGCTACTTTAAATTTTTTGCTTATCAGTTCACCATCTTGATTAAAACTTAAATAATATAACAGATCTTTTTTTACACTCAAGCCAGCTAGATATCTTAAAGCTAAGTTAGCTTGAAGTGAGGCTATGTGCATAACTATTGGTGCAGCTATACCAGCAGGTTCTTTTTTTATAATCTTAAACGAGGAAGCAAATCTAGCCTTCTCAAAAAAGCACACTTGACCATGAAATTCCTCTACCGAGCCATATATCCATGGTGTACCAACTCTTGTAGCATAACTGTCTATCTGCTCTCTTGATGGCAGGTTATCGGTTGCGTCTATGATGAGGTCTAGCTCAATATTTTTTTCTGAAAATTCAGCAGCATCACACTCATGAACATATGTTTTAACAAATGGGGAACGCTCCTCTATGATCTTAGCGTTGATAAGGGCTTTATTGATGCCTTCATCCCCCATTTTAAATGCTATTTGACGGTGAATATTGTGTAGACTTACATCATCAAAGTCTACTAGATGAATATGGCCAATACCAGATGCGCCAAGCCCAAAAGCTAGTGAGCTGCCAAGCCCACCACACCCTATGATAGCTATCTTTTTATCTTGCAAGGAGCGTTGTGTCTGCTCACCCCAAAGTTTTATCTGTCTGTGAAAATACTCATTCATGTTGTAGCCTTACTAAAATATAGAGTAACAGTGTTATGATACACTAAAAATTTGAACTGTTGTCATAGATGGAGCTTTTTGTAGTGAGCATTAAGCTTGTATCGGCACATTGATGTTATGAGTTCAGTGTATATCCTACGCCTCTTATGGTAGTTATGATGTTGGCTGGTGAGAGTTTTTTACGCAGGTTTTTTATGTGTGCGTCTATAACATTGCTGGATGTTATGGAGTCAAAGTCGCTCTCTAAGAGTTCTGATAGCTGGTATCTTGAGAGAGTTTGATCTTTATGTATAGCTAGAATCTCTAGTAGGTTAAACTCCCTATTTGTAAGAGCGATCGCTTTCCCTTTTACACTTATGCGCCGCTTGGCTAAGTCTATCTTAACATCGCCAACAACTAAAGCACTAGATCGCATAGAGCTCTCACGACGCAGTACGGTTCTTATGCGTGCTAAGAGCTCTATATTTGAGTAGGGTTTGCATAGGTAGTCATCAGCTCCACTATCTAGTGCTAACACTCGCTCTTCAATGCTCTCTCTGCCCGATAGCATGATGATAGCAACACTATCATCATCCGCTCTAATCTGCTCCAAAAGAGTGAGCCCACTACCATCTGGAAGGTTCCAATCTATAAGTAGGAGTTGATATATGCCCTCACTATATCTATGCGTAGCATCATCTAGTGAGTAAGATACATCACATCTATACTGCTCTTTGTTGAGCAGTTTGGCTATCTGATCTGCTAGTATCTCATCATCTTCTACAAGTAAGATTGTCATCACTATCCTTGACTACTAGAGCTTTTGCTATCATCGTCATCATCATTGTCATCATCGTCATCGTCATCGTCGTTATCATCATCGTCATCATCGCTGCTATTGTGATTATTGTCTGAACTATGTTGAGAGCTACTGCTGCTATCATCACTATCTTTGGAGCTACTACTAGAGCTATCGTGTGTTGAGCTCCAAGAGCTACTATCTTTGTTATCGTCATCATCATCGTCATCTTTAATGCCATCATTATCATCATCTACATCTATATCATTATCTATGCCATCACCATCTATGTCATTTTGGTCTTTTGAGTCGTTGTCTTCTCTATTGTATATGCCATCATGATCATCATCTTCATATATATTTATAATGCCGTCATGATCGCTATCCATAGAGCTATTTGAGGAGTTGACAACTACAAGTATGCCACTATATACATTGACATTAAGAGGTGTATCCAAGACACCATCATTTGTACTATCGTTGATTTCTGATCTATCTAATGCTAGCGGTATAAAGCCTAGTTGCGCACTATTGCTTGTGCCATAAAATAGAGATCCTTGATCAGTTTTAGTCTGTATGCTAATGGGAGTTACTATCTTGGCACTGCTATTTAACTCATTGGTGCTCATAACTAGATAGCAGTTAAGATGTTTTGGGATCTTTAGTGAGAATGGGTGTTCTTGAGTATCGTTTTGTTGAGATGTGACTCTATAGTAGCTTCCATCTAGACAAAATGCCTCAATAAGGGTGCCAGGAACAGTGCCTTCTATGAGTGTAAAGTTGTTGTCAGCACTATCATTGGTCTCATCACTACTGCTACAGCCTGTTATATTGAAGGTTATTAATAGAGCTAGTAGTATAGAGCCTACATATATCATAAGTAGCACCTTTTTAGTTTTTGTATATTATATTGTAAAAAGATGAAGTTTTGATGAATATTCATGCTCTATTGCTCTATTTTGAGTCTATAGCCTACGCCAGAGAGGTTGTCGATGCACTCTTGATCTAGCTTTTTTCGTATGGAGCGCACTAGTGAGCGAAGTGCATCTATGCTCATATTGGCACTGCCCCACACTACACCCTCAATCTCACTATAGCTAACAGTTCGGTGGTGGTTTTTAGCAAGCAGATCTATTAGGAGCAGCTCTGTTTTAGTTAGTTTGATCTGTTGATTATCTCTAGTGAGTACTTTTGAGAGAGTGTTATAATAGCACTTATCCGATAGCTGTATTATGTGGTGCCCATCGATTTGTAGAGCCTCTACTGCTTTTTGAAGTGCCATGTCTAGATTCTGAGCAGTTATAGGTTTAACTAGATATGTTACTAACTGTAGCTCAACAGCTTTGATGAGGTAGCCGTTGTCGGTATGGGCAGTTGTAATGATGATAGGTGTCGTTTTGTCATCGATACGGATCTGCTCTATCATCTCAAGTCCACTTTGACGCGGCATTTTGATATCGGTTATGATGATATCTGGTTTGCATCTAGTGTAGAGCTCTAGTGCTTTAGACGCACTATTGGCAGATAGAGTTTTCATGCAGATTCTATTCAGATACTCTACAGCATTCTCTAAGATAAGCTCATCATCATCAACATACAAAATAGTTAGGTTAGAAATTGAGTTTTGCATATGACATTATAGTATATGTTGATCTATTTTAAGCTATCTACACACCAAGTTGCGCTAATATATTGCAATCTATTTTTTAAAGGGTTGGTGCATGAAGAAAGTTGAAGCTATTATTAAGCCTTTTCGTCTTGAAGAGGTCAAAGATGCGTTAGCAGATATCGAAGTTACTGGTATGACTGTGAGTGAAGTTAAGGGGTATGGTCGCCAGAAAGGACATAGTGAGCTCTATAGAGGAGCAGAATATGTTGTTGACTTTTTGCCAAAAGTTAAGCTAGAGATAGTTGTGGATGACGATCAGGTAGATAGTGTAGTAGATACCATAGCTGAAGCTGCTAAAACAGGTAAAATTGGTGATGGTAAGATTTTTGTTAGTGACATAGAGAAGATTGTCCGTATCAGAACGGGTGAGACTGATAGTGAAGCGGTTTAGGAGTAGATGATGGAAGATTTACCATATGTTATAGACACACTTTACGCCATATTTTGTATGACTCTAATCATTTTTATGGTACCTGGATTTGCGATGCTTGAGGCTGGACTTGTACGCAATAAAAATGTAACAACCGTTTTGACGGTCAATGTTATGATCTATGCAGTCGCTTCATTGATGTTTTTGCTGGTTGGTTACACGCTAGCGTTTGGTAGTTGGGAAAATACTGCTATGAGCATCTTTGCTGCTTTTATGTTTCAGATGGCATTTGTTGGTAAAACTGCAAATATCATGAGTGGCGGTATGAGTGAGAGAGTGCGCATACTACCTATGGCGATATTTACAGCCATCATGGCGGGTTTAATCTATCCACTTGTGGTCAATGTCTCTTGGGGAGCCGATCTGCTTAGTGACACATTTTTAGATCTTAACATGTATGATCTTGCTGGCTCTACAGTCATACACTCTACAGGCGGATGGGCTCTTTTGGCAGCCATTATCATCATGGGTCCTAGACTTGGCAGATATACAGCTGATGGTAAGATCCGTGTCATTCCTGCCTCAAATATCCCTCTAGTTGTGCTTGGTGCATTGTTGTTGTGGATTGGTTGGTTTGGATTTAATGGCGGTTCTGTTGGTGGCATAGCTACCAAAGAGGGGGCAGATGCCGTTGCTCTTACTATCATGAATACTAACACAGCAGGTCTAGCAGGTGCACTTGTAGCATCGATCATAATGTATATCCGCTATCGTAAGTTTGATATCACTATGATACTCAATGGAGCACTTGGCGGATTAGTCGCCATAACAGCAGGCCCAGATCTTTACAATATCTACCAACCTATACTTATAGGCGGTATTGGTGGCGCGCTTGTTGTATTTGCGGTCCCACTTTTTGATAAATTTCGCCTTGATGATCCAGTGGGTGCGCTCTCTGTTCACTTAGTCAACGGTATTTGGGGTACACTTGCAGTTGGTATTTTTGCATCAAATCCAGATGCTGGCATCACATTTTTTGGACAGCTTAAAGGCATCGTAGTGATAGGTGTATTTGTATTTGCTGCATCATTTACAGTTATCTATATTATCAATAAGTTGCTACCATTTCGCGCAGATGATGAGACGCAACAACAAGGTCTTGATGTCAGTGAGTGCGGAGTTGAAGCGTATCCTGAGTTTAAAAGATCTATATAGATACAGATGATATGATTTTAAGTTATTGGAGATGTGATTGATGGTATTGATGATAGATAATTACGACAGCTTTACATACAATATAGTCCAGTACTGTTTAGAGCTTGGCGCAGATCTTAAAATCATACGCAACGATGAGTTAAGTCTTGATGAGATAGTAGCTCTTAGACCCAAAAAGATCATCATCTCTCCAGGTCCTGCTACCCCAGATGATGCTGGTATTACACTTGAAGTGATAGAGTACTTTAAAGATAAGTTGCCTATCTTTGGAGTCTGTTTAGGTCATCAGAGCATAGCTCAAGCTTTTGGAGCCAAGATTGTAAGAGCATCAAATATGATGCATGGCAAAACATCTATGGTTGAGTGTAGCGATGAATGTGTTATATTTAAAGGAATTCCTCAGCTCTTTAGAGCTACAAGGTACCACTCACTTATAGTTGAGAAATGTAGCTTAAATGATGATATTATTCCAACTGCATATAGCCAAGACGATGACGAAATCATGGCACTCCGTATCAAAAATCGTCCCATATATGGTCTTCAGTTTCATCCTGAATCTATCATGAGTGAACATGGCCGAGATATGCTACAAAACTTCTTAGAGCTATGAGTGCAAGATCTACCCTTGTAGTAGCACTTATATTTAACTCTTTACTGCTTCTCTATTTTGCTCAATCTCTCTCTATAACTTACCATGGAGCTAGGATTATCTATGAGGAACATAGTGCTATAGGTTATATCTTAAGGGCTTTGCTTGATCTGTTTGGATCTAGTGATATAGTAGTAAGAGCACCTCTGATCTTAATGAATAGCTTAAGTGCTTTGCTTCTTTATGCTATCTCAGCAGACTATATCTCATCGGAGCGCGAGAGAGTTTGGCTGGTAGTGATATTTTTGCTACTTCCAGGCGTAATTAGCTCATCACTATTGGTAGATGGTGCCGCTTTTGTTACGCTAGCACTTTTTTTCTATGTCTATTTGCGAAAAAAAGTGGCACATTATGCAGATCTTATGTTGCCATTTATGCTGATTGCCCAGAGTGCCTTTTTGCTACTTTTTGCTAGTTTGAGTCTCTATGCTTTTATAAAAAAAGAGTACAGGTATATGGTTTTATATCTTTTGTTATTCTGCCTAAGTCTATATCTACACGGTTTTAATACGGGTGGATTGCCGATGAATCAGTTCTTAGATACCCTTGGGCTCTATGGTGCTCTATTTTCACCAGTTATTTTTCTATATATCATATATGTGCTATACCACCGCATTGTCTTAAAGCAGATAGATTTACTACTGATTATCTCATCTTCTGCTTTTGTGCTCTCGCTGCTGCTATCTTTTAGACAGCGAGTTGAGGTGGAGATGTTCGCCCCATATCTACTGCTCTCTTTGCCGCTAATTATGCAGACATATTGCAGCTCATATAGAGTTAGGCTCCCACAGTTTCGTAAGAGATATAAGAGTTTATTCGTTGTAGCTATGCTTTTCTTGTTGGTGCATGTAGCAGTAGCACTCTCAAATAAGATCCCATATAGATTTTTAGACAACCCTAGCAGTTATTTTGCCTATAGGACACATGTGGCCAATGAGTTGAGCTCGAAACTAAAACAGATGGGCATAGAGTGCATTGATGCTGATGATAAGAAGATGCAACTTAGACTAAAATTTTATGGCATTAAGCAGTGCGACAGATACAAATTACACAAAGATGGAACTCAAGATGCAAAAAGTGTTACTATAAGTTACTTTAAAACTGAAGTAGCTAAATTCTATGTTTCAGATCTACACAAATAATAATAACTATTATAAGCCTTAACATTATAGAGGCTCAAGTAAGCTCTACATGATATAATTACCCCAAACAGATTTTCAAGGAGTTGCAATGGCTCAAAGAGCGATTCGTGAATATGACGGTAAAGCAATTTTCTCAAAGCATTGGGAGAAGTACTTTAGTGGGTTTCATTATGGTTTTAAGTCGGTATTGGTTACTAGCGGACAAGAGTTGCTAGATAAAGCACAAGAGCACGGGTTTGAGTGGCTAAAACAAGAGGCGTTGGTGGCAAAACCCGATATGCTTTTTGGAAAAAGAGGCAAAAATGATCTTGTTCTTTTTAAGAGTTCTAAACCAGGCGATGTAACACTAGAGGAGGCTGCTGCTTGGATCGATGCTAAGATGGCAGTAACCACTACACTTCTTACGGGTCAACACGGTCATCTAACACACTTTATAGTTGAGCCATTTACTCCACACTCTCAAGAGCAAGAGTACTACATCTCTGCTACAACAGTTGGTGAAGATGATGTTCTATATATGTCTGCTGAAGGCGGCATGGAAGTTGAAGAGGGTTGGGATGAGAAGGTAAATGAGGTAACTATACCTATCAACATGAGTGATGCTGATATGGAGCATGCTGTTCGTGCTAAAGTGCCATCAGATATAAGCTCAAGCGACAAAGAGGCATTTACATCATTTGCTATACAGTTTTTTAGATTCTATCGAGATTTAAACTTTGCTTATCTTGAGATAAACCCTATTGTTATGTTAGAAAACAATAATATGGCAATCTTAGACCTTGTTGCAAGATTGGATGATACAGCAGGCTTTATGATGGTAGATGAGTGGGGTGAGATCGAGTATCCTACAGCATTTGGCATGGAGGATCAATCCCCTGAAGAGAAGGCAATAGCAGAGGCAGACTCTAAGTCAGGCGCATCTCTTAAGCTTACTATCTTAAATCCACTTGGTCGTATCTGGACTATGGTTGCAGGAGGCGGAGCTAGTGTTGTCTATGCAGATACCATTGCAGATCTTACAGGAGATGTTTCACAGCTTGCAAACTATGGTGAGTATAGTGGAGGACCAACAACTGGTGAGACTAAGTTCTATGCAGATACACTTATAGATCTGATGACAAGAACTCCAGATGCAGAGGGTAGAGACAAGATACTTATTATTGGTGGTGCTATTGCAAACTTTACTGATGTTGCCAAGACTTTTACCGGTATCATCCAGTCGTTTGAGGAAAATATCGAAAAGATGCGAGAGCACAATATTCAGGTCTATGTTCGCAGAGGTGGACCAAACTATGAAAAAGGTCTCAAAGATATCAAAGAAGCAGCCGATAGATTAGGTCTATATATAGAAGTTTATGGTCCGCAGACCCATGTTACAGATATCGTGCGTATGGCACTTGAGAAGTAGGGAGAGAGAATGTCAAAATTATTTACCAAAGAGACACAAGCGATTTTTTGGAACAACAACAAAAGTGCTATTCAACGGATGTTGGATTATGATTACACTATCTCAAGAGAGACGCCTTCAGTAGCGGCTATTGTAGCTCCAACTTCAAACAATAAGTTTGAGAAGTTTTTTTACGGTCCTGATGAGGTTATGATCTCAGTTTACAAAAGCACAGCAGAAGCAGCACAAGCATTCCCAAATGCAGATGTGCTCTTAAATTTTGCATCTTTTAGAACAGCCTATGATGTAACCATGGAGGCTATTGAGATCAAGGGTCAGTTTAAGACTATTATGGTGACAGCTGAAGGTATTCCTGAGAGATTAGCTAGAAAGATGAATCAGACAGCCAGAGATTCTGGTGTTACAGTCATAGGGCCTGCTACTGTTGGTGGTATTGCTCCAGGAGCATTTAAGATAGCAAATGTTGGCGGAACCATTACAAATATAGTAAACTCAAAACTTCATCGTGCAGGTTCTTGTGGACTTGTAACGCGTTCAGGTGGACTTTTTAATGAGTTATCAAATATCATAGCAATCAATGCTGATGGTATTGCTGAAGGTGTGGCTATTGGTGGAGATCGCTTTGTTGGCTCTGTATTTATAGATAATCTTTTAAGAATGGAAGAGAATCCAGATGTAAAATACATGCTACTTCTTGGTGAAGTTGGTGGTACAGAAGAGTATAAGGTTATTGATGCAGTTAAGTCTGGTAAGATCAAAAAGCCTATTATAGCTTGGTGTATAGGAACTATTGCTAAGCAGTTTAGCTCAGGTGTGCAGTTTGGACATGCTGGAGCAAGTGCAAATGCAGATGCAGAGACAGCAGAGGCTAAAAATAGAGCAATGGCAGAAGTTGGTATCCATGTACCTGAGAGCTTCAACGATCTTCCAGCAACTATCAATGAAGTTTATGAAGAGCTTAGGGCTAAAGGGGTTATCACAGATATAGAGGAGCCAGAGCTTAAGATTGTACCAAAAGTACGCCGTGCCAAAGAGTTTATCTGTACAATCTCTGATGATCGTGGAGATGAGGCGACATATGCAGGTTTCCCAATTAGCTCAGTTGCTACACCAGATACAGGTAAAGGCATAGGTGATGTCATATCACTTTTATGGTTCAAAAAACAGTACCCTAAATGGGCATCTGAATTTATAGAGACAGTTTTAAAAACTGTTGCAGATCATGGCCCAGCAGTTAGTGGTGCACACAATGCAAAAGTGACTGCAAGAGCAGGCAAGAGTGTTGTTGAGTCATTGGTAACTGGGCTACTTACGATTGGTCCTAGATTTGGTGGAGCTATTGATGGTGCTGCTAAGTACTTCAAGTACGCAGATGATAACAATCTTTCACCAAAAGAGTTCTTGGGCTATATGAAAAAAGAGGGTGTGCCAATACCAGGTATCGGTCACCGTATCAAATCTCTTAGAAATCCAGATCTTAGAGTAGAGGGTCTAAAAAAGTTTGCAAAAGGGAACTTTCCATCAACCCCACTGTTAGACTATGCTCTAACAGTAGAGCAGTTAACTACTAGCAAGAAAGATAACCTTATTCTTAATGTTGATGGAACCATAGGTATCTTAATGGTAGACATGTGGAGAGCATTAGGCTATAGTGAGAGTGAGATAGAGGACTTCATAGAGAGCGGAACTCTAAATGCATTCTTTATTGTAGGAAGATCTATAGGTTTTATAGGCCATGTTCTTGATGAGAAACGATTAGGTATGCCAATGTATCGTCACCCAATGGATGATATACTCTACAATGTAGAAAAAGCAGAAGAGCTGTAGAGCTCTTCTGTACCAACTAACCTCATGCTTTAAAACCCACAACACAATAATATGTTATAATACCTCAAATTAGATACTATATTTACAGAGGTTTATTATGTTCAAAAAAGCATTTACACTATTGGAGTTAGTCTTTGCCATAGTGGTAATAGGCATTATCTCAATAGTCCTTATACCAAATTTTGATAAAAACAACTCAGGTGAAGCAGCTTACCAGATTGCAGAGCATCTACGCTTAGCTCAACATCATGCGATGGTTGAGGATTTTACAGGAGCAGGCGCAGGAGCACCTGTTCCTGCAGGTGCAAATTGGTGGAGAGTAGCTTTTAGTAATGCTACTCCATTCTGCTACGATATCACTCCAGATGGTAATCCTGCTAATGCAGCCATAGACCCACTAAGCAAACAGCCACTCAGCTGTGCCAATAGAGTTACCGATCTAACACAACAGTTTGGGGTTAGTGGTATCGATTTTACTGCTTGTAATAATTTTAGAACAATAGGCTTTAATAACATAGGTGAACCAATCTCAGCTAATGTTCCTTTAGATCTAGATTGCAATATTACTATCACTACCGATGATCTAGAGACTGCTACTGTAACCATCACAGCTAGAACAGGTTATATAGATGTGACCAACATAACGGTACCATAATTTGTAAAGATGTTAAAGTCTGCCTTTACACTATTGGAGCTAGTCTTTGTTATAGTAGTAGTAGGCATCATTTCAATAGTCCTTATCCCAAATTTCAACAAAAACAACTCAGGTGAAGCAGCTTACCAGATTGCAGAACATCTACGCTTAGCTCAACATTTAGCTATGGTGGAAGATTTTACGGGTCGGTCTGCCACTTGGCAAGCAAGATTGTGGCGTATGAGGTTTACTAACTCACCACAAGGGTTTTGCTACACTGTTTTTGCAAATAGAGATGAGAATCGAAATGCAGATCGCATTGAGAGTGCCATTGAT
>Ga0256834_1001470_pt1 | contig 15968 bp, 15 predicted proteins | sample 4281140metaG_FD_190536 | JGI IMG/M metagenome (GOLD analysis project Ga0256834, IMG submission 190536) | Hydrothermal vent microbial communities from East Pacific Rise, Pacific Ocean - 4281-140 | ecosystem: Environmental > Aquatic > Marine > Hydrothermal vents | place: Pacific Ocean: East...
TAGCAACAGCAATTATTTCTATAGTTTTAATTGGTTTATTAATCAGATATTTTTCTGTAGAAATGTACGGAATGTATACAAAAATCTATAATTATTTGCTTATTTTTGCTTTTTTGGTAGATTTGGGACTTTATACAATTACAATTAGAGAAATTTCTCAAAATAAAAATGAAACTGAAAAAATTATTTGAAATATTTTAACTCTTAGAGTTTTATCTGGAGCAATTGTGATTTTTATGGCTTTAATAATAGCTTACTTTTTACCTTGATATAATTCTACTTTAGCTTTTTTTTCTATTTTTATAGTTTCAATTTTTACTATAATTTGACTTATAAATTCAACTTTGCTTTCCTTGATGCAGGCTTATATGAAAATAGAATTTTCTATGATTTCTGCTATTTTATGAAAATTATTAAACTTATTTTTGATTTTTTTAATTATAAAATATTTTTTTATTTTTCCTGAATGAACAAGTGATTCAGCTTTTTTTGCTCCTTTTTTATGGATTTTATGAGCTTGAATTTTTTGAATAATTTTAAATACTTTTCTAAATTTTTTTTATGCAAACAAAATTGCTAAAATTAGATTTAGATTTGATAAAGATTATTTGAAATATATTTTAAAAATTTCTATTCCATACTGAATTGCAATTTTTCTTTGAGTTGTTTATTTGAAAATTGATGTAATTTTACTTTCTGTTTTAGAACCAATTTGACAAGCTGATAAAAGTGTTGCTTTATATTCTTTGCCAATAAAAATTATTGAAGTAATAATGATGCTTTGAGCATTTTTTTTGAATTCAGTTTTACCATTATTAACAGAAAATTTTAAGCAAAAAAATTTTAAAAAATATGAAGAAATTATTTTAAATTCTTTCAAAGTTTTATTTGCTTTTTGAGTTTGAGTTCTTAGTTTATGATTATTATTTAGAGATTATTTAATAAGAATTATTGCTTGAGATTCAGCCAGTAAATATTTGTCAAATGAAATAAATAGATATACTTCCAGTGATGCCTTTGTGATAGTTTTGTTTGTTTTGCTTTTTTATTTTATAAGTTTACTTTTTACTTATATTTTGATTTCAACAGAAAAACAATCAAAACTTTTGAAAATAAATATTATAGTTACAGTTATAAATATTGTTTGAAACCTGATTTTTATTCCAAAATATTCTTTTGTTTGAGCTTGAATAGTTACAGTTTTTTCACAAGTTTTGCTTCTTTTTTTATGATATTTTTATACTAAAAATTTAGTAAAAATTAATTTTCCTATAAAATATATTTTTTGAATTTTAATATTAGGATTTTTTATTTTTGCTTTTTGAACTTTTTTAACTACAAAATATTCTATTTGATTATATTTAGATGTTTTGCTTTATTGATGAGCTTTATTTGGAATTTATTCATTTATAATTTTTAAAATTTTGACATATAAAAAAAATAAATATAATTAAATAAATTCCTTTATTTAATAAGTGTTACTTTTAAAAAAGGGAAATAATCCCTCCCCCTACGGGTACTCCCTTTGAAAAAGGGAGAAAATATAGGAAGAAATAAAATTAATTTTAAAAATAACCAAAAAAAATATGTTAGTACCAAAAGCAAGTGTTTTTGAAAGAATAGAACAAAGTATAACTCTTTTTAAAAATAATTTTGCACAAATTTTTTTACCACTTTTCGTTTATAAATTTTTGACACTTTGATTTATTTTTTATGCTATTTCCTTTTTTTCTTTACAAAAACTTGATATAGAAAAAATATTTAATGCCTCTAATTCTTGAGGAGAATGGTGGCCAATTTTACTTTTCAATAATTATTTGATTTATGTATTATTAATTTTTTTTATTTTTTTTATAGTTTATATTATTTTTGTAATTCCTTTTTTTATTGCAACAATAAAAGCTATAAAAAATAGTTATTTTGAAGTTGAAAATAATTTGAAAGATAATATAAATTATTGATTTTCAAGAATGTTCCAACTTTTTAAAACTTATTTTTATATTTTTAAATATGTTTTTTTAATTCCAGCTTTAGTTATTATTTTTTGATCTACATTTCTTGTACTTTGAGAATATCAAAATATAGATTTTTTTCTCAAGATATGAACTTTTACATTCTTTTTTTGAATTATTTTAACTATAACTTTTTATATTTATAGATGAATAGAAGTTACTTTTTCTTTATATTCAGCAATTGATAAAGATGAATTTGATAAAGAAAATTTTGAAGATTCTGTTAGTTTAACAAAAAATAATTGGTGGAGAATTGTTTGAAATATTTTACTTATTTCTATAATAATTTTTTTATTTTTGTGATTAATATCAAAAATATTATGATATTTTCTTACTAAGCAGGAATTTTGAACAAACAGTATAGAAGTGGTAAAAAATTTTTTAATTTATATTCAAACTTTTAATATTCTAGATTTTACAATAAATTTAATTGATATTTTTTTTGTTGCTGTTTTTGAAATTTTTATGTTTGTATTTATTTATATTTTTTACAAAAGAATTGAATTAGAAAAAAATGGTGATACAAGTTCAAAAGAAAAATTAGATATAGTTGATAAAAAAGAAGTTAGAGAATTTTAAAAACCCTCCCTCTCTCCTGAATCCTCTCTCCCTGATAGGGAGAAAGGGGCTACAAAAGTAGTTATAAGAAAAAAACAAGAGGCTAAAGCCACTTGTTGTAATAAAAATATTTTATATTGTAACAAGATTAATAAAAAATGTTTAAAAAAAATCTTTTTTTAATATGAAAAATAATTTTCTTAATATTATTTTTATCTACACTTTTTTTTACAAATTCTTTTGCTGTAATAAAAGAAACACCTTTATCTAAAACCCTCTCTCCTGAATCCTCTCTCCCTTGAGGGGAGAAAGGGGCTGCAAAAGAAGAAAAAATAAATATTTCTTTAAAAATAAATAAAGAAGAATTTGATATAGAAGATGTGATAGAAGTTGAAATTTTTTTGGAATCTAAAAATAAAGAAATTTCATGAAATATAGAAATTGATTGATTAGATAATTTTTCTGTTATTTCTCAATCTAAAATTAGAAAATTTAGTTCGGATTCTTTGTGAAATTTATTTGAAAAAATAAATGTAAAATTAAAATTAAAACCTAAAAAATCAGGAACTTTTTTTATCTGACCTATAAAATTAAATTGAGTAGAAAAAACAAAAAAATATAAAATAATTGTAAGTTGAGAAAGATTATTTGTTTGAAATAATAATGCTGGTGTTAATGCTTTTTTGAATTCCTCACCCCAACCCTCTAACTCCTTATCTTCTGATTTTGAAGCCCTCTCTCCTGAATCCTCTCTCCCTTTCGGGGAGAAAGGGGCTGCAAAAAAGGAAAATAAAATAGAAGAAGAAGATAAAAAAGAAGAAAAGAATAAAGAAATAGAAGAAGAAAAAATAGATATTTCAGATATGAAAACTATTTATTTAAATGAAAAAAAATTGTACCCAAATATTTTTTCTTTTAAATCAATTTTTATATTATTATTTATTATTTTATTATATTTTTTATTTAATTTTTTGAAAAAATATTTAATAATTAAGAAAAATTTAAAAAATAATTTTGAGCAAAAAATTTCTGAAAAAAAGAAAAAAATAGATTTTTTAAAATTAATTTCTGATTTAGAATTAAAAATTTGAGATTATGAAAAAGAAGTTTTTTACCATAAAATAGGGAATATATTTAGAATGTTTTTAGATGAAAAAAATAATAAGCAATTATCAAATAAATCATTAAAAGAATTAGAAAATATTTTAAATGAAAAATATTTTAATTTATATAAAAAAATTTACTATCCAGAATATTCTCCTTATTCTGATACAATTGAAGAAAGATTGAGAATATTAGAAGAATTTAAAAAAATATTTGGTAAATAATCCCTCCCCCTATGGGTACTCCCTTTGAAAAGGGAGAAAATAATTTGAATTGACTTAATAAAAAAATAATATACTGAAACTCTTACTAATTTTAAAATAATAAAAAATAAATTATGGACTTTTTTGCTGATATACATTTTCTTGATAAGCAATATTTTTATATGTTTTTTTTGCTTCCAGTAATTATTTTTTATTATTATTTTAGTAATAAAAAAAATTCTAAAAAAATAGTTTTTTTAGAAGATATGCAAAAAATATATTGAAAAATAAATTATTTTTTTATATGAAAAATAATTTTAATCACACTTATTTTTTCTGTTTTTATCATAATTTTAGCTAATCCTAATAAAATAAATGTTTCTGAAAATATTAAAAAAAATTGAATTGATATAGTTTTTGCTCTTGATATTTCTAAAAGTATGGAAGCAGAAGATTTGAAGCCAACAAGGATAGAAGCTGCTAAAAATATTTTACAATCTTTTATAAAAAATTTAAAAACTGATAGAGTTTGATTAGTTGTTTTTGCTTGAAAGCCTTTGACTTCCATTCCTTTGACTTTTGATTATAATATTTTAGATGAAACTCTTTGAAATTTGACAACAGATTCTTTAAATCAAAATGTAAGATGATTGAATTGAACTGCTGTTTGAGATGCTTTATTAATTAGTAAAAAATTATTTTTGAAGCAATTATTCCATCCCCCAACCCCTTCCCTTAAGCCTAAGGGAAAGGGAGAAGATGAAAAAGAAAAAAATAGAGAAAAAGTTATTATTTTGTTGACAGATTGAGATTCTAATAGATGAATTAATCCTGTTTTGGTTGCAAAATTATTAAAAAAAGAAAAAATAAAAATTTATACAATTTGAATCGGAAGTAAAAAATGATGAATAATAAAATTCAAAGTTTGACCTTTTGTCCAAACACAAACAATTCCTCCATTAAATGAAGAAACTCTTAAAGAAATTTCAAAAATTTCGAATTGAGAATTTTTTAGAGCTGTAGATAATAAAAGTTTTGAAAAAATTTTTGAAATTTTATCTAAATTAGCAAAAAATGATATTGAAGTAAAAATAATAAAAAATACAAAAGAATATTATAAAATTTTTTGGATTATTTTAGTTATTTTAATTTTTTTATTATTTTTACTTGAAAATAGAAAAAATTAACTGAAGCTATACTTAATAGAACATATATTTTTTATTAATAGTTTTATTTTAAAAAATATTTTTTTGACAAACACAAAAAAATCTATATATATAGTAATATAAGTTTTTTGATTCAAATTTTATATTGAAATAAAAAAATCTAAATTATGATAATTTTGAAATATAAATATAGTTATCATAGTTTACTATTTCAATTTTAATTTTCTGAAACTAACTTGTACAATTTATAAGATAAATTTAATTTTTAATAAAAAAAATTATGAAAACTATAGAAGTAAGTGAAGAATTATATGAACAAATAACTTTTTTAAAACAAGCTTTACCTGATAAAGAAGGTAATCCTATAGAAAATGATGCACAAGTTTTGGAACTTATTGTTTGAAGTTTTATGTGATTTATAGAAGAACAAGCACATTCTAATGATGCTGAATCTGAATGAGATTCTGAATCTGAATGTTGTGGTTCTTGAAAATGTTCAAAATAAAAAACTAAAAAAAGTAAGAAAATTTTTTCTTACTTTTTTTGTGCTTAAATGTTTTTATGCTTAAAATCTTTTTATCATCAATAAACCCAAGGAGCAATTTGATTTAATAGAAAACCTCATAAAAACAGAACTAAAAGTCATAAAATAGCTTTAACAATATTTGTTTTTATTTTTTCTTTCATTCAAGAACCAAATCAACTCATAGAAAGCATTATTCAGTTTATTACTAAAAATAAAACTCAAACAATTAAAACTAAATAAGTTAAAAATGTTATAAATACTGAAATAACACTTTTCAAACTTCAAAATCATTTTTCTTGATAACAATCATAAGTCATTGAAGCTGGACATATTAAATCAGTTATTTTTTCAATACTTCAAGCAGCTCTTCATTCAGCAGGAGTACATTGTTCCAAAGCTCATCAAAGTGCAAATGCACTTGCAGAAATAGTACAATTCATTCAAGGCACAGGTTCTTGAACACTTACAATTATATATCCTCAAACTCAAAATTCTGCTTCTGCCCAATCTTTTGCTTCACCAGATCATGAAAGAGGATCTAAAGTATTTCAAAAAACAATTGAAAAATTAATGAAGAATAAAGAAATTATTAATAATATTTTTTTAAACATTTTTTTTTATTTTAAAAAGTATAAAATATTTTTCTAGTTTTTTTTTTAAAGTTTACTTTTTTTTGAAAAAAATCAAGTAAAAGTTTTTTAATTTTTTTTAAACTGTTTCAAAAACTCAACTAACCATTAAAAAAATATAAATAAAAAATATTACTAAAAATAATAATCATTCCAATTTATTAACTTTTCAATCTCAAAAAGCCAACATTCATCAAATTAAAACTATTCATAAAAGCAAAGCCTGAAGTGCCGTTAATCACAATTCCATTTCTTTTCACAAAATTCAAGCCAAAATTATCATAACTGGAATTGTCAAAAGTACTGTTGCAACAGAAGCTCAAAAACTAATATTTATAACAGTTTGCATTTGGTTTCTTTTTGCAGCTTTTATAGCCGTCATAAACTCAGGACTAGCTGCAATAATAGCAACAGCTAAAGCTCAAAGTCAAATTGGTATACTATAATGAACAATTTGTTTATTCATAAAAATACTCAAAAATTCTGCCATTAATCATATAACTATAATTAAAGAAATAAGTCAAACTATATGATATAATCCATTTATTTTTTTTATTTTTTTCTTTATATTTTCATCAGTTATAAGTTTTGCATTTTTATATCTAAAAAATCAAGAATGAGTTATAGTTTGAAATTTGTAAAAAACATAAATCATTACAGCATAAATTACAACTAAAAAATAATTATAAGATTTTATTAACTCTTTTGGCAAAAAATCTGGAATAACCATTGCAGCAACAACAGAAACAAATATTATTAAAAGATAAGTATTAGAACTATCAACATTATATTTTTGGGTTCAATAAGTTATTCATCAAATAAAAATAGCAAGTCAAGCAAGTCAAGCTAAATCCAGCATCAAGGCTGAAACTATTATATCTCTTGCTAAAGTGACATTATTATCAGGAGCATTACTCATCATAATTCAAATAATTATAACTTCAACAGTAACAGCAGAAATAGTCAAAACAATTGTTCAATAAGGTTCTCAATATTTTTTTGCTAATTTTTCAGCATGATGAGCAACTCACATTGCTGAATAAATTATTAAACAAAAAATTGCAAAAAAAGTTATTAAGCTGAAAAAATTACTAGCTTCAATAAGAGACTTAAAAGGAAATAAAACTACTAAAAATATTAAAGAAAATATTAAAGCTTTTTCATTTTTTAAATATTTTATCATAAATTTTTTTATTTAAATTATAGCTACTCCCTCTTCTTAAAAAAGGAGAGGGTTGGAGTGTGGTCTTTTTATTTTTTTATTATTTTTAAAAATTTTTCTACAACTAATTCTTGAGAAAGAGTTGCATCTATTTCGAAAGTACAAATTTTTGAAATTTCTTCTTCCTCAATTATTGCAGAATTTTTTCTTCTTGCAAATTCTTCATTACACATAAAAACTCACCTTGCTTCAATTCTTTCTTCCAAAATAGAATTAGGAATATTTAAAAAAATAGTTGAATATTTTGAATCAAGTTCAGGTTTTTCTCTTCTTAATTTTTTTAATCATAAAATATCAATTTCTTTTATTACAATTTTTCCTAAATTAATTCAATTTTCTAAAACATCTTTATACTTTGTTCCATAATAATCAGTTCAATGAACTGTAGCATATTCTAAAAATTCACCTTTATTTATTCAGGTTACAAATTTTTCTTTTGAAATAAAATGAGAATCAACTCATCTTATTTCACCTTTTCTTGGTTCACGAGTTCTATAAGATAATGGAAAAATAATATCTTCTAGATTTAAATTTTTCAAATTTTTTATTAAAGTCCCTTTTCAAGAACCAGTTAATCACATTATAAAATATATGTGTCACATTTTTTTATAGTATTAAAAAATAATTTTGCACATTATATAGCATTTTTAAAAAAATAAAAATTTAATTTTGAAAAAAAATAAAAAATGTTTATAATGCTGTAAATATTAATAATAATAAAAAATGATAGAAATAAAAAATTTAAAAGTAAAAGTATGAAAAAAAGAAATTTTAAACTGAGTTAATTTAGAATTTGAACTTGGAAAAAATTATTGTTTACTTTGAAAAAATGGTAGTTGAAAATCTACTCTAAGTTCTGTTCTAATGGGAAATCCTAATTATGAAATAGTTGATTGAAAAATAAAAATAGAATGAAAAAATTTACTTGAATTATCTCCAGAGGAAAGGAGTAAAGCAGGGATTTTTCTTTCTTTTCAAAATGTTCCAGAAATCCCTTGAGTAAAATTATCTGAATTTTTGAGAATTATTTATAATACACATTTAAAAATTAAAAAACCAGAAATTAGAGAATTATCACCATTTTTATTTAAAAGATTTATAAAAAAATATTTGGAAGAATTACATATAGATGAAAAATTTTTAAACAGAGATTTGAATGTAGGTTTTTCAGGTTGAGAAAAAAGAAAAATAGAAATTCTTCAAATGAAACTTATAGAACCAAAATATATTATTTTAGATGAAATTGATTCTTGACTTGATCTTGATGCTTTCAAAAAAGTTGCAGAATTATTAAAAAAATTATCAAATAGAAAAAATTCTATAATAATTATCACACATTATTTCAAAATTTTAGAATATCTGAAAATAGATAAAGTTTATGTTATGAAAAATTGATTAATTGAAAAATCTTGAGATAAAACTTTGGTAGAATATATTTCTAAAAATGGTTTTGAAAATTAAAAAAAATAATTTTTAAAAGTTCTAAAAAAATGTCTATAAAAAAATTTCCACTTGAAAAAAAAGCTCCAATAGTAGCTACAATTGCAGCACTTTTTTTAGCTTTAATCAAATTTTGAGCTTGAATTTTTTCAGGTTCTGTAGCACTTTTAGCTTCTGCTATTGATAGTTTACTTGATACTTTAATTAGTATTTTTAATTATTTTGCAATAAAATTTTCTTTAAATAAAGCAGATAAAGAGCATAATTATTGACATTGAAAAATGGAAGCTATAGCAGCAACAATGGAAGGAGCTATTATAATTTTATCAGGTTTATATATTTTATATACCTCAATTAAAAAAATTATTTTTCCTGAAGAAATTGCATATATAAATTGGACAATTTTTGTGATGTTAATAAGTATTATTGTAACTTTTTTCCTTGTTTATTTTTTGAATTATGTTTATAAAAAAACAAATAATTTAGTTATAAAAGCAGATTCTCTTCATTATAAAATTGATTTAGTTACAAATATTGTAATAATTATAGTTTTAGCAATTTTGTATTTTTTTCCTAGTTTATCTTTTATAGATTGAGTTATTGGTTTTATAATTTGAATTTATATAATTAGAGAGGCTTATAAACTTGTAAAACAAGGTGTAGATTTGCTTTTAGATAAAGTTTTGGGAGAACATAAAAAAGTAGAAGATATTTTAGAAAATTTTTTAAAAATTTCAAAAGCAGAATCTTTTCATTGATTGAAAACTAGAGCTTGATGAAGTAAAGATAAATTTGTAGAATTTCATTTTGTTATGAATCCAGAAACAACTATTTTAGAAGCCCATAATCTTTGAGATAAAATGGAAGAAGAAATAAAAAAATTGGACAAAAATTCTATTTGGCATATAGTATGGCATATTGATCCATATGATGATTCTTGAATAAATGATTGTTATTAAAAAACTTTTTAATTTTAAAATTATGAAAAATAATATTATAGAACAAAAATTTTTAGAAGCTACAAAAAATATTTTAGAAAAAAATTTAAAATTTTTGGAAAAACCTTATAGTGAAAATAAGGTGGTTTTGGTTTATGATTCAGACTCAAAATTGTCTAATTTTTTAGCAAAATGATATATAGAAAATTTAAAAAATTATAACCATCCCCTAACTCCCTCCTTAATAAGGAAGGGGGAAATTGAAATAATTAATTTTGATGAAATAAAAAAAGAAAATTTAAAAGAAAAACTTATTAATTTAAAAAAAAATTCTACTGTGATTTTAGTTCAATCAACTAATTTTAGAATAGAAAATTTTAGAATTAGAATGACTTTGCATAAATCTTGAATTTGATGTTTAGAACATAATCATTTGTGATATATTTCAGATAAACAAGTTGAAAATTATGCTGATGCAATTGAATATAAAACTCCATATTATGAAAAATTATCAAAAAAATTAAAACAAATTTCTGATAATGCAAATACTTTAAAAATTATTTCAAAAAATTGAAATGAATTAATTTTTGAATGATGATTTGAAGATATGAAACAAAATACAGGAAATTATGAAGGAAAAAATAGAGGTTGAAGTTTTCCTATTTGAGAAAATTTTACTGAAATAAAAAATTTTGCAAAAGCAAATTGAAAAATTTCAATAAGAGCATTTCCAGACACAAAAATGATAACTCATTTTTTAAAAGAACCTTTTACTCTTGAAATAAAGGAAAGTTTAGTTGTCTCTTGGTCTGAAAATACTCCAAAAAATTTTGTAGAAATTTTGGAAAAAATAAAGCAAAATGAAGATGGAGAAATTTATTTGAGAGAATTGGGTTTTGGTTTAAATAATTGAATTAGTTGGGAAAAAAATTTGAATGATGTAAATGCTTTTGAAAGAATTGCTGGTTTTCATATGTCTTTATGAAAAAAACATTGAATTTATAGAAAAAAATTTCATAGAAAAATTATACAAAGATATCATATTGATGTTTTTTCAGATACACATAAAATATTTTTTGATGATAAATTAATTTTTGAAAAAGAAAGGTTTGTAATTTAAGGGAGTTTAAAATTTAAAATATATTTTTTTATTTACTATAAAAAAAAGTATAAAAAAATTGAAAAATTTAAAAAAATACTAAAAAAGTTTGATAAATAAAGTTTTTCTATTATAATCACCCCATTATATTTTTTAATCTTAAGAAAAGCTTAAATTAAAATCTTTTAAAGGTACTTAAAAAGTAGTATACTAAAAGATTAAATTTTTTATAATTTAATTTCAATAAAAAAATAAATGGTTGTAAATAAAAAAACTGAAAACACAAAAGTAGATGATTATTATTCTAATATAGATAATAATCATAAAAATGCTACAAATAATAATGAAAAAAAAGTAGTTGTTAAAAGAGTAAAAATTAGAAAAAAAGCTGTTATTAAAAAAGTTTCAGATGAGAAAAAAAATTATGTGAAACCAGAAGAAAAAAAAGAACTTAATTTAGAAGAAAAATTAAAAAAAAGAATTGTTTCTAATCCTGAAAATAAAAATTCTAATATTAGTTCTAATAATAATTATACAACAAATAGAAAGAATCCTAATTATAAAGGGAAAAATCCTAATTATAAAGGAAAAAATCCTAATTCACAAAGTAGTAATTTAAAAAATAATAATAATCAGCAAAACAATAAAAATAATTTTGGAAATAATAACTCTGGAAATAATAACTCTGGAAATAATACTTCTGGTAATAAAAATCCTAATTATAAGGGAAATAATGCCTCTGAAAATAAAAATCCCAATTATAAAGGAAACAATAATTCTGGAAATAATACTTCTGGTAATAAAAATCCCAATTATAAAGGAAATAATAATTCTTATAATAAAAGTACTGATACAAATAAAAAAACTTATAGTGCTAATAAAACTTGATATAAAGGAAATTTTAATAGAAATAATAATACTGAAAAAAATAAAACTAATACTAATACAGAGGGAAATATAACAGAAAGAGGTTCTAAAACTAAATGAACAAAAACTTTTGGAACAAATAAATATAAAGATAATTGAAATAAAACAAATTTTTCTAATAGAAATTCTGGAGGAAGAAATTTTTCTAATAGAAATTCTAGATTTAATAAAAAAGTTTTTTGGAAAAAAGAAGAAGAATCTGGATTTGTTAGAGCTAAGAAAACAAAAGATGTAGAAAAAAAGGAAACAAAAATAGAAGATATTAAACAACAATTAGTTGATAGAACTGGGCAAACTATTATAATAGATGATATTTTGTCTTTTAAAGAATTCTCAGAAAAAGCAGGTATTGCAATTCCAAGATTATTAATGGAATTTATGAGAAATGGTATGTCAATGAATATAAATTCAAAAATTGATTTTGATACTGCTTGTATTATTTGAGAAGCTTTTGAAATAACTTTTAAAAGAAATGAACATTCTTGATTTAGAGTTGAAGATGTTTTAGGTTGAAATTTAGCTGAATTATTAAAAAATGAAAATCAAGATGACTTAGTTGAAAGACCTCCAATTATAAGTATAATGTGACATGTTGATCATGGTAAAACTTCACTTTTAGATAATATTAGAAAATCAAAAGTAACTTCAACAGAAGCAGGTTGAATTACTCAAAGTATTTGAGCTTATCAAGTTGAACACCAAGGTAAAAAAATTACTTTTTTAGATACTCCAGGTCATGAAGCTTTTACAATAATGAGGGCTAGATGAGCTAAATCTACAGATATTGCTATTTTGGTTGTAGCAGCAGATGAATGAGTAAAACCACAAACTATTGAATCAATAAATCATGCAAAAGAAGCTGAAATTCCAATAATTGTTGCAATTAATAAAATGGACAAAGATTGAGCTAATCCTGACCATGTTAAATGACAATTATCAGAAAAATGATTAACACCAGAAGATTGGTGAGGTAATATTCCTATGATTCCAGTTTCAGCAAAAACTTGATTTGGTTTAGATGAACTTTTAGAAATGATTTTACTTGTTTCTGAAATGGAAAATTTGAAAGCAAATCCTAATAGATCAGCAATTTGAACAGTTATAGAATCACATTTAGATAAATCTTTATGAGCAGTTGCAACAGTTATTATAAATACTTGAACTTTGAAAAAAGCAGATTCTATTGTTTGTAAATGAGTTTATTGAAAAGTAAAAGTATTGAAAAATTTTGCATGAGTCTGAGTAAAAGAAGCATATCCTTCAGATCCAATTTTACTTACTTGATTAAATGAAGTTGTTGAATGATGAGATTTAATTCAAGTAGTTTGAGATATAGAAGCAGCAAGAAAAAAATCACAAGAATATTATGAAATTATGAGAAATAAAAAAGCTCAATCTATGAGTAATTTAGATGTTATAATGAGTAAAATAAAAGCTGGAAGTTTGAAAAGTTTAAAAGTTTTAATTAAAGCAGATTCTAATTGAAGTTTGGAAGCACTAAAAGGTGCTATTTCAAAACTTTCTACTCCTGAAACAAATGTTACTATTATTCATGCTTGAGTTGGTAATGTTACTGAATCAGATATAAATATGGCTGAATGAAGTAAAGCTATACTTATTTGATTTTGAGTTTGAGAAGCTTCTACAGCTAAAAAAATAATTATTAAAGCTGATGTTGAATATATAAATTCAAAAATTATTTACCATATTACTGAAAGAATAGAAAAAATTGTAACTTGAATGCTTGATCCAAAAGAAGAAACAATTATTCTGTGAGAAGCAAAAGTATGATGAATTTTCTTTACTTGAAAATGATTTATGATTTTATGATTAATTTTACAACCAGAATCAAAAGTAGAAGTAAAATGTCAAGTAAATGTTGTAAGAAAATGAAAATTAATTTGAAAATGAATGGTAGAAAATTTGAAATCATGAATGATAGAAATAAAAGATATAGAATGACCAGCTGAATGCTGAATAGAATTCAAATGAGATGCTCAAGTAGAAATGAAAGATACTTTGGAATTTTACAAAACAATTATTGTTAAATAAACTTCTAAAAAGCCATTTTTAGATAAAAAAGAAATTAAACATAAAAAAGTCAAAATTTTTTTTGACTTTTTGACTTTTTTTTATATACTGATGCAGTCCTTAATTAAAAACAATTTAGCCCCAATTAGAATGTTTTTATTAAACTAATATATTATAAATAGACAATACAATATGCCAATAATTAAATGAGCAAAAAAAGCTTTGAAGCAAAGTATAAGAAAAGCTTCTAGAAACTCTGCTTTTAAAAAAATGTTTACTGAAAGTAGAAAAGCTTTTGAAAAAGCAATTAAAGAAAAAGATTTAAAAGCTGCTAAAGCTGTTTGGGTAAATGAAAAAAAAGATTGAAAAAATGTAAAAGCTTGATTACAAGCAATTATTGATAAATTAGCTAAAAAGAACATTGTTCATAAAAATAATGCTTCTAGAAAAAAAGCTAAATATTCAAAAATGTTGAAAGAATTATCTTTAAATTCTAAATAAAAAAATCTTAATGAAAAAAGATACTAGAATATTAAATGGTGATATCAAAGCAAATAAAGTTCAATTAATAACTGATGATTGAGGAAATTTGTGAGAAATGTCTCTAAAAGAAGCTAAACAAAAAGCTTATGAAGCTTCACTTGATTTAATGTTAATGTGAAGAAAAGGTGATTTGACAATTATAAAAATGTTAGATTACTGAAAATTTTTATATAGAGAAAAGAAAAAAGAGCAAAAAAATAAATTAATCTGAAAAAATCCTGATCTTAAAACTATTAGAATAACTTTTAAAATTTGAGACCATGATTTAGAAATTAAGAAAAAACAAGCTTTGAAATTTGCTGAAAATTGACATCCATTAAAAGTTTCTCTTATGCTTAGATGAAGGGAAAATCATTATGCTAGTTTAGCATTTGAAAAAATGGAGCATTTTGTTTCTTTAGTAGAAGAAGTTTATAAATTAGAATGAAAAGTAAGAAAAAATTGAAATAATTTTGTTGCTATAATGAAAGTGATAAAGTAAAAAAATCCCTCCCTTTTTAGGGATTCCCCTTGTAAAAGGGAAAAAAATAAGAAAATAAATATTTTATAAAAAAAAGATTATGACTTTAAAAACAAGAAGTTGAGTAAAAAAAAGAGTAAAACTTACTTGAACTTGAAAAATTAAATTAGCTAAATCTTGTAAAAGACATTTACTTTCTGATAAAAGTAAAAAAGCTAAAAAAAGAAATCAATATTGAAAAATTGTTTCTGATGCAGAAGCAAAAAAAATAAATAGACAACTTCCTCATGGAGTTTAAAACCTTATTTCTTGAATTAAAGAAAAAGGATTTTTAAAATTATTATCTAAAAAATATAAAAATGGTTAGAGTAAAAAGAGGTTTAATGGTTAAAAAAAGACATAAAAAAGTAATAAAAGCCACTAAATGATATAGATTATTAAGTTCAAAAGTTTTTTCAAGAGCTAAAAATGCTTGGATGAAAGCTGGTCTAAATGCATATATAGGTAGAAAACAAAAAAAGAGAATTTTTAGAAGATTATGGACAGTTAGAATTAATACTGCTGCTAGAGAACAAGGAATTAACTATTCTAGATTTATAAATGCACTTTATACTAAAAAAGTAGATTTAAACAGAAAAGTTTTATCAAACTTAGCTGTTGCTAATACAGAAGTTTTTAACAATATTGTAAAATTTGTTAAATAATTAAAAAAAAAACTTTATACAAAATTTTGTATAAAGTTTTTTTGATTTTTAAAGAAAAATAATTAGAATAAATGGAAAATAATAAATAATAAAAAATACAATGAAAATAAATATATTTTTGACTCTAATTTTTGTAATCTTTTTTATAAGTATAATTACATTAATTTTAGTATTAAATTTTATGGATCCTTATTCAAATAGAACAGTTTCAGTTGTAACAGCTTGAATAAGTTTTGTTTTAAGTTTATCTACTTTTCTTACATTTATATTATACTTTTTCAAAAAAATCTATTTTAGATGAGAAGTTTTTCTAATTCATTTATTTGCTAGTTTAAGACAATCTTTTTTTCTAACTAGTTTTTTATTATGAATTTTAATTTTTATTCCAATGTGAATTTTAACTTGG
>Ga0256834_1001471_pt1 | contig 15966 bp, 13 predicted proteins | sample 4281140metaG_FD_190536 | JGI IMG/M metagenome (GOLD analysis project Ga0256834, IMG submission 190536) | Hydrothermal vent microbial communities from East Pacific Rise, Pacific Ocean - 4281-140 | ecosystem: Environmental > Aquatic > Marine > Hydrothermal vents | place: Pacific Ocean: East...
AAATATGTTATCCTGTCAATGGAAAAAAATGGGTCTAGAGTGTACGGGTTGTGGTATGCAACGCTCAATTATTCATATTTTAAAAGGTGAACTTGTAGAAGCTTTTTATATGTATCCAGCAATTTACACCCTATTAGTAATGTTTGCTTTTTTAGGTTTGCACTTAAAATTCAGCTTTAAAAATGGACATATCATTTTACTTTCATTATTCATTCTTAACCTTATCATTATAATTACTAACTTTATAATTAAAATTTACTAAACCTTAAAAAATTATGGAAAAACAAAAATTACCAAATTCTACCCTTGTATTAGTTATGGGTATTCTATCTATCATAGGGTGCTGTTGCTATGGAGTTCCTGGAATTATTTTTGGAGCCATCGCTTTAATTGTTGGTAATAACTCAATGAAAGTTTATAATGAAGCCCCTGAAAATTATTCAGATGCTGGTAATATTAAAGCCGGTAGAATAATGGGGATTATTGGTCTTATTTTAAGTGTTTTGCTAATTATATATATGGTTTGGGCATTTAACAAGCTCGGGCTTACTTGGGAAGAACTTCAAGACCAAGAATTATTGCAAGAAAGAATGGAAGAGTTACTTGAACAGTATAAATAATATTTTAAACATAAAAAAGCTATTATTTTTTACAAGATTGAGACAAAATATTTTAGCATAGCCATAGTTACGGCACACTATTTTAACGATAATATTGTGAAAAGAAACTGTTTTATGCGGCGTTATATGTTTAAATTGGTTAAGTGTCTCTCAACTAATTTCGACACTCAATAAATCGTAATGAGAGTCATGTGCAGTTACTTTTCCATCTTTAATGACTAACAATTGGGGTGATTGATGTATCACATTAAATTTTTGAGCCAATTCATTAGAAATGGCTCTATAACTCAATAAATCTAGATAATACAAATCAGCATCTTCAATAACTTTCTTTTCAAACTGTTTTAAAACAGCTCTACTAATACCACATCGAGTACTATGCTTAAAAATCACCTGAGTTCTAGTCGCAGAATTCTCAACAATAGTATCAAGTTGAGACAGTTCAGATAATTGATTCCAATTTAAATTGGAAGAATTATCATCAGATTTTGAACCGAAAATTGTATTAAAAAAACGCATTAATCTCTAGACATAAAAATTCGTAAAATATACCAGAATAAGATCATAAACGATGCAAATAAACCAACTGCAGCTCCAACATATTGATCTGTTTGGTATTCGTATTTTAATTTTGAAGTTTGATATAAAATTGTACCAGCAGCCAAAACAACCATTCCAACAGAAAACCATAATCCTAAATTAAAACCAAATAGTGAACCTGCAACAATTAAACCTAAAGCGATAAAAAAACCAATTGTAATGGCCGATTTTAAAAAAGAAAAGTCCGTTTTTGATAATAACGCTACGGCACTCAAACCAACAAACAAAAATAATGTTACCATACCTGCCTGCTGTAAAACATCTGGTGAACTAAAATTAATTGCAATATAAAGTATAGGTACAAATATGATAGCCTCTGCAACCACATAAACAAATAAACCTATATATTGCTGATTTCTATCTAATTTATGGGCTAAATTTTCAGCAAAATTGGTAGCCAACCAAAAACCGCCTAATAACAATAGCCACAAATAACCTTGAGTCAACGAAAGCATAAAATTTACTATAGTTTCTGACTGTAGTAAAAAGTATTCAACTACAACAAATAATAATATTGCCAATGCGACATGTGTATATGTTTTTTTATAAAAAATTGCTCTTTCACTTTCTTCTACGCCTATAAATAAATCTTGTGTCTGTGCCATAATATTTTTTTTCAAAGATATACTAATTTAGTGAACTACCTCAATCCAAGGAAACGATGTGTAAGAAACAAACCCGCTTCGTTACAAGAATCAAGATTATACCGTTTAACGGGAATTTCAGCTCTAATTATATAAAAAGAGAGAGGTATAAGTCTTATTTTAATTTTAAAATTGAACTTACAAAAGTATTAACCTGTAAAAAAGTCAGTATTTACAGCCTTTTACAGACATTTTGACATAATAAATACTCCTTTTCTACAATGGAATACATTTTGACTGTTATAAATAAAAACAAAAACTATGAATTTTAATAATTTCACAATAAAATCACAAGAAGCCATACAACATGCACAGCAAGTTGCACAAGGCTTAGAACATCAACAAATAGAAAATGCTCATGTTTTAAAAGGTCTTTTTGAAGTTGATGAGAACGTTACTCCTTTTATTTTAAATAAACTAGGAGTCAATTTAGAAGTGTTTAAATTAACTTTAGATAATATACTACAAAGCTTTCCTAAAGTTTCTGGTGGAGATATTATGCTGTCTCGTACTGCAAATAAAATGCTTACCGATGCCGCCATCATTGCTAAAAAAATGAAAGATGAATATGTATCTATTGAACATTTGTTATTAGCAATACTAAAATCTAAAGGAGATACTACACAACTATTAAAAGATAATGGCATTAATGAAAAGGATTTAAAAACTGCAATTAGCGAATTACGTAAAGGAAGTAGAGTTACATCTCAAAGTGCAGAAGAAACCTATAATTCATTAAATAAATATGCTAAAAATTTAAATCAAGCAGCCAATGATGGTAAGCTAGATCCTGTTATTGGTCGCGATGAAGAAATACGTAGAATTTTACAAATTTTATCACGTAGAACGAAGAACAATCCGATATTAATCGGTGAGCCTGGTACAGGTAAAACAGCAATAGCTGAAGGTCTAGCTCATCGTATTGTTAAAGGAGATGTACCAGAAAATCTACAAAACAAAACCTTATACTCATTAGACATGGGTGCTTTAATTGCAGGAGCAAAATTTAAAGGTGAATTTGAAGAGCGGTTAAAATCAGTAGTTAAAGAAGTTACTTCTGCTAACGGAGAAATCATTCTTTTTATTGATGAAATTCACACTTTAGTGGGTGCTGGTGGTGGGCAAGGTGCTATGGATGCTGCTAATATTTTAAAACCTGCTTTGGCTCGTGGTGAATTGCGTGCTATAGGTGCCACAACTCTAGATGAATATCAAAAATACTTTGAAAAGGATAAAGCCTTAGAACGTCGTTTTCAAAAGGTAATTGTTGATGAACCTGATACTGAAAGTGCAATTTCTATCCTCCGTGGGATAAAAGAAAAATACGAAACACATCATAAAGTTCAAATTAAAGACAGTGCAATTATTGCGTCTGTTGAACTATCACAACGCTATATCTCTGATCGATTTTTACCAGACAAAGCTATTGATTTGATGGATGAGGCTGCTGCTAAAATTAGAATGGAAATCAATTCAAAACCAGAAGAATTAGATGTTTTGGATAGAAAAATAATGCAATTAGAAATTGAGATTGAAGCGATTAAACGTGAAGGTGATGAAAAGAAAATAAAAACCCTACGTAAAGAACTTGCCAATCTACAAGAGGATCGTGATGCTATTTTTACCAAATGGAAAAGTGAGAAAGATGTGGTTGATAATGTTCAAAAAGCAAAAGAGAATATTGAAAAGTATAAATTAGAAGCAGAAAGAGCAGAACGAGAAGGTAATTACGGATTGGTGGCTGAAATACGTTATGGTAAAATTCAAATAGAAGAAGAAAAATTAAAAAAATTACAAGAAAAATTAGCAAAAAACCAAGATACTGCTTTAATAAAAGAAGAAGTTACTAGTGAAGATATTGCTGAAGTTGTGGCAAAATGGACAGGGATTCCTGTACAAAAAATGCTGCAAAGTGACCGTGAAAAGCTATTGCATTTAGAAGATGAATTACACAAACGTGTTGTTGGTCAAGATGAAGCCATTGTTGCTGTTTCAGATGCTGTTAGACGTTCAAGAGCTGGTTTACAAGACGAAAAAAAACCAATAGGTTCATTCTTATTCTTGGGTACTACTGGTGTAGGTAAAACAGAATTGGCAAAAGCATTGGCAGCATACCTCTTTGATGATGAAAGTGCCATGACAAGGATTGATATGAGTGAATATCAAGAAAGACATGCCGTTAGTAGATTGATTGGTGCTCCTCCTGGATATGTTGGTTATGATGAGGGCGGACAATTGACTGAAGCTGTTCGTAGAAAACCCTACTCTGTAATCTTATTAGATGAAATTGAAAAAGCTCATCCTGATACTTTTAATATTCTATTGCAAGTATTAGATGAAGGCAGGTTGACTGATAATAAAGGGCGTGTAGCTAACTTTAAAAATGCTATTATTATTATGACTTCAAATATGGGGGCTCATATTATTCAAGAAAACTTAGAAGATTTAAATCACAAAAATAGAGCTAAGGTTTTAGACAAAACCAAAGAGGAAGTCTTGAGTTTATTGAAAAAATCTATCAGACCAGAGTTTTTAAACAGAATTGATGAAACAATTATGTTTACACCACTCAATAGAGAAGAAGTTACAAAAATTGTAGGCTTACAATTAACTGCACTTACAAAAATGTTGAAAGAAAAAGATATTCAATTCTCTGTAACTGATGAAGCCATTCAAAGTTTATCGAAAAAAGGATATAATCCTCAATTTGGTGCAAGACCTATTAAAAGAGTGATTCAAAAAGAAGTGTTGAATCAGTTATCTAAAGAAATTTTAGCTGGTATGATAACAGCTGAAAGTCATATTTTATTAGATGCTTTTAATGATGAATTAGTGTTTCGAAACAAATAAGCCCCTCTGCCTTCGGCATCTCCCCGCAGGGGAGATGCCAAGAGAGGGCTATAACGATAAAAATGAGATAATACTTTAGTAAGCACAAAAATCAAATTACAATACATCCTTATCATGATAATCCTCAAGAAGACAATACTTCAATTAATTTTTCTATAAAAGAATTTGAGTGTTCTCACATTATTTTAAAGTACACTTTATAATATTTACTATTGTCCACTTAAGGGGACTTGAGGGGTGTAAAAATATTAATGAAAACATATACTCACTAAATTCATTATAAAGCTAAAATTTAGCTAGTTTTGCAACAATGCAACCAAAAATTAATATAAAAAATAAGAAGGCTCGTTTTGAATATGAGATTTTAGACACTTATGTCGCTGGAATACAATTGACAGGTACTGAAATAAAATCAATCAGAGCTAGTAAAGCCCGTATCACTGAAAGCTTTTGTGAGTTCAATGAAAAAGGTGAACTTTTTGTCATCAATATGTTTATTGAAGAATATATCAATGGTAATATTTACAACCATAAGCCTAAAAGTGAACGTCGACTATTACTCAATAAAAGAGAATTAAAAAAGCTGCAAAAGGAAGTGCAAAATGTAGGTTTAACCATAATTCCACTAAAATTATTCTTAACTGATAAAGGTTGGGCAAAACTTCAAATTGCTCTTTGTAAAGGTAAAAAACTGTACGACAAAAGAGAGGCTATAAAAGATAGAGACAATAAACGGAGCTTAGATAGAATTAAAAAAGATTTCAAATGACCTTGAGTTCATTTTTACAACTCATCAGATGGAAGAATTTAGTAATGCTTGCTTTAATTCAACTATTATTTAGGTATGTATATTTTCCAGCTTTTTCAGTCGAAACAACACTTTCAAATTTTAATTTCTCTATTTTAGTATTTACAACACTTATTATAGCTGCTGCGGGCTACATTATGAATGATATTTATGATATAGAAGCCGATATTATCAATAAGCCAAACAAAGTTTTAATCCATAAAAAAATCTCTAAAAGTAAAGCTCATTTTTTATATAATATATTCAATAGTATAGGTTTACTTAGTGGTCTATATTTGGCCTTTATTATTAATAATTTACCATTTGTAGCAATATTTGTTATTACAATAATGCTATTAAAAGTCTATAACTCTGACTTAAAAAAAAGACCTCTTATAGGTAATTTACTGGTTTCTTCGCTAGTCTCATTAAGTATTCTTATCGTTGGTGTCTTTGATATTATCCCTAGCATTACTAAAGAGAATAGCATTGATCAATATTATGCCTTTAGAGTATTGATTGATTATGCTGCATTTGCATTTATACTAATGTTATTACGAGAAATGGTTAAAGATATTGAAGATGTAAATGGAGATAAAAAAATGAAAATGAAAACTTTACCAATTATTTTTGGAAGAAAAAATATGAATACAGCTATATTTATATTTAGCTTTGTTCCACTCATATTAATCACTTTTTATAGTTTCAATAGTTTTTCTAACGTTCCTTTTGTCTTGGCCTATATGCTTATTGTAGTCTTATTTCCTCTACTCTATTTTATGACAAAAATTTTATATGCAAAATCTAAAGAAGATTATATTTTGGCTAGTAAGCTTTTAAAAATAATCATGCTATTAGGTATGCTATCTATAGTATTTATTTCATTAACAATATATTATGCTGACCGATAAATTAAAAAACCACCAATTACTATTAGCTTCTAAATCACCTAGACGACAACAATTTTTAAAAGATTTAGGTTTACCTTTTACTATTGTGTCTATTGATATAGAAGAAAATTATCCTAAATATTTACACGGTAATGAAATTACTGGTTTTCTAGCTAAACTTAAAGCTGATGCATATCCTAAAAAATTAAAGGCTAATGAAATTCTAATTACGGCAGATACTATTGTAAGAGCTTCAGGTAAAATTTTAGGTAAACCAAAAGATATGGATGATGCTAAAAGAATATTGCAATTATTATCAAATAATCAACATGAAGTAATTACTTCTGTCTGCATTAGAACGTTACATAAAACAAAAATAATAAATGACACCACCACAGTTTATTTTAAAAAATTAACTAGTGAAGAAATTGATTTCTATATCAAAAATCACAAGCCGTTTGATAAAGCCGGTGCTTATGGCATACAAGAGTGGATAGGCTATATTGGAGTTAAAAAAATTGAAGGAAGCTTTTACACCGTTATGGGCTTTCCTGTTCATAAGTTCTATAAAGAAATGATGAAATTATAATCTGAAAAACACTACAATTGGTATTTTTGCTTAAACTTGATAAAAATAGCATAAATCAATAGACACAACACATGAAAAAATACACCTATACAGAAAAAAAAGATACACGTTCTGGTTTTGGAGCTGGTTTGGCAGAATTAGGTAGAACCAACCCAAATGTTGTCGCTTTATGTGCCGATTTAATTGGTTCATTAAAAATGAATGAATTTATTGATGAAAATCCAGATCGTTTCTTTCAAATTGGTATTGCAGAAGCAAATATGATGTGTATAGCTGCTGGCTTGACTATTGGTGGTAAAATACCCTTTACAGGAACATTTGCTAATTTCTCAACAGGTAGGGTTTACGATCAAATTAGACAATCTATAGCCTATTCTAATAAAAATGTAAAAATATGTGCTTCTCATGCAGGTTTAACTCTAGGTGAAGATGGTGCAACACATCAAATATTAGAAGATATTGGCTTAATGAAAATGTTACCAGGCATGACCGTAATTAACACCTGTGATTATAATCAAACTAAAGCTGCTACAATTGCTATTGCTGACCACGTAGGGCCTGTCTATTTACGTTTTGGCAGACCAGCAGTGCCTATATTTACAGAGTCAGACCAAAAATTTGAAATAGGTAAAGCAGTACAACTTACTGAAGGTAATGATGTGACCATAGTTGCCACAGGGCATTTAGTTTGGGAAGCATTACAAGCCTCAGAAGTACTAGAAGCTAAAGGAATTACTGCTGAAGTTATAAATATACATACTATAAAACCTTTAGATGATAAAGCCATCTTAGAATCTGTTAAAAAAACAGGTTGTATCGTTACTGCGGAAGAACATAATTATTTAGGTGGACTTGGTGAAAGCGTTGCTCGTGTTTTATCTCAATTACACCCTACACCTCAAGAATTTATTGCAACTAACGACACTTTTGGTGAGTCTGGAACACCAGCTCAACTTATGGAAAAATACGGATTAAATAGTAGTGCTATTGTCAATGCCGTTGAGAAAGTAATAAAAAGAAAATAATCTATCCTTTTTTTTAGGATAAATTAACATCTTAAAAAAAATATTGGCATAACTTTTGCGTTTGATACTTAATTAAACTTTGGGATATTCTTCCCTTTAAAACTATCTATTATGAGAAAATTAGTATTAATCGTACTAACCCTTACCTTAACTACCTCTTTATTAGTTGCACAGAATATTGATTTTGGAGCAAAAGCTGGAATAAATTACAATTTTGGTGGCGATTTGTCTGAAGTCTCTTCTGGTGTTGACAATAATTTTAATAATTTAATTTCTGGTGCTGATAGCAAAGCAGGATTCCATCTTGGACTATGGGCAAAAATTGATGTATTAGGATTGTATGTAAGACCTGAATTGGTCTATACACAATTGAACAATACTTACAGTAATTCTGGGCAAAATGTCAATACCGATTTTAAAACTAAAAAAATTGATATTCCTATTTTAATTGGAGCTAAAATTATGGGACCATTACATGTATTTGCTGGCCCTTCATTTCAATACATTACAAAATCTGATTTTAGCCAAAATGAATTTACTAATATTAAAAAGAAAGATTTTACGGCTGGACTGCAAATTGGTGCTGGACTTGATTTTGGTAAATTAGGTGTAGATGTTCGTTGGGAAAAAGGTTTTTCAAATGATGTAGATGGTGAATTTGCCAATACAACTATTAATGTAGACAATAGACCAAATCAAATTATTTTTGGACTTTCTTATAAATTTAATGACAGCGGAAAAAGTCGAAGAAGACGTTAGTTAGATGCTGAATATTGAAAAAAACCTCAATTTACACTACGTAAATTGAGGTTTTTTTTATTATAATTTTAAACTGAATACTACAAGCTAACCTTACTGTAGATTTATTTTGTGTCTGAATCTAAATAGTCTGGTGTACCATCACTATTAGTGTCAGTAATTATTGTAGTACTTATGGTTATAATTCCATTCTGCTCTGTTCTATTTACTTCAAACTCATTTTCTTCTAAATCTGGTTCTTGCTCTCCTAAATCTATAATGTATTCTTTATGTTCTACTTCATCTTTTGTTAATACGCCATCATTATCATCATCTGTATCAGCAAAATTTGGTATTCCGTCTTTATCAGTGTCTTCATCAACCACTTCACCATCATCATCAAGGTCTTCTTCTTTATTTAATATAGAGTCATTATCATAATCAGCTACTTCTACTAAACTTAATTCTACATGAAATAATAAAGGCTCATTTGGAGAAATACTATAACTTCCTGTATTCCCATAAGCCAAACCAGAGGGCATAAATAAAACACCTATACCAGTATTCTCAAAAGTAATTGGCTCTCCAGGTTGAGAAACATTTGTACCACTTGCAAAATTAGGAAAACCAGATTTCCACCCTTGAATTACTCCTGAATTCGCTGCTCTATTTTGAAAATCATAGCCGCCAGCAAAATGCAACCAAGTATTTGAAGATCTTTCATCAAACTTAACACTATCTAGAGTAAAACCTTTGTACTTTACAAATACAGAATCAAAACGTGTAGGACTTTTACCAACACCTTTTTCATGCATATAATAATATAGTTTATATTGAATATCGTTTTGTGTAACTTCTTGAGTTTTAACCTCATCCATTAATGGAGTTTCGCCATTCATAATAGTATCAACTACACCAAAATGTTCGTTTTGGGCAGCTGGCTTATAATAATGTGTTTGCAAGTAAGTTACTAATTTTTCATCATCAGTTTTTGCTTGAGCTACAGGATCATGTGGCACCGTATTATCATCATCTTTTTTACAAGAGAAAATAACTAATAATACTATAAAGGTAATTAAGCTATTCTTCAATTTCATTTTTTAAAATTTATTTTAAGTCTGCAATTTACATCTAATTTCTAATAAAACTCAATGGAATTCCGATTTAACAAAATTTTATTAAGCCTAGTAAAATTGGTAGATTTGTTATTTATTAAGAATTCACAATTTTTCTAAAAAACACTAAAAATTTATCTACAAAATAATTTGTAGTAAAATGAGTTTGATTTCCCGTAAATTGTTGTGATATTAATTATCTAGTCAAAAGCATTCTTACATCAGAAGTTCTTGCCCAAACCTCATGGACTTCTCCTTTTGGCAAAACTATAGCATCATTTACTTTTAATACAAATGTTTCTCCTCCCATAGTCAATTCACATTCTCCTTCTATAACTTGTAAAAGTGCATCAACTGGTGTTGTATGTTCAGGTAACCCTTGTCCTTTCTTAAAAGCTAATTGTATAATTTTACAATTGTCATTTTTAAAAATAGGTTTTATTTGTCTTTCGTTTGCAAATTCTAAACTGTCTTTAATGTTTATTACTGTATGATTCATTGTTTTTGTTTTTTATATATTTAACTCACTTTTATGTATAAGAAAGCCTATTTCGTCATGAAATTACTGCAAAACAAATGATTTGCTACTTACTAATAATGGTACACTTAAACTACTAAAAAAGTAAATTTCACTATACTTTCATGCCTCATTACACTTTACTAATACATAATTAGAGCTCAAAGATAAGATTATTCCAAATAAAAACCTCAAAATATCGTTTCCGAATACTTTGAGGTTTAAAATCTTCGCTCAAAACTTTCTTTGATAGTTTTGATCTTTCTCCAAAAAGGAGAGGTAAAATTAAGTTTATGGTCTAAAAGTAATTTTACGCATTCTTAAATTCAATGGTGTAACTTCTAAATACTCATCATCTTTAATATACTCCATACATTCTTCTAAAGAAAAATCTACTTTCGGAAATATTTTCTGAGCTTCATCTGTACCAGATTTACGCATATTAGTTAATTGTTTACCTTTAATCAAGTTTACCCCCATATCGTCACTCTTGCTATTTTCTCCTACAACTTGACCAATATAAATTTCATCGTTAGGATCAATAAAGAAACGCCCTCTATCCTGTAAACGATCAATAGCATAAGCTGTCGCTTTACCAGCAGCAGAAGAAATAATTGCTCCTTTTACATCATCAGAAAAATCACCTTTATAGGGTAAATATTCACTAAATCTATGATTTACTATTGCACTACCCGCAGTTGCTGTTAATATTTTATTTCTTAAACCTATCAACCCTCTTGAAGGGATGTTAAATTCTAAATGTTGTAAATCTCCTTTAGGCTCCATCACTAATAAATCTCCTTTACGTAAAGAAACAAGGTTAATCGCTTTAGAGGCAACATCTTCTGGCACATCAATTACTAAAGTTTCAAAAGGCTCACTTTTTACGCCATCAATATCTTTGATAATCACCTGTGGTCTACCCACCTGTAATTCATATCCTTCTCGCCTCATGGTTTCTATCAATACTGATAAATGCAACACTCCTCTTCCAAAGACATTAAACTTATCTTCAGAATCAGTTGTATCAACTCGTAAAGCTAAGTTTTTTTCCATTTCTTTAAACAAACGATCACGTAAATGACGAGAGGTTACATATTTCCCTTCTTTACCAAAGAAAGGAGAATTATTAATAGTAAACAACATACTCATTGTTGGTTGGTCTATGGCTATTCTTGGCAATGCTTCTGGTGTTTCTAAATCTGAAATGGTATCTCCAATTTCAAAGCCTTCAATACCTGTAATAGCACATATATCTCCACTTCTTACCTTGCTTACTTTTGCCTTACCCATTCCTTCAAAAACGTGTAACTCTTTAATTCTAACCTTTTTAGTAGAACCATCAGCTTTACAAAGCATATAGTCTTTATTTTCTTCTAAGTCTCCTCTAAATAAACGTCCAATTGCAATACGACCCGTAAATTTCGAAAAATCTAATGATGTAATTTGCATCTGTGGAGTTCCTTCTCTATAAGGAGCTTCTGGTATATGTTCAATTATATAATCTAATAAAGGAATGATATCATTTGTTGGTTTCTGCCAATCTGTACTCATCCATCCATTTTTTGCAGAACCATAAATGGTTTGAAAATCTAATTGTTCTTCAGTTGCATCTAAAGCAAACATTAGGTCAAATACTTTTTCGTGTACAATATCTGGAGTACAGTTTTCTTTATCAACCTTATTGACAACTACAATTGGCATTAAACCTAGCTCTAATGCTTTACCTAATACGAATCTAGTTTGTGGCATTGGTCCTTCAAATGCATCAACTAATAGAAGTACTCCATCAGCCATTTTTAATACACGTTCTACTTCACCTCCAAAATCGGCGTGACCAGGTGTGTCAATTACATTAATCTTAACACCTTTATAGTTTATAGATACATTTTTAGAAAGAATGGTAATACCTCTTTCACGTTCTAGGTCATTACTATCTAATAACAAATCTGTTCGTTCTTTACGGTCGTCTAAAATTTTGGCTTGATCAATAATTTTATCAACCAAAGTAGTTTTACCATGATCGACGTGTGCTATAATAGCGATGTTTCTAATAGATTGCATTTTTTTGTTTTTTGCCTCGATTAATTCGGGTGCAAAAGTAGTGTTTATATCCTTACTAAATATTTTATTCTTTATTTTTTTATTCTCTTTAGAAACCGATATAAAACAAGAGATTTTTAATCCGTTTATTGTTTTGGTAAAATAAATTCATATTGCATTAGAAAAGGATATGGTAAAAAGAGATGTCCTTTTAACTTCCGTGTAAGCCTATGTTTATCATTAAACTCAAATTAATGATTGTTACTTATTGTTCTTTGGTTTCAATTTTTAACCAATCTATTTGATACTCTTGATGATAAACCTCTCTGTCTTTAGATACTTCATCTTTATATTCAAAAAGTTTAACCTCTCCTCTATCCACATCAATATTAGGATCATTGCTTTGTTTTATTAGTCTTTTTACTTTAGAAATAAGTTGAGGGCGATTTCGATCTTCTTCGCTAAGGCAATCAGAATAATCTAATACCAATAATTTTTCTGAATTACTTTTGTTTCCATTTATAACAGCTGTAAACATATAATACATATAATCATTTATGTATAAAATTCTTCCTTCTTTAGATTTTAAATTATTACTGTTGTTTTCTAGGTAAATATCAGACAGAGAATTGGCATAAACATTAAGTTCAAAATTAGAAATTATACCTGCTTTTTTACGTATGCATTTTTTTAAATATTTGCTCCATTTTTTTTCAAATGTATACTCCTCTTTCATTACCCATGTGTTATAATCAATTCCGTTTACAGTTTGTAGTTGTTTTACACCATTACCATCTTTTTTTCTGGTTACTGGTACTGCCATACTTGGAAAATAGACTCTAAAACTAAATGCTCTATTGTCATCAACAAAGTTTGATTTATGAGTTAAAAATGTCCGTTTATTATTTTTTATTGTGTCTAATTGTTTTTGTACTTCTTCTTTAATACCTAAAAAACTTTTCTTTTTAACAGGTATATAATAATCATTTAAATCACCTATTTTGAACGTATTAAATGCTCCTCCAGTCTTACTAACAACTAAATTATTGTTTTTAAATAACATAATTCCATAATTTCTATCACCTTCACCTGGCAGATAATTTATAAAACTTTTTTCTACAACTAGTTTATCTTTATTTTTTATTAGTGCTTGCTCATCTAACACCATAAATTCACCAAATTTTTTATGGCGTATATAAAGTGCATAATTGCCATCTGAAAAATCTATGTCTTTTAAAATAGATTTATTCTGAAATGAGTAATCAAAGTTATTAATGTCTTTATCTCTTTTAGTAGTTAATCCCTTTACTACAAAAAAAACACCAAACATAACTAATGCTACAAGAGCTATATATAAAACCATTTTTTTCATTTTTTTTATCTTTATAAATTAGAATAGATATTAGCCTTTTCACTTCAAATAAAAAATTTCTTAAAACCAACTACCCCCGAGGCAAGCCATAGGTTAGCTAGTTTTATACCCAGTCAAGCTGGGCACAAGCTTTGACCTTAAGGTCAAAAATAGAAATTTGGTATTTTACCTCACCCGAAACTGCTTTTTGCAGTTTCGACCTCTCCCAAGGAGAGGTGAATCGGAAACCTCGAGACCTTCTTCCGCCGAAATGGCTACATGAAGGCGTGACAGAGCTTAGAGGAATTCTTTTCGATTAAATTTACTCATTTGGTCATTAGTCCTTTTTTAACAAGATGCCTTAGTAAAGGTAAAATATTTTCTTTTATTTTCGTACTAAACTACAATAAAATCTCTTCTCAACCTTTTTTGAAATCTAACCGTAGCGGTACTATTCTTAAGCTACCAAAAGTCTTGTTTCATTGTGTTTTTAAATCCCATTACATTTTTCAATACTTTAAATTGGTATAACATAAAAAATAGTATTTCAATAAAAACACCTTCATTAAATATTCAAAATCACTCCAAAAACCAATGTAATTTACACACCTAAAAATAAGGCCTTTAATTTATGTTTATTTATCCTATAGATTGATTTTATCAATGATTTTTAAGTAAATTTGCCCTAATGATTAAAGAAATTCAAATTCGGATTACACTTAAAGAAGAAAGGCAAAAAAATAGTCTCTTAAAAAAGGCTGCCCACATTTTAAGAGTTGAAGAACATGCTATCAACGGAATTAAAGTGTTACGAAAATCTATTGACGCTAGAAAAAAGAATATCATTTTCAATTATAAAATTGCTGTATTTATAAATGAAGAAATTATGGATACGTCAACGTGTTCTTTTGAATATAAAGATGTATCCTCTGCTAAAGAGATTCATATTATAGGCTTTGGACCAGCAGGTATGTTTGCTGCTTTACGCTGTATAGAGTTAGGTTACAAGCCTATAGTTTTAGAAAGAGGAAAAAAAGTACAAGAAAGGCGTAGAGATTTGAAAGCTATAAATCAAGATCATATTGTAAATGAAGATTCTAACTATTGCTTTGGCGAAGGTGGTGCCGGTACCTATTCTGATGGTAAATTGTATACACGAAGCTTAAAGCGTGGTGATGTTAAAAGAGTTTTTGAAAATTTTGTTTTTCATGGTGCTTCTGAACAAATTTTAATAGATGCTCATCCACATATTGGGACAAATAAACTTCCAAAAATTATAGAGAGTATTAGAGAAACTATTTTAAAATATGGCGGAGAAATCCATTTTGAAAGTAGAGTTATTGATTTTATTATAAAGGATAATAAAGTACAAGCCTTACAGCTACAAAATGATATTGAGATGACAGTAAATACGGTTATTCTAGCAACTGGACATTCTGCAAGAGATATCTATTATTTATTACATCAAAAAAACATTGCACTACAGGCAAAATCATTTGCGATGGGTGTTCGTATTGAACACCCTCAACATATTATTGATAGTATTCAATACCATTGTCATGGACAACGAGACGAATTACTACCTGCCGCTGCCTATAGCTTAGTGCATCAAGTCAATGACAGAGGGGTCTATTCTTTCTGTATGTGTCCAGGTGGATTTATTGTGCCTGCGGCTACTGCAAACGGAGAAGTTGTTGTAAACGGTATGTCTCCTTCAAAAAGAAACAGTCTATATGCCAATTCTGGAATTGTAGTTGAAATTAATGTCGAGAAAGACATTCCTAAATACAATCACTTCGGAGTTTTAAAAGGATTGGAATATCAAAAAGATTTAGAACGGTTGGCTTTTACTGCTGGTGGAAGAAGCCAGACAGCTCCTGCTCAACGGTTGACTGACTTTGTAGAGGGGCGAATGTCTGATAGTTTAAACCCATCGTCCTATCAGCCTGGCTTAAAATCAGCTCCACTACATTCATTATTGCCAAAAATAATTGGAGGTAGGCTTAGAACAGGCTTTAAAGCTTTCGGACAAAAAATGAGGGGCTATTATACCGAAGAAGCCAATATTGTTGGTGTAGAATCTAGAACATCGTCACCTGTAAAAATTCCAAGAAAAGAAAATTTAGAGCATCCAGAAATCAAAGGATTAATACCCTGTGGTGAAGGTGGAGGTTATGCAGGAGGTATTGTGTCTGCT
>Ga0256834_1001472_pt1 | contig 15937 bp, 17 predicted proteins | sample 4281140metaG_FD_190536 | JGI IMG/M metagenome (GOLD analysis project Ga0256834, IMG submission 190536) | Hydrothermal vent microbial communities from East Pacific Rise, Pacific Ocean - 4281-140 | ecosystem: Environmental > Aquatic > Marine > Hydrothermal vents | place: Pacific Ocean: East...
CATTCCGGGAAAACGCTATTTCACCATTGGCGAGGTGAGCGAACTCTGTCAGGTCAAACCTCATGTGCTGCGCTACTGGGAACAGGAATTTCCGCAGCTCAAGCCGGTAAAGCGCCGCGGGAACCGTCGCTATTACCAAAGACATGATGTCATCATGATCCGCCAGATCCGCAGTCTGTTGTACGAGCAGGGCTTTACCATTGGCGGCGCGCGGCAGAAACTCGATGGGGAAGATGCCCAGGAAGACAAGAACCAGAGCCACCAAATCATCCGTCAGCTCCTTGCCGAGCTGGAAGAAGTCGCCCAGATTCTAAAATAAGCCTTGCCCGCGGGGCTGAACCCCAGGGAAGTCCCGAACAAAATCCATTTTTCGGATCAGAAACTTCCCGGCGTATTCAAGCTGCCCCGCCTTGTTCTTCCCCGTCTTCTTTTTCCCAGCCTCTTAGCGCCTTGCGGTAGAACCAGGAAGCAAACAGCACCACCATCAGGCCGGAGCCTGCAAATATGATGGCGATTGCCCAAAGCGCCTGGAAAGAGCCGATTACTGCATCATCCGGCTGGTTTTCCTTGTATAGCACTCTTACCGCATCCCCCGGCTGATACTGCTCCGCCCGGCTGGTAACCTTGGAGACAAACTCCACCTCTGTGCCGTCTTTGGTGGTGAATTTTACCTGGGGAAAATACACCAGGGCGGAGGTCTTGCCGGCCTTGGAGGACATATAGGGCGCATTGCGGATGACGGTGCCTTCCGCTACCAGTGAGCTGTTGACCAGCTCCCTCGATATGCTCCAGTGCTTGAAGCCTTGCGCCAGCAAGGCGGCGCCGATAAAAAGGAGAGCGATAGGAAATACGAATCGAAGAAAACCCATGGATGAATACCTGGCCCTGTCGGGGAAAGAACGTCCGTCCATTCTACCTCGCAAGGGGGGACAGGAACAGGTTTGGCTAACTGCTTCACAAGTGTTGACATTCCTCCCGGCTACGCCTACCATGCCCGCTCTTTACGGAGCGTAGCGCAGCTTGGTAGCGCACCACAATGGGGTTGTGGGGGTCGGAGGTTCGAATCCTCTCGCTCCGACCAACAGAAAAAGGGCTAGCCGGCAAGCGGTTAGCTTTTTTTTTGCAAAAAAATTGCCCCATTCCGCCGGACAGTGCATCATTGCCAACATTGAATATCTGAAGGAGACTGAGGCGGGAAATCATTATTTCCTCTCCCCGGCGGGATCCGTATCTGTGTGAGCACAAGAGCTCATGGGAAACCCAGAAAGTGCAATATTTGGTTGCTGGATCAATAAGAAATCTCTGTCTGCTGCTCTCCATGGCCATTGCTGGCGGTTGTTCGTCGCTGGGACGCATCGAGAACGAACCTGTCTCGACCCTGCCCAAAGGAGAGCAGCGGTACAGCATGTCCCATTACACGCAAGACCATCCGGTGGGAGAAACCTTGATGTTTCTGGCGTTTTCCGGTGGGGGCAGCCGGGCGGCGGCGCTTTCCTATGGTGTGCTGGAAGAGCTCCGGGATACTACTTACCAGGTGGAGGGAAAGGAGCTTCGCCTGCTGGATGAGGTGGACAGGATCAGTTCCGTATCCGGCGGCAGCTTTACCTCGGCCTATTACGGCCTGTTTGGAGAGCGGATTTTCGAGGACTTCAAAACCACCTTTCTGTACAAGGATGTGCAGGGGGATCTGGGCAGCCAACTGTTTGGGTTCTTCAGCCTGCTGCGGCGCATTTTCACCAGCGTCAGCCGCACGGAAGTCGCGGTGAACTACTATGACAAGCATATTTTCCAGGGCAAGACATTTGCAGACATACGCAATTCCAAGGGGCCCTTCATTCTTATCAATGCTTCGGATCTGAATTCCCGCAGCCAGTTTATCTTCATCCAGCCGCAATTTGATTTTCTCTGCTCTGACATATCCCGGTTCAAGGTGGCCAGGGCGGTGGCGGCCTCTTCGGCGGTGCCGGTGTTGTTTGCCCCCATCCTGGTCAAACGTCATGAAGATTGCAATTTCCAGAAACCGGCCTGGCTGGTGGATGCGGAAAGACGTGCGGAAGAAAATGGCGATCAGCGACTGCTGGAAACGGTGGAGTCCCTGAATTTCTATCTGGACAAGGAGAACCCGCCCTATGCCACGCTGGTCGATGGAGGGATAACAGACAACCTTGGCTTGCGCACCATTCTGCGCAATGTGGGACTGTCGGGGGATGTCAAAAAAGTCTATGACCATACCTTCCGGAAGGAAAAACCCCGGCGTCTGGTGGTGATTGTCGTCGATGCCTCGACGAAAGGGCAAACCAATATCGGGCGCTCCAAGGTGCTTCCCTCCATTGGAGACACCCTCACCGCGGTGACGGATATTCAATTGCATCTGTACAACACGGAAACCAATTCCCTGCTCAGGCGCAAGCTCAGGGAATGGGCGAAAACCCTGTCCACGCCAGAACAGCCCATCACCTCTTACTTTATCGATCTGGATGTGACAGGAATCAAGAATGAGGAGGAGCGGGCCTATTTCAATGGAATTCCCACCAGTTTTTCCCTGAAGAAAGAGCAGGCGGACAAGCTGATTCGCACCGCAAGAACATTGTTGAGAGAGAACAGCGTGTACCAGAAGCTGTTGCATGACCTGGGGGCCAAGGCCGTTGCCCAGTATTAACCGGGCAATCATTCCGTTTGTGTTCAGTCGTCACGAGTGCGCTCGTGACGGCCGACTTTATTGAAATCAACAAGTTCGGGATGCCAGATGCGAACCCTGCCTTTGTTGTGCTTCCCGGCTTTGGCAGCCTGTGTCGCGCTATCTCCTGCATCCCCGTGGTCGTTGCCAATGGAATCGCCATTGCCTGGGAAGCGCGCCGCGGCCTGGCTCGCATCTGGTATCCTGAACATAGTCTGTATGGTCGCCGGGTAAATAACAAAGCGCACCGGAACAAGCGGTATTGGGCCAGCGGTTTTCCGCGGCTTTCCCACTGATGATGAAGCGAATGGTATGCTGAGTATTCTGTATCTGTTGCTCCAGGCTTTCGGGCTGATCAGCGCCGTACATGCAATTCTGCATGCGCGCACATCCCAGGGGGCCATTGCCTGGGTGGTCAGCCTCAGCGTCATGCCTATTCTGGCAGTGCCCGCATACTGGGTGTTCGGTCGCAGCAAGTTTCAGGGGTATGTCAATGCGTTGAAAGACAGCAACCTGGTGATCAGGGAAGACAAGCTGAAGGTGGAAGAAGCCTTTGCCCCGTTTATCGTGCAGAATCCCGCGCACTTTCCGCAATTCCAGAGCATCAGGAAGCTTACCACCACGCCTTTTTTGCGTGGCAACAAGGTGCGCTTGCTCATTGACGGCCAGGCAACCTACAACAGCCTGGAAGACGGTATCAAGCGCGCGCAAAACTATATTCTGTTCCAGTGCTACATCCTGCAGGAAGATGCCACGGGCAAACGCTTCGGGGCGCTACTGGCGGCCCGCTCGAGGCAGGGTGTGGTCGTGCATGTGCTTTATGATGAATTGGGAAGCGCCGGTCTTTCAGATGCCTGGTTGGAGGAACTGCGCGCCGCTGGGGTGAAGATCACTTCTTTCAATACTACCCAGGGCGCAAAAAACCCTTTCCAGCTGAATTTTCGCAATCACAGGAAAATCATGGTGGTGGACGGGAAGGAAACCTGGATGGGTGGTCTGAATATCGGGGATGAGTATCTGGGGAAAGACAAGAAACTCAGCCCCTGGCGGGATACGCATTTGCACATCCAGGGGCCTGCGGCGCTGGTGGCGCAGTCCGTTTTCTGGTCGGACTGGTACTGGGCGGATCAAGAGCTTCTGGCGGGCCTGAACTGGACCCCCGAAGGTGCGCCGGGTGTTGCGGCAGGTCAGGGGCAGGAAGTGCTGGTCCTGGGAAGCGGCCCGGCGGATGAACTGGAAACCGCAAGCCTGTTCTTCACCACGGTGCTCAGTTCGGCGAAAAAACGCATCTGGATTGCGACGCCCTATTTCATTCCCGATGAAACCACCCAGGTTTCCCTGTATCTTGCGCTGCTGAAAGGCCTGGATGTGCGTATTCTTACCCCGCGGAAGAATGACAACTGGTTTGTCAGTAATGCGGCAAACGTCTATTTGAGCAAGCTGTCGCAACTGGGGGCGAAGATCTATTTCTACAAGCGGGGCTTCATGCACCAGAAAACCGTATTGATCGATGACTGCCTGTCCCTGATCGGTACGGTGAACTTTGACAATCGCTCTTTCCGCCTCAACTTCGAGGTGACGGCCGCAACCGCAGATCCCCGGTTTGCCGCCCAGGTGGAGCAGATGCTGCGGGAGGATTTGTCGAATGCCACGCAGCGGAAGGATTTCGATTTGCAACAGGAACCCTTGTGGACGCAACTAAAGGCCAAGGGCAGCGCTTTGCTGTCACCAGTCCTCTGAAGCGGTTCTGCGGCGCACAAGCGCTTTTTCCAGCTCCACGAGAAACAACACCGTAGAGGATACCACCAGGATGCGCAACCACATGGCCAGATCGATGGCGGCAGTGCCAAACAGGGATTGCATGGGTGCCAGGTAGGTGAACCCCAGTTGAAGGACGATCAGCACGGCGATGGCGATCAGTACATAGGGATTGCCGGTGAACCTGTCCCAGCGGAATATCGAGGCGGTGATGTAGCGTGAATTGAGCAGATAGAAGACCTGAAACATGACCAGGGTATTCACCGCGACGGTGCGCGCATGTTCGATGCTGGCGCCTTGTTGCGTCTCCCAGAGATACAGGCCGAAAGTCCCGCCCATCAGGATCACGGACACAAAGGCGATTCGCCAGAGAAGATAGACGGTCAGTATGGGTTTGCGCGCGTCGCGCGGCGGGCGGCGCATGACATTCTTTTCCGGTGGCTCGAAAGCCAGAGACAAGGCCAGGGTAACGGATATCACCATATTTACCCAGAGTATCTGCACCGGGGTCAGGGGCATTTGATGAAAACCGAGCAAGATGGCGGCGAGAATGGTCAATGCCTGGCCGCCGTTGGTTGGCAGGATGAACAGGATGGCCTTCTTGAGATTGTCGTATACCGTGCGGCCTTCTTCCACCGCATGGGCGATGGAGGCGAAATTGTCGTCCGCCAGCACCATTTCCGCGGCCTCTTTCGCCGCTTCCGTCCCGTTGTGGCCCATGGCGATGCCTACATCGGCCCGCTTCAATGCAGGCGCATCGTTTACGCCATCACCGGTCATGCTGACGATTAGACCCTGTTTCTGCAGCAGGCGCACCAAGGTCAGTTTATGTTCCGGATTGACCCGGGCATATACATCGACTTCTTGCACCTGCTGCAACAATTCTTCGTCGCTCATGGCTTCGATATCGCGGCCGGTGAGCGCCTTGGCCGTATTGCGCAGGCGCAACTGCCGGGCGATGGCCAGGGCCGTGGCGCTGTGGTCGCCGGTGATCATCTTCACCTGGATGTGGGCCTGGTGGCAGGATTGCACGGCGTCGATTGCTTCCTGGCGCGGCGGATCGATAAAGCCGAACAGGCCCAGCATGGTCAGGTTGCTTTCGACATCGGAAAATGTCAGATCCGAGTGATTGATCCCGGCGGGTTTGCATGCGATTGCCAGCACCCGCTGGCCTTGCCTGGCCATCTCTTCGATGCGATCCAGCCAATACGATTTGTCCAGGGGTTGTTCGCCGGCTGGCGATCTTTGTGTGGAGCATATTTCCAGCACCTGCTCGGGCGCGCCTTTGAGATAGATGAACACAGCACCCGTATGGCTGTGGTTGAGGGTCGCCATGAAGCGGTGTTCCGGATCGAAAGGGATAAGATCGGTGCGGGGATAGCGTTTTTTTTCTTCCTCGACATCCAGTCCTGCTTTCATGGCTGCGACCAGCAAGGCTCCTTCCATGGGATCGCCCTGAACGCGCCATTCGTCGTCTTGGTGCTCCAGGCTGCTGTCGTTGCACAATATGGCGGCGAGCAGAATCTCCCGCAACAAGGCCTCATCCTGATCCTCCGGGTTGCTGGCGTCCGGGGACAGGATCGCCCCATGGGGGTCATATCCCGTACCCGTCAGCTGGAACAGTTTGTCTGTGGTGGCGATGCTGCGCACCGTCATTTCATTCCGGGTCAGGGTGCCGGTTTTGTCCGAGCAAATGACGGAGACGGCTCCCAGGGTCTCCACCGCCGGCAACTTGCGAATGATCGCATTGCGCCGGGCCATGCGTTCAACGCCGATGGCCAGGGTGATGGTCATGATGGCGGGCAGGCCTTCGGGAATCGCTGCTACCGCCAGGCTGACCGAGGCAAGAAACATCTCCGCCGCCTCGTAGTCCCGGATCAACAGGCCGAAGGTGAAGGTAAAGGCGGCGATGCCAAGAATCACGATGGTGAGCCAGTGACCGAATTGGGTCATCTGGCGCAGCAGTGGCGTGGTCACCGATTTGGTTTTCGATACCAGTACGCTGATGCGCCCGATCTCCGTATTTGCGCCGGTGGCGACCACCACGCCGCTGGCCTGGCCGTGGGTGACCAGGGTTCCTGAATAGGCCATGCAGCGGCGGTCTCCGATGACGGCTTCTTCGGCAACGGGCTCGAGGCTCTTTTCCACCGCCAGGGATTCCCCGGTAAGCGCGGCTTCCTGAACCTGCAATCCCTTGACCTGAAACAGCCGCAGGTCCGCAGGCACCTTGTCGCCGGATTGCAGAAAAACCACGTCTCCGGGCACCAGATCTTCCGCCGGGATCAGGGTTTTGCGCCCATCACGCAGCGCCATTGCGTTGATGGAAAGCATTTGCTGAATCGCCTTCAGGGCGCTTTCCGCCTTGCCTTCCTGGATAAAACCGATGATGGCGTTGAGAATCACCACGGCGAAGATCACCCCGGCATCCACCCAGTGCCCGAGAAAGCTGGTGACCAGACCCGCGGCAATCAGCACATAGATCAACACATTGTGGAATTGATGGAGGAAGCGCAGCAGAGGGTGGATGGCATGGGTTTCCGGGAGCCGGTTCGGTCCAAAGCGGCGCAGGCGCCGGGAGGCTTCTTCTGTGGTCAGGCCTGTCTCCGAGGTTTCAAGAGTGTCGAGGGCAAAGCGGATGTCCCGTCCGTGCCATGCATGGCGCTCCACAGTTGCTGTTTCCGCCCTTGTACCTGAAAGCTTGTTTGTAACCACGAAACCCGCTCCTGGCGCCGCAAGAAGCAGCGTCCATAAAACCCGGTGATCAAAACAAAGTATAGCCCTTGCCCGGATTGCAGGGGGGAAACTACTCCTGGATGAATTCCACCGCCCGCTCCACCAGGTCTTCCGCATAGAGATCGCGGAAGAAATGATCCGCACCCTCTATTACCTCTATGCTCAAGTTGCCAGCCCCGGTGCGTCCTTGCAGTTTTTCCTGCAAGCCTTTGACCACCTGGTCTTCGGAGCCGATGAACAGCAGGACAGGCTGGTTGATTTTTTCCACCAGGAAAGGGGTGTCCAGGCGTTCATCCGGCTGATAGTAGCTGGAAAAGGCCTCGGCAGTGACAGAGGTATCCTTGCAATAGAGAAAATCCGTAGGCTCCATCAACTGTTGTCCCTTGCCGGCTTTCACCAGGGTGTTGGCCTTGTCCAGCACTGCCGCCAGTGGTTTTCCATAGCGTTTTTCATAGTCTTTGGCGCTGTAGTCCGCCGACCAGACCTGGGGTGCAATGAGGATCACCTTGCGAATCACGGGTTCGCTTTGCTCCGCCACGAACCAGGCCGTCTGATTGCCTCCACGGGAATGCCCCAGGGGCACGATGTTCTCTACACCCTCGAACCGCAGCCATTCCACCCAGGCGGAAATTTCTCCCACCGCGTCACTGTGTTTGTGGCTGTGCGGGGTGGCGCAGTCATACATGGTGCTTTCGCGGTTCTGCACCCCCAGGCTCAAATTGATGGCCAGGCTGCTGATGCCGTTTTCCTTGAACAGCTCCTGCAGAGTGGAAATAATCTCCATCCGGTTGTGGGCCAGGGTGCCATGGGTCATGAGCACCACCGGCCCCTTGGGCCAATCGCCGGTTTTTTCCAGATTGGCGCGCAGGGTCACGCCATTGTGCTTGAATGAAACTTCTTCGGCCTGGGCGCCGCCAAGGAAGAGCAGGAGTAGTATGGGTAGCCATTTCATTGGGAAGAGTCCTCTGGTTCATTGATGCAATGAGTGTAAATGAGTCGTTGCAGATCCTGCAGGTTACGGCAGGATCTCAAGGTGTCGGCGGAGAGGCAGCAGGTCAGCCCATCCGCTGTTTGCAGAAAAACCGCAGGAAGCGGCTCCTGGCAACGGGGGTGCTGGCGCAGAAACTCGCCACGGTGAAGGAAAATGCACTTCAGGGGCAAGGAGGCCACAAAAGACCGCCATTGCGCCTTTTCCCGGAATATGCCGTGGGTGATGGCGCACAGGGCGCAGGCATAGGTGGCCGGCGAAAAGATTTTGTGCCCGATATCCGCCAGGGTGTTGAACGCACCGCTGTCTGCGTTATATACGAATAGCAACTGATGGGCTGTGTGCATAGGGTTCAATCCGGAAAAAGGAGGTTTGAGTGCATGCTTTTCTTGTGTATATTATTCAAACAATCTAACGAACAATAGAGTGGAAGTCGAGAATAGGATGTCCAACGGCGATTTCAAGAAAGAGCTTTTTGCCCAGTTTGCCCGGGTGGCCAAGGCCCTGAGTAACGGCCACCGCTTGGAATTGCTGGAGTTTCTGGCCCAGGGAGAGCGCAGCGTCGACGCGCTGGCCAAGCTATCGGGCATGAGTGTGGCGAATACTTCCCAACATCTGCAACAGCTGCGTCAGGCGGGGCTGGTGAACTCGCGCAAGGAAGGACAGAAGGTCATCTATCGCATCAGCGGTGATGATGTGCCCCCGCTGCTCAATGCCTTGCGCGAAGTCGCCGAGCGCCATCTGTCTGACGTGCGGCAACTGATCCAGAGCTTTCTCACGGTAAAGGATAACCTGGAGCCCCTGCCGGCTACGGAGTTGCTGGAAAGGGCCAGGGAAGGGCTGGTAACCGTGCTCGATGTGCGCCCGGCGGAGGAATATGCGGCCGGGCATGTGCCTGGAGCAGTCAACGTGCCGCTGGCGGAACTGGAAGCGCGCCTGGATGAGCTGGATACCGGCCATGAGGTGGTCGCCTATTGCCGCGGTCCCCATTGTGTTCTTGCATTCGATGCAGTGGCATTGCTGCGGGAAAAAGGCGTGGCAGCGACGCGGCTGGACGGTGGGCTGCCGGAATGGCGTCTGGAAGGGTTGCCCGTGGACAAGGCCGAGTCAGGATGATATGCGCCTGATTCTCCCGGGTTTTCTGCTTCTGTTGTGGCCGGGTCTCGGGGCGGCGGCGATCACCGTGGAAGTGGGGGAAAACACCGGCCTGCGCACCTGGCAATGGACGCATCAAGGCATTTCCCTGCGCCTGGTGCAGCGTCTGCCGGATCAAACCCGCGCCTATCTACTGGGGCGGGGTTTTCCCGCAGCGGCAGCGGATGAGGCGGCGACTTCCTGTTTTTTCGGCACCATGTTCCGCAATGATGGAACTTTGCCCCTGGATTTCGACCTGAATACATGGAAGGTCGTACAAAAAGGCAGGGACACCCGGATGTTGGTGCGGGAATTCTGGAAGAACAAGCTGTCCGGGGGCGCTGTTCCCAAGGCCGCCCGTATTGCCCTGCACTGGTCGCTGATGCCCACGCAACAGCATTTTGAGCCAGGCGACTACAATTGGGGGATGATGGTTTTCGGTCTTTCCCCCGGTGAGTATTTTGACTTGCACATGCAGCTGAAACTGGATGGAAAGCCCCTTGCGGTAACCATTCCCGGCTTGCGGTGCGCCCCGGAAGAACTGAACTAGAGAGTGCCCATGTACAAGATTGTTTTGCTGTTTCTGTTTGTATTGTCGATTGCCGGAGCCTCCCACGGTGCGGGGAAAGGCCTCACCCTGCTGCCGGAGAAGCCTTTTGTGCCGGATTTCGTCCTGAAAGACGTGGAGGGCAATACACATCGCATCAGCGACTACAAGGGACATGTGATCATCGTCAACTTCTGGGCGACCTGGTGCCCCCCCTGCCGGGCGGAAATGCCCTCCATGCAACGCGCCTGGGAGCAACTGCGTGAAGAAGGCATCATGATGCTCGCCATCGACGTGGGGGAAGACGAAGACACCGTGTTTGAGTTCACCGCCAGTTATCCCGTGGATTTCCCCCTGTTGCTGGATATGGATTCCACCGTCAGTGAAGCCTGGGAGGTGAAAGGCCTGCCCACCACCTTCGTCATCGACCAATGGGGACGCAAGGTGTACCGCGCCATTGGCGGACGGGAATGGGATGATCCGGAGCTGCTGAACCAGGTGCGCAGGCTGAAGCAGGTTCCCTGAGCGATATAACGCTCGCGGGCGATCAGCCGAGACAGTCCTGCAGTGCTTCGCCCAGCAGCCGATGCAGATGAATACGGTTGCTGGGATGGGGAATGCTGTCGCAGCTCCAGATGTTCTTCACTCCAACCGCCTGCAGCCGCTGCAGCGCATCGCCCAGGAATAGGGCATGGGTCACCATCGCGGAGATGGATGCGGGAGAAAAGGCCTGCAACTGCCGGGCGGCGGCTTCGAGGGTGCGCCCGGTACTGGCGACGTCGTCCACCAGCACGATGTTTCTGCCGCCATAGTCACAGTCTGGCAGGCTGACCTGCACCCGCCGGTCGCCCAGGCGCTCCTTGCGGGCGATGCAGTATTCCAGGTTTTCATGCCGGGCGATGCTTGCCACCCATTGTTCTGATTCACCGTCCGGCCCGATCAACAGCGGCTTGAGGCCTTGCTGTTGCAGAAACAGGGCCATGGGATGGGTGGCGGTAAGGTTGATGGCGGTCTTCACGGGCAGGGCGTCCTGCAGGCGGTGGACGCGATGCAGATGGGCATCCACGGTGATCACGCCATCAAAATAGCCTGCCAGCAGCTTGCCGATGATGCCCTGGCTGACTACCTCGCCGGGGTGAAAGGCCTTGTCCTGGCGCATGTAACAAAGATAGGGAGCAACCAGCAACAATTCCCGCACCCCTTGGTCACGCAGGTGTTGCGCCGCCAGGATCAGCTCCACCAGTTTTTCATTGGGGTCGTTCAGGCTGCGGCACAACACCACTTGTTCCGCTAGATCCACGGGCAGGCGCAAACGGCTCTCGCCATCGGGAAAACGATGCACATCGATCAGGGAGAAAGAACAGCCGGTGCTCTCGGCCAGGCGCCGTGCGGGTGCTGCATAGTCTTCAAAAGCCAGGATCAGGTGATCGTTATTCATGGGCTTCCCTCAAGGTGTATCCGCTGTTTTGCCGGGCGGCGTCCAGGGCAAACTCGTAGTTTGCGGGAAACGCTGCATAGATGGTGTACAGGGGTTCGCCAGCCTCCACATGCTCGCCGCTCTTCTTGTGCAGATCCACGCCGGCGCCTTTATCCAGGGGGGCGCCGGCCAGACGTGCGATGGAGGCCATTTGCAAGTTGTCGATGGCCGCCACCATGGCGCTGTCCGGCGCCGTGATGACGTGGTGCAGGCGTCCCAGGGAAGGCGGGTGGGGATTTTTCCCCTGTGCTTCGATAATTGCCTCCATCTTCGCCAACGCCCTGCCGGAGTCCAGAATGTCGCGGGCGATCTGGTAGCCTTCGCCGCCGCGGACATCCGCATCGAATTCAATAATGCGGCCGGCCAGTTGCAGGGCTTTTTCCCGCAGATCCATGGGCGCGTCCGGCCGGCGCTCCAGTACCTGCATTACGTCCCTGGTTTCCAGCACCGGGCCAATACCGCGGCCTATGGGCTGGCTGCCGTTGGTGATGACCACCTCCAGCTCCAGGCCGATGCGGTCGCCCACATATTCGAACAACTTGCGCAGGCGCAAGGCCTCCTGGTGGCTGCGTACCTTGGCGGTGGGGCCGAGGGGAATGTCGATCAACAGCCGGGTGGAGCCGGCGGCGACTTTCTTGGAGAGGATGGAAGCGACCATCTGCCCAGGCGAGTCCATGGAAAGCGGCCGCTCCACGGCAATCAGAATGTCATCCACCGGGGCGAGTCTTGCAGTGCCGCCCCAGGCCAGGCAGCCGCGCTCCTTTTGCACGATGGCGTGCAGGGCGTCCGGCAGCAGATCGACATTGGCCAGCACTTCCATGGTGTCGGCGGTGCCGGCGGGGGAGGTGATGGCGCGGCTGGAGGTTTTGGGCATGAGCATGCCATGAGCGGCAACAATGGGCACGATGAGCATGGTGGTGCGATTGCCGGGAATGCCGCCGATGCAATGCTTGTCCGCCACCAGGGCTTCTCCCCATTCCAGGCGGTCGCCGGTTTCCACCATGGCCCGGGTCAGATGCAGCACCTCGTCGCGCTCGAAACCCGTTTCGGCGCAGCCCACCAGAAAAGCGGCGATCTCGATCTTGGAATAGCGGTTTTCCACAATATCCTGGGCGATTTTCAGATACTGTGCATAGTCGAGGGCCTCGCCATTGATCTTGTCGTGTACGGCGTCCAGGGAAGCGGGCGGTGTGGCGTGCTTGACGGTAACCGGGGTGCCGGGGGGCAGATCCAACTGCTCGAAAACCTGTTCGCTGATGCCCAGCTCTCCCGGGGCGGTAATGTCCGCATCATCCACGATATTCAGCACCGCAATCACCGGCTGGCCATCTTCCTCCTTGTGGATTTCGATTTTGCTCAGGGCCTGAAATCCCTCGCTGCGATAGAAAGTACAACCCCGGTGCAAATATGCGACATTTTCCTTATAGGTATCGATAGCAACGGGGCGGAGCTTGAGTTTGGTCATTATGGCCACCAAAATGCAAATTGCCGGGAATAGGGATTGCAATTGTCATGAATAACCCGGATATTAGGAAGTATATAGATGCTTCAGGAGAAAGACGATGAAAGATCTTCCCAACCCCAAAGACCCGGTCGAGCTCATGGGCCAGGCGTATGAGCGCCTGCTGGAATCCGCCATAGAAGATGCCAAGAAAATTGAAGACAAGACCGGCCCGGCGCTGCATCATTTGATTGACAAGGCGCGCCACAAGCTCTCTGACCTGGGTGAACTGACCGCCGAGGAAATCGACCAGATCTCGGAGTACCTCAAGCGCGATTTGCGTGATGCGGCCAACTACATCGTCGAAACCGGAGAAGAGTTCAAAACCTGGCTGGGCTTCGACCTCTCTCTCATCGGCGACCGCATCCGCGAGCTGTTCATGCAGGCCGCGGACCAGACCACTGTCGAGCTGAAACAATTGCAGGGAGAAGCGGAGCGGGCCGGCTATCACACGGGAGAAATCACCGGGCCGGGAACACTGGTGTGCGACGAATGCGGCGAGGAGCTGCATTTCTACAAGCCGGGGCGCATTCCCCCTTGTCCCAAATGCCATGCGACGGTGTTTCACCGCAAATCCGCCTGACTCCGCCGGCGTTTTCAAGGAGCAGCAGCCACTTGGCTGCCTGCCGCCGGCGCGCCATCATCGACCACAAGGAATACGACTCTGAACTGCTACAATTTACTTACCTGTTGGGAGAATGCTTGGCAAACCACTCTCGCGCCAATCCCTCGAAACTGTTTCCCGCCCGTTCGGCTTTAGCGGCCTTCTGTACTTTGCGGTTCTCGCTGGACTCGATCTCATTGGCCAGCACGGATGTCAATGAATTATCTTGGCTTGTAATGGATTAAAATGGTAGATAAGTGGCTGATTGTAGACATAAAAAAAGCCGTCTTGAGACGGCTTTGGGGCGGCGACTACCGAAAATCGATAGTAACATATTGATAAAATAGCATATGTTGTTTTCAACAATCCGTTGTTGCCCCCAATGTTGCCCCCATCAATTGTCTGTCACAGCGTGTTACTTTACGTTTTGATGTTGGTGAGCGATTATATGCTGATTCATTTTGTTGCAACAGAATTAAGCCAGCATGGACGATTTAGAGGAGCAATCATTGCATACTTTGGCAAGAGAGGTAAGCTGCAAAATGGGGCGTTGCATCCTGCGTTTGCAGCAGTATGAGTTGCTGATGAAAGGGCTCATAGCGAATCGTGAGCTTTCTGGTTACGCCGACGAACTCGAAGCAAATCGAGTCACTCGCAAGAAGGAAGTAGAAACCAAGATGCTGGGGCAACTGATTGGCGAGTTAACCAGCTCTTGCTTTAGCTTGTCAGCGAATGGATCACAGAAGAATACAAAAGAAGATAATTCTGAGGCGGACCCAAAGCAGGCACATGTTCAGATGAGTTATCAGATCGAAATGCATGAGAAAGACTATCAGGGAACCACAGAAGGGCTTAAGCAGTTAGTAGTATTACGAAATGAACTGGTTCATCACTTTCTGGAACGATTTAAGCTACGGGATGAGTCAGGCTGCAATGAGGCAAATGCCTACCTGGACGATGCGTACCAGATGATCGAGAAACATTTTCGAGATCTACGCAGTTGGATGAAGGCTATGGAGCATGCGCGCAAGACAATGGGTGAGTTGTTGGGGACATCGGAGTTCCAGAGCTTTTTTTGTATGGCATCTTTCCTGGGCAGGAAATTGACTGGCCCAACACGCCTATTGTCCAACACCTTTTTGCCGCCGAACATGACTATCATGAAGATGGCTGGACAAGCTTAGCAATCGCCATAGAGTTTATTCGCACCAAACGGCCCGATCTAACACCCAAGAAATACCACTGTGGAAGTTGGCGTCATATCCTTCACGAATCCAAGTTGTTTGAAATACGGAAGTGCAGGAATGATACTGCTCCAACGCAAGTGTGGTATCGCAGCAAACCACTTCCTGTCATTGAATGAGTCTCCTATATCTAATCATCTGGTGGCATACCCAATAAATCTAATCGAGTAGATATGCCTGTAAGAGAAGTGGCTACGAAAGTGTTGTGCTCTCTGCTCAGTCGCTTAAACGTACGCCAATGCATACCCTTTGGTTTCCATCCTCTGTCATTCAGTATGCCCGGCTCCCAAGCCAGTTTCTCCCGGATTTTATCTGCCCGTCGGGCAGCACGATCGTAGGATGTTTCTCGCTGGCTGGGATAGGCTAATTGATGGCAATGCCGACATGCGAAGATACTTCCGCCATAGAGAACTGCTACGCGCCGACCACAACCGCGTGCCGGGCAGAGAAACCATGGTCGTTGCCCACCAAAATTACAATCGGTCCATTCCAAATACACAGGATAGCTTTCATCTTTCCAGGCCTTGTCGTTATATCGATGCCGGTAGGTGAGGATCACTCGGTCTGGCTCAGTCTGGACCCTGATTGAAGCAACCACCTTGCCCTGGCGTGACCACTGCCAGCCAAATGTTTGATGCGGGGAGATCAGGCCATCCCGCTTCCAGAGTCGCACATCGATAGATCGGTAGTCCTCAGTTGTATTTTTTGCGTCGCAGTGCCAGCGTCTCCCGCTACCAATACCGCCCATGGTTACCTCCAGATTCTTACGAAATCATTAGGGAAATTTGTTTACTGATTTCCCACAAACAGTTTATGATCATATGCCGTTCATCATTTTCGCGGTTCAGTACCGTTGGCTTTCTCGGTTGATTCAAACTTAGGACAGGTAGTGGCTAAATGTAGGTGTGGTGGAAATATGACACTTTCTCATTTTTTTAACCTATTGATTCTTTGTAGTTGAAATACCTTTTCTGGTACTTGTATGGCTGTTCATATGGATTACACGTGCCGTTTTTGGTACTTGTGAATATGAAGGAGGTGTTGTTTTTCCACCGGTGGGATTATTTTTGTTGTGTAGGCTTTCCCATTCTTTGGTTGGTGCATTGCCATAAAATGGAAGCCATGTGAGTCGCCATCCACGTGTCTTGCTATGCAGCCTACTGCTATGTCAACACCAACTCCAAATGTCCGTTTTCCGCCGATTTGAGATGTCCGGTTTTCAACGGTGTTGTATCTGGCTGACTAGGCCGGCGGTAGTCGTTATTTCTCCTGGT
>Ga0256834_1001473_pt1 | contig 15929 bp, 13 predicted proteins | sample 4281140metaG_FD_190536 | JGI IMG/M metagenome (GOLD analysis project Ga0256834, IMG submission 190536) | Hydrothermal vent microbial communities from East Pacific Rise, Pacific Ocean - 4281-140 | ecosystem: Environmental > Aquatic > Marine > Hydrothermal vents | place: Pacific Ocean: East...
AACGAAAATATGATTTCTGGCGGTGGCTCAAATATTGATATGGGCGAAATTAACGGTTGCTCTACATAATCTTTTTTAAGCTAATATCTACCTTTTAATGGGGATTGGTATTAGTTTTAAATATTAGCTTTTGGATTAGAATCGCTAAAGTGACCCCATTTAAGTTTAGCCCCACCAACTATATGAAAATGTAGATGTTTTATCTCTTGAGCACCATTATTTCCGACATTAGTAATAACTCTATATCCATCTTTATCAATATTCATCTCTTTTGCTAGTTTTTGTATGAATTTAGTCATAGATGACATCAACTCTGGTTCAACTTCATTAAAACTATCTACATGTATTTTTGGTATTGCTAAAACATGCACAGGTGCCTTTGGATTGATATCGTGAAATGCTAAAAAATTCTCATTTTCTAAGACAATTTCTGATGGAATCTCTTTATTGATTATTTTACAAAATAAACACATTGTTACCCTTTTTATACTGAAAAGTATTTTGATTTAATATAATTGTATCATAAGTAAGTGGGCATAAATAATTTTATTTATGAAGTTATTTATGCCCACTTACTTATAAAATTACAAAAAAGCTATTTATAACTTATTTTTAAGTATAATCTATTTTAAAATTTAATATACGGATGAGACTATTGAAAGAATGGTATGACGCGATAAATGACGCTACAACTGTTGAGCGCATTGAAGAGATAAGAATCTCTATATTTGGTAAAAAAGGTATTTTAGCAGCAGAGTTTGCTAAGATGAAAACTGCACCAAATGAAGAAAAATCACAAATAGCTAAAAAGTTAAATAAAGATAAGAGTTCATTAATGAATGAACTTACATCTAAAAAAACAGCATTACTAACTGAAGAATTAGAACTTGCTATGAAGGTTGAGGGAGTTGATGTCTCACTTTTTAGTACAACTTCTCAAGCAGGTGCTTTGCATCCAGTAATGGAGACAATGGATAGAATTGTTGAGTATTTTGCATCTTTAAATTTTGCTGTCAAAACTGGCGGAATGGTGGAAAATGATTTTAATAATTTTGAAGCTTTAAATCTTCCTAAATATCACCCAGCTAGAGATATGCAAGATACTTTTTATTTTAAAGATGAGATGTTACTTCGTACACACACCTCCCCAGTTCAAATTCGTACTATGATGGAAACAAAACCTCCTATTCGCATGATTGCTCCTGGTGCTGTGTTTCGTCGTGATTATGATCTAACTCATACTCCAATGTTTCACCAAATTGAGGGTCTTTTAGTTGATGATGAGAGCAAAGTATCGTTTGCTAACTTAAAATTCATTTTAGAAGATTTTTTAAAATATATGTTTGGAGAGGTTGAAGTTAGATTTCGTCCATCATTTTTCCCTTTTACTGAACCATCAGCAGAGGTAGATATCTCATGTGTATTTTGTAAGGGAAGTGGTTGCCGTGTATGTTCCCATACTGGTTGGCTAGAGGTTCTTGGTTGTGGAATAGTTGATCCAAATGTTTTTAAAGCGGTTAAATATAAAAATGTAAGTGGTTATGCTTTTGGTTTAGGAGTTGAGCGTTTTGCAATGCTTATACATCAAATAGGAGATTTGCGTTCATTATTTGAGGGTGATATTAAGCTGTTGGAGCAATTTAGATGATAGTTACTAGAAGTTGGTTAAATGAGTGGATAGATTTAGATGGAATTACAACAGATGATTTGTGTAAAACATTCAATTCTATCGGTTTAGAAGTTGACAGAGTTCAAACTTATGATATTGCCAAAAAAATAATATTTGGAAAAGTTATAGAGTGTGAAAAACACCCAGATGCAGATAAGCTTAATGTATGTAAAGTAGATATTGGTACAAGTATTCGACAAATTGTATGTGGTGCTTCCAATGTCCGCGAGGGACTTACTGTAGTTGTTGCGACAATTGGTGCTGTGATGCCCAGTGGGCTTACAATCAAGCCAGTAAAACTTCGTGGTGTTGAATCAGAGGGTATGATTTGTTCAGCTACAGAGATAGGGCTTCCTGACTTTATGGATGGGATTATTGAAATTGATGAGAGTGTACAAGATGTTAAACTTGGATATGAAGTAAATGAACATCTATTTTTTAATGATGATTTAATAGAGATAGAATTAACTGCTAACCGCGGAGATTGTTTAAGTATTCGTGGTGTCGCGCGTGACCTGAGTGCTGCATATAATAGACCTCTTAAAAATGCAACAATCAATACTAATGAAGATAAAAGAATTGGCATAGGAAGAATTTTAAGTCTTTCTCATGATAAAGATTATGGAGTAAACCTTAGATATAAAGCTGTTAATATCGAAAAACTGGTTTTACCATTTGTTATCAAACTAAGGCTAGCTCAAATAGAAGAAACAAGAGCATCTACAATACTTTCATTGATGTTATATGTCACCCATAGTAGTGGTGTAATACTAAGGGCATATGAAGATGAGTTTTTCAAAAATGACAATGATCAAATGGCTAAAATGGATTTAAGAGAAGATGAGCATGGTTTTGCTTGTATTATGTCTACAGATAATAAAAAAGCATCAACTATTGGTATTATTCAAGAGGAAGAATCTCTTGTAGATGTAGAGGAGGGTATTGTTTTAATAGAAGCGAGTTATATCCCACCAGACATCATCTCAAAACAGATGCAAGAATCAAAAATAAAAGCAGGACCACTTTACTATAAAACATCTCGTGGTAGTGAGCCTGAACTCAATCAAGGCTTAGATTATTGTATAAAACTTATTGAGATAAACTCTAATTCATCTATATATGGTGGAGTTATTGAGCTTTGTGATAACTATGAAGAGGCGATTATAAGTATTACAAAAGATGAAATTGATAATATTATTGGCGCAGATATTGATAAAACGGTAATTACTAAACTTCTTCAAAATCTTGGGTTTAATACATCAAAATCACAAGGTAACACTTATGTTATATCAGTTCCAAGGTATCGTCATGATATTAAAAACAAACAAGATATAGTTGAAGAGATTGTTCGCCTTGTTGGGATAGACAACATACCATCAAAACCATTTGAACTTACAGAAGATAATAGATTAGAAGATGATTATTTTTGGTATAAAAAACGTCGTATCTACAGACATAAAGCTGCTCAGAGTGGATTTTTTGAATCTATCCATTTTGCATTTGATGAGAAAAAAGTTTTAGAATCTTTTGGATTTGATTGTATAGTTGAACAAAAAGCACTTTTAAATCCTATTGTAAATACTTTAGATACCTTAAGACCAACACTTTTAACGGGGCTTTTAAAAGCAGCTTCTTCTAATGCTAAAAATGGATATACATCAATAAGACTCTTTGAAATTGGTTCAGTTTTTGATAAAGAGCGAACTGAGAGTGTTAAGATGAGTATGCTTTTTAGTGGAGCGATAGAGCAAGACTCTATTCGTAACTCTGGGAAACCGTCTAAAATAGACTTTGCTTTATTTGTGCAAAAGATATCAGATATAATTGGTGAATTTGAGCTTGTTCAAAATGAAACAACTCACACTTTATCTAATAAATATCAATCTGCAAATATTTTAATTGATGGAGATGTTATTGGTGAGTTGTTTCGTGTACATCCAAGCGTTGAGGATTCATATGATTTAGATACAACTTATCTATGTGAATTAGATTTTGATAAGTTATCATTTGCTTTAAAAGTAGCACAAAAAACTTCTAAATATCAAGTGTCTTTTAAAGATTTAAGTTTAATTATGCCAAAGTCAATGTGTTACGAAGAGGTTAAAACTGTAATTGATTCTAGTGATGTAAATAATTTAATTCGTTTCTATCCGGTTGATAAATATACAGATGAGTCTCTTGGTGAAAATATGAGTCTCTCTATCCGTTTTGTACTTCAATCAGAGATAAAAACATTAGAAGAAGATGATATAAATATGGCAATGGACACTATATTAAGTGCTGTTGGTTCAAAATTAGGAATTGGGCTTAGAAAATAATGAGTAAAGTAGAAGTTAAAAAAGCAAATAGTTTTTCTTTAAATATATCAAATATAGCTCCTGATAAATCAATATCTCATCGTAGTGTTATGTTTAGTATGTTAGCAAATGGTGAGAGTCAAATCACTAATTTTTTGCGTGCTGAGGATACATTAAACTCTTTAGAAATTGTAAAAAATTTAGGTGCTAAAGTTATTGATGATGGTACTACTATTAAGATAAGTTCAGATGGTATTAAAGAGCCGTTTGAAATCCTTGATTGTGGTAACTCTGGAACAGGTATGAGGCTTTTTTGTGGTCTTTTAAGCTCTGCTAATGGTCATTTTATTTTAACTGGGGATAAATATTTACGTAAGCGACCAATGAAAAGAGTCACAACACCTCTTCGCTCAATTGGTGCAATAATTGATGCTCGAGATGATTCAAACTTGGCTCCATTGAGCATAAGGGGAGCATCTCTAAAAGCTTTTAATTATGAGTCTAAAATTGCATCTGCTCAAGTGAAGTCTTGTATGATTTTAGCAGCTCTTAGAGCTGATGGAGTTTGTTCATACACTGAGCCAGAACTATCTCGTGATCATACTGAGAGAATGTTAAAAGGGATGGGAGCTGATGTAGTTGTTGATGGACTTAAAACTACAATTAAGCCAATGAAAAACTTATTAAAACCTTTAGTTATTCGTGTGCCTGCTGATCCATCAAGTGCATTTTTCTTTGCTGTAGCTGCTGCTATTACGCCTGATTCAACTGTAGTGCTACAAGGGATTACTCTTAATCCAACAAGAATAGAAGCTTTTAAAGCATTACAGAGGATGGGTGCAGATATAACTTATGATTTAACAGATGATAAGTATGAACCTATTGGAAATATTACAGTAAAACAAGCTCCTTTACATGCAATTACAATTGAAGAAAATATCTCATGGTTAATTGATGAACTTCCAGCTCTCTCAATTGCTATGGCTTGTGCAACAGGTACTAGTGTAGTTAAAAATGCTGAAGAACTTCGTGTAAAAGAGAGTGACAGGATTTCAACTGTTGTTGATGGGTTAAATGCTTGTGGGATAAAAACTACTGAATATAATGATGGATATACTGTAACTGGTGGGATTTTAAATAGCGCAACAATAGACAGCGACGGTGATCATAGAATCGCAATGAGCTTTATAATTGCAGGTTTAAGATGTGGTATGCAAGTTACTGATTTAGATTGTATAAATACATCTTTTCCAAACTTTTTTGAACTTTTAGAAAAAATTACAGAAATTAGTCATAGCAAACTTGATTTAGAATAACAAGGGTTGCATTATGAAAATTGAACTAGCTGAGAGTTATGGTTTTTGCTTCGGTGTAAAAAGAGCGATTAAAATTGCTGAAGAAAATAAAAACTCTTCAACTTATGGACCGCTCATTCATAACTCTAAAGAGATAGCTAGACTTGAGCAAGATTATCAAGTTGGTCTTACAGATAACCATACTATATTTAAAGAGGGTGAAAAAGCAATTGTCCGTACTCATGGGATACAAAAACATGAACTCGCAGAATTAAAGCAAAACAATGTAGATGTAGTTGATGCAACATGTCCTTATGTTACAAAACCACAAGAGATCGCGCAAGAGATGAGTGAAGCTGGATATAGTGTAGTTATATTTGGAGATGAAGCACATCCTGAGATAAAAGGTGTTAAATCATACGCCACTCATGGGGCATTAGTTGTGACAACTTCTAAAGAGTTAGAATATATAAAACTTCGAGAAAAAGTTGCTTTAATAGCACAGACTACTAGAAAAGTTGAAGACTATATGGAAGTTGCTAACTACCTTATACCTAGACATAAAGAGGTTAGAGTTTTTAATACTATCTGTAATGCAACATTTGAAAACCAAGAAGCAGTTTTAAATATATCAAAAATGGCTGATATAATGTTGGTGATAGGTGGTAAAAACTCATCTAATACTAAGCAGTTATTTAGTATATCACATGACAATTGTGAAAATAGTTACCACATAGAAGATGAAAATGATTTAGATTATAGTTGGTTTAAAGACAAAATTTTTTGTGGTATAAGTGCTGGAGCTTCCACACCTGATTGGATTATTCAAAATGTCATTGATGCCTTGCAAAAAAATATTAAATAACAAATTACCCATTTTTTACTAAAAAATTACAATTTTATATCAAATCAACCTTTATTTAGGTATAATCACGCAATTTTTATGTAACAGAGGATAGGTAATGGCGTTCGATAACGAATCATTTGATGAAGAAGAAAATTTTGCAGAGATGTTTGCTGCAAGTGAGAAAAAACAAAATACAAGTAACCGTATAGTTGAGGGTGAATTAGTTGAGCTACAGCTTGATGACAATAGAGCATTAGTTGGTGTTGGTGATAAATCAGAGGGTATCTTAAACCTTGATGAGATTAGAGATGAAGCTGGTGAGCTGATTTTTGGTCTTGGTGATAAAATCAAAGTTATGATAACAGGATACTACAATGAGCGTCCTAAAATTTCATATAAAAAAGTTTTAGAGCAAGAAAAAACTTTAGAATTTATTGAAGCTAATAAAGATGACTTTGAAGATTTAATCATTGAGGGTGTAATAACTAAGAAGAATCGTGGCGGATATGTTGTAGAAGCTGATACAGTTTCTTTCTTTATGCCTCGTTCTTTAGCAGCATTTAAAGATACTGATGATGTGATTGGTCGTAAGATTAAAGCACAAGTTATTAAAATTGATGCAGATGAAAATTCTATTGTGATCTCTCGTCGTAAACTTTTCAATGAAGAGCGTAAGCGTAAAAAAGAGATTATTGATAAGCTTATGGAAGAAGACACAATTGTAGAGGGTGAGATTAAAAAAATCACTTCTTATGGTATGTTTGTTGATGTTGGTGGTGCTGATGGTCTTGTTCACTATAATGAGATCTCTTATAAAGGTCCAGTTAACCCGTCAAAACTTTATAAAGAGGGTGATATCGTAACTGTTAAAGCTATCTCTTATGATAAAGATAAAAGACATCTTTCACTTTCTATAAAAGCTGTTCAACCTGATCCTTGGGCAGAAGTTGAATCAGAGTTAGACGAGGGTGATACTATCACTGTTACAGTTTCAAATATTGAAGCTTATGGTGTTTTTGTTGATCTTGGAAATGATATTGAAGGTTTCTTACATATCTCTGAGATCTCTTGGGATAAAAATGTTAAAAACCCAAATGACTACTTAAGTGTTGATCAAGAGATTGATGTTGAAGTTATTGAGATTAATTCAAAAACTCATAAACTTCGTGTATCACTTAAAAAACTTCTTGCAAAACCATTTGATGAGTTTATTAAAAATTACCGCGAGGGTGATGTAGTTACTGGTACAATCACATCTTTAACTGATTTTGGTGCATTTGTTCGTATCGCTGGAGTTGAGGGGCTTTTACATAATCAAGATATCTCTTGGGATAAAAATACAAAATGTAAAGATGTTTTAAAATCTGGTGAAGAGATTGAAGTAAAAATTGCTAAAATCAATGCAGAAGATCAAAAAATATCTTTAAATAGAAAAACTCTTTTAGAGTCACCAATTGATACTTTTGCAAAAACTCATAAAGTAAATACACCTATCACCGGAACAATTCGTGATATTAAAGATTTTGGTATATTTATCTCTCTTAAAGATGGTGTTGACGCACTTATTCGTGATGAAGATTTATCTCCATTAAATAAAGAGGAATTAGAAGCTGGTCAAGAGATTGAAGCTGCTATTGCTGTTATCGATACAAAACGTGATCGTATCCGTTTATCTGTTAAAAAATTAGATTATATAAAAAATCAAGTTATGCTTGAAGAGATCAACGATAATGAATCACACTCTTTAGGTGATTTAATAAAAGATAAATTTAAGTAAAATGCATATAGTTTTAAAATGGCTTACTCCTATCATTGGGATTGGAGTTGCCATTTTTATTGTGTTATTTTTATTTGACATTAACTCCTCTGCAAAGATTAATGATTTAAAGCCGTTTGTTATAAAATCTGCTGTTACACCTAAAGCTGAAAAAGAAATTTGGTTAAATCATTTCTCTAAATCTGAGAGATTAGGATATTTTTATCCAGTTAATGAAGTTTATATCCAGACCTCACTAAATAAAGAGATTTACTCTAAATCAATATATAAATTATCTGCTTCTTTAATTGACCCATATCAATTGTTTTGTTTAAAAGAAGAACTAAGCCAACATAAATTAAAGTATTATCTAAAAAGAGACAAAAATGGTGTAGAATTAGATATATATTCCAAAGATAAAAACAAATTAAACTCTTTAGTTAGAGTCTTGAAAAATTACGAAATTTTAGCGAAAGTAACGCTGCATAAAGAGGATAAATAGATGCAAAAATATACAGTAGTAGTTTGTGACCATATCCATGAAGCTGGATTGAAAATGCTTCAAAATGATGAAAATATTAACTATGTTTTCGCTGCAGATATTGATAAAAAAGAGTTAGTTGAAAAAATTATTCCAACTGCTGATGTAGCAATAACAAGAAGTTCAACAAATGTAGATGCAAATTTTATTAAATATGCTACAAATATGAAAGCAATTGTTCGTGCTGGTGTTGGTGTTGATAATGTAGATATTCCGGGATGTTCGAAAGAGGGAATCATTGTTATGAATGTTCCAACTGCAAATACAATTGCTGCTGTTGAGCTTACTATGACACATATGCTTTCTTGTATGAGGATGTTTCCATACTCTCATAATCACCTTAAAACTGAGAGAGTTTGGAAGCGTGAGAAATGGTATGGACATGAGTTAAAAGGTAAAAAACTAGGTGTTATAGGTTTTGGTAACATTGGTTCACGTGTAGCTAAGCGCGCACTTGCTTTTGAGATGGAGATTGTAGCTTATGATCCATATATACATCCATCAAAAGTAACTGATTTAGATATGAGATATACTAAAAATTTTGAAGATATATTAACATGTGACATAATCACTATCCATACACCAAAAAATCAAGAAACACTAAATATGATTGATGAAGCAGAGATTGCAAAGATGAAAGATGGTGTAGTATTAATTAACTGTGCTCGTGGTGGTCTTTATAATGAAGATGCTCTTTATAAAAATCTTAAAAGTAAAAAAATTCGTTTTGCTGGTATTGATGTATTTATTAAAGAACCTGCAACGGATCACCCACTTTTAGAACTTGACAATATTACAGTATCTCCACATCTTGGTGCAAATACATTTGAATCTCAATATAATATTGGTACTCAAGCAGCTAGCAACGCAATAGAGGCTGCTAAAGGCATTGCATATCCACATGCTATGAATTTACCAATAGATGAGAGTAAAATCCCATCATTTGTTAAACCATTTTTAGAGATGGGGCAAAAGATAGGTTTTTTAGAATCTCAAATTAACAAAAGTCAAATCATTAGTATCAAAGTAAGTGGATATGGAGAGATCGCTGAATATGTTGAGTCCCTTTCAACTTTTGTTGCTGTTGGTGCGATGAGTCAAAATTCAAGTGATACTATTAACTATGTAAATGCTGAATTTGTTGCAAAAGAAAAAGGTATCAATATTGAAGCTGAGTCTTGTGGAGATTCTTCTGTATATAAAAATCTTATCACTATAAAACTTACAACTAGTGAGGGTACTACTACTATTTCAGCTACTATTTTTGATGATAATGTTCAACGCATAGTTGCCATAGATGGTTTTGATATAGAAGTAGCACTTGGTGGTGATATGATTATGTTTAAAAATACTGATGTTCCTGGTGTTATTGGAGATATAGGTGTAACACTTGCAAACAATAATATTAATATAGCTGATTTTTCACTTGCAAGAAAAGAAAACTCACATGCATTAGCTGTAATTTTAGTTGATGATGCTGTAGGTGAAGTTGCACTTAAAGAGCTTTCAGAGATAGATGCTTGTATAGGTGTTAATTACGCTAGAATTTAACTGAAACTAAGTGGTATATTTATAATAATATTATAAATATACCACTTTTGCACCAAAACCGCCTAAGTGTTGTGGTGCATCATCAAAGCTTTTTACTCTAGGGTGAGCTTTTAAAAAATTTTTAACAGCAAAAGAAAGCTTCCCTGTTCCTATACCATGATAAACTATCACTTCATCCCATCCACTTATAAGTGCATCTGACAAAAACTTGTCTAAAGCCTCTGTAGCTTCATCTGCTCGCATACCGTGAAGGTCACACTTTAATCCAGCTCTTTTTTTAACATTTATGCTAATATTTGTTTGTTTTTTAGGTGCTATAATTTTAGTAGGTTTTAAATATGTAGTTTTTACTCTAACACTCATCCCATTTATCTCAACAATAGCCTCTTTGTTTGCTTTTAATGCTTTTATAGTACCCTTTTGGGTATGGTATTTAACATCATCTCCAACTTTAAATTTTATCTCTCTTTTTATCTCTTGTTTATTATCTTGAGGAAGTTTGTTATTGGCTTTATTCATAGCACGGTGAATAGCTTTAGTATCTCCAGCTTTTGCTGCTGTTTTTGCTTCATTTATAGCTACAGCGTAAGAATTTTTAAGTGCTATTTTTTGCTCATCAAGCTCTTTAAAAAGATTTTCTCTTAGCCTCTTTAGCTCTTTTTGTTTAGCCTCTAACTCTTCAAGTTTATCATCAGCTTTTTTATGTTTTTGTTTTAGTTCACGCTCTAGTTGAGAGCCTCTTTCTATTAATAAGTTTAATTTCTCAGAGTTGTCTCCATAAACAGCTTTAGCTTCATTAACAAGGCTAGAAGCTATTCCATAACGACTTGCAGTTTCAAACGCATAACTCTTACCAATGATACCGTGCATGAACTCGTAGGTTGGTTTTCTAGCATCTTCATCATATATTGCAGCTATAAGTTCAACATCATCTCTATCAGCCATAAGGGCTGCAAGTCTTTTGTGGTGAGTGGTAACTACTACTTTTTGACCTCTTTTTATCAAGTCATCTAGTATCACTTTAAAAAGTGCAGCTGCTTCATCACTATCAGTTCCTAGTTCTATCTCATCAACTCCAATAAGTGCTTGTTTTTGTGTAAAGATTTTTGAAAACTCTTGCATACGACCAGCAAATGTTGAGATATCATTTTTAACATTTTGAGGATCATCAATTATAGATAAAATATTTTTAAATGATCCAATATGTGATTTAGACTCATTTAATTTCATGGGTATAATATATTTAGCCATAAAAGCAGCTGCAAGTATTGACTTTAAAAGCATCGTTTTTCCACCAGCATTTACACCTGTAACCATTAAAATATTTTTAGAAAAATCTACATCTATTGGTTTTGGATGATGAAGAGCCGGGTGGATGAAGCCATTTAAAATAATTTTAGAACTGTTTTTTGATTTTAAAATTTGTAAATTTTTACTTTTGGCAAATAAAACTCTAGCTTGATAATTATCAAATCGAGTAAATTCTTTATCAATAAAAGCTATAAAAGATTGTAGAGTTGTAAGTGTTGATGAAAAATCTTTAGCATAAGTATAAAAAATAGCTTCACGCTCTTGGTTTATAAAACGAATTTTCTCTTTTGCTTTCATAATGCTATCTGGTGTTACAAAAAAACCACCACTAGAGCTTCTTCCAACTACTGCACCTTTTAAAACATGGTTAAAACCACCACGAACAAGTAAACAATCTTCATTATTTACTAAATGAAGCTGAGTGTCTATAAGATAAGATGAGAGTTTTTGCGAAGAGGTTAAACGTTTTAGTGAAGCTGAGATATTTGCTTTTTGCTCACTAATCCTTTGTGATAGTCCAAATAAGTTTTCATCAAGATTTTCTTCAAATTTTCCATCATGGGTAAAATATTTTTCAATCTCTAAAAATCTTTCATCAAAGACAAACTTATCCATCCATTCACCAATAATTCCATCAATTTGACGAGTTTTAAAATAACGAAAATATCTTACAATTTTAACAATCTCAAATATTTGCTCAAAATTTAAAATACCTTTTTTCTTTAGATGAGATTTAATAATATTAAAATCAGAAATTTTGGGTGGAGCTTTAAACTCTAGTTTATCGAGTGCTTTTATGTAGTTAAAATGTAAATTTTGGTCACCCTCCATAAAAAGAGAGCTATTTCTTGAGAAAAAGCTTTTAAAAAGCTCTATATGCTCACTTAAATCAAGTTGAGATATTATTCGCATGTAGAAGCGCTAATCATCTTCCCATAGTTTGGAGTATTTTCTTTACCTATGAAAGTGTAAGTACCAGTACTTAATTCGTAAAATGATGAGTTTACATCAATACCATTACATTTTATAGTTTTACCTTGGTTAAATTTCATAGCAACATCTAAGGTATGTTGACTCTTATCTTCGCTGTATGTATTAAACATTATAGCCATCAAGATTATAGAAAATAGAATTGCTGAGATGGTTATTTTTTGAGAGCGAGTGAATTCTGTAAAATAGTTTAGAACTAAAAAGAAAAGCACTACAACTACAAGTCCTATGATATAAGCCAATTTGAAAACCTTTTAATAATGTATATTTATTTTTAAAATTATAGCCAAATTTCACTAATATCAGATTCTATTTTTTCACATGCAGTTGTAGCCTCTTCGTAATATACTTTATTAAATTGTGATTCATCTATATATGGAGAGGGTTCAAGATTATTAAGAATTTTATGGCAATTTACTAGCTCTAAATTTGCACTAATTTGTATAACATTTCCTAGAGTTCCTATCACAACAGCAATAGAATCTTCATTTTGTAAGTGTTCAAATGCTTTGTACATATCTGCATAATATGGTGCTGCTCCACCAAAAAAAACTATAAAAGGTTTTATTTTTGTGTGAGAGCATTTTGGACAGGTATCACCATTTTTAAACTTTTTGTATCCAATACTAAATATATTTCCACATCCCATACACTCCATCTTAGTTAATTCACCATGGACATGGATCACATCTTTGCAACCAGCTCTCTCAAACATATCATCTACATTTTGAGTTATAATAATACAGTCGTCTTGATATTTTTCTTTTATATTAGCTACCACTTCATGAGCATAGTTTGGTTTTACTTGGGCTAATTGCAATCTTCTTTGATTATAAAACTCATGAACAGCATCGTAATTTTTCTCCCAAGTGTATTGGTTGCAAATATCATCTATTTTATAATTTTCCCAAAGTCCATCAGAATCACGAAAAGTTTTAATACCTGATTCAGCACTAATTCCAGCACCGCTAAAAATAATTATTTTTTTTGATGGTGTACTTAACATCTTAATTTAAGCTAAGCCTCTCATCTGGTAAGTGATGTCACCAGCACCAAAACCAATAATAATACCATCATCAATAGTTTTTAAATCTTCTTTATTTTTTACAACAGTTATTTTATTATTTGAGCGTTTTATTTTATCTGCAATAGTAAGATTGTATTCTTTGAATTTTTCGGCAAAATCTATCTCGCGAGTTGCTTCACCAGCAGCCCAAACAGGAAGTATAATCAACTCCTTTGCACCTTTGAAACATTTTATAAATTCCTCTAAGTTGTCAATAGTACGGGAATATTTGTGTGGTTGCCATATTGCGGTAATATTTTCTAAACCTTTAAGATGTGCATACTCTTTAACAGATTCAAAGGTAGCTTTTATCTCAGTTGGATGGTGAGCATAATCATCAATAATTACTTTATTTTTATCAGTGCCAACAATATCAAAACGCTTTTTAATACCTTTAAAATCTAAAAGATTTTCTCTAATTTGTGAAATTTCCATAGTTTTGCTAGCTGCTATAATAGCTAAACTTGCGTCAAGTGCTATATGTTTACCAAAACCCCATACTTCAAATGTACCCATGTTTTTTAGTGTAAATTTTGTATGAGGTTCATCACCTTTTAAGATATATTTTATATTAGTAATATCTTTACTTGGATATAACCAATTAGCATCAACTTCATCAACAAGGGTACCTAAAAAAGGGTCTTCAGCATTTAATACTCTACATGTTGCAGAGTTTATAAATGTACGATAGGTATCATAAAATCTATCAATATTATAATCATAATATTCCATATGTTCAGGTTCAGCATTAATTACAATAGCACAGTATGGATTAGAGTTAACAAAACTACCATCACTCTCATCTGCTTCAAATAGTAAAACATCACTCTCTTTGTTATAGCGAACATTTGAGCCAAAAGCTTTTGACTCAGCACCAATAATTGCTGAACCACACATTATAGAAGTTAAGATTGCTGTTGTTGTACTTTTTCCGTGTGCACCAGCGACAGAGTATACTTTTTTTTCAGCTAAGATTTGAGGGAGTGCTTCACGACGAGCTAATACTTTAATACCTTTGGTTTTAGCAGCTATAATTTCTGGATTCTCAGGATCTATTATAGCTGAATGGATAACTAAGTCTTGATTTGTAATAGCTTGGGAGCTATGTGCAATAGTAATCTTAATTCCCATTTCACGTAGTTTTTGAGTAATTAGTGTATCAGAGATATCTGAACCACTTACTTCATGATTATTAAAATGCATAAATTGAGCAAGACCTGAAATTCCTATGCCGCCAATTCCAATAAAATGTATCTTCATTCGTTATTCCCCTTTACTTTGGGAGTTATCCAGCAGCTTTTGTGCCTCTTTTGTAAATTCACTAATGTAAAAAGTTCCATTTTTTTGAGTTGTTTCAATATCTGCTATGTTAGCTATAAAATCGTCTAAAGAGATATTTTCTTTAGACGCTATTGTATGAAGAGTAAGTGAATTAGAAAATTTTTCATCATTACTAAGTCCACTTAAAACTTCAAAAAGAGCACAAGCATCAGATATTTCACCAGCACTATAATGCTCTATAGCATATTCATAAAGTGCGCGAAGTGTTGCAAAGTCTTGTACATCGTTCATATCCATCCTAACATGACTCTCAAGTGTATCTGTGAGTCTCTCTAGGGCTAAATCTAAAATGTTTGCGTAGTAGTTTTGTAGTGTTTCTTCATCAAAAACTTCATGTGCATTTTGCTCTAAAACATACAATGATGCAATGTCTGAGTTTTGTTGCGCTTGTAATACTTTTGCTTTTAGTTCCTCTTTATCCATTTAAACACTCCTTGATTCTCATTAATGCATCTGTTGTTTTTTCTTCATCTTCAACTAGTGCGATACGGATATATCCAACACCAGGGTTGTCTCCATTTGCACCAATGCGAGCTAAATACTCACCTGGTAAAACTTTTACATTGTAGTCTTTATATAATTTTTTAGTAAACTCTATAGCATTTTCAACTTTTAACCAAATATAAAATGTTGCTTTTGGAATCTCTATATTAAGTATCTCTTTTGCAATTTTAAAATTGTTTTTATAAATTTCACGAAATACAGATACATGATCTTCATCACTCCAAGCAATTGTTGCTGCACTTTGAAGTGGAAGAGGGGAGGCACACCCAATATATGTACGATATTTCATATACTTTTTTAGTATTTTATCATCCCCTGCAATGAAACCACTTCTAAGTCCTGGGCACGATGAACGCTTAGAGATTGAGTTTATAACAACTAAATTTTTAAAATCTTTATTTCCAACATGAATAGCAGCTTCAAGTAATGATGGGATAGGTTCATCTGTATATATTTCACTGTAACACTCATCATTTAAAAGAACAAAATCATGCTTTAATGCTAAATATACCCACTCTCCAAGCTCATTTAAACTTAGCGTAGCTGTTGTTGGGTTGTTTGGAAAATTTAGTATTACTAAATCACATTTTTCCAACTCTTTTTCATCTATAGATGGTTTAAAATTATTTGTCTCATCTAAGTTAAGATATATAGTTTTAGAGCGAGTGGCAATTGCCGCACCCTCATAAATTTGGTAAAAAGGGTTTGTAAAAGCGATAGTAGGTTCTTTTGTGTCAAAAAGTAAAAATTGAGGAAAGTTA
>Ga0256834_1001475_pt1 | contig 15916 bp, 15 predicted proteins | sample 4281140metaG_FD_190536 | JGI IMG/M metagenome (GOLD analysis project Ga0256834, IMG submission 190536) | Hydrothermal vent microbial communities from East Pacific Rise, Pacific Ocean - 4281-140 | ecosystem: Environmental > Aquatic > Marine > Hydrothermal vents | place: Pacific Ocean: East...
CGCTTTTTTTGAGATAAACGGTCGGCGTTATATTCTTAAAATTGAGCATGATACCCGAGGAGAATTATCATGAATATTGCCGACTTTGATCTTAACAATAAACGGACCTTTATTATTGCTGAACTCTCTGCAAATCATAACGGTAGTTTAGAGGTAGCTATAGAGAGTATTCGAGCCATCGCTTCGACAGGGGCTGATGCGGTGAAACTGCAGACGTATACGGCAGATACTTTGACCTTAAAGTGTGATAATGACTATTTTACCATTAAAGGTGGAACGCTGTGGGACGGTAAAACACTGTACGAGCTGTATGAAGAGGCACATACCCCGTGGGAGTGGCATGAAGAGCTTTTTAGGGTGGCAAAAGAGGAGGGGCTCATCTACTTCTCATCACCGTTTGACAAGAGTGCTGTTGATTTTTTAGAATCGTTTAATCCGCCGGCATATAAAATAGCTTCGTTTGAGATTACCGATATTCCGCTAATAGAGTACACGGCATCAAAGAAAAAACCAATAATTATCTCCACCGGTATTGCAACTTTACAAAATATTGAAGAAGCAGTGCAAGCATGTCGTAATCAAGGTAATGAAGAGATTATTTTGCTGAAGTGTACCTCAGCCTATCCGGCACCGCTAGATGAAGCTAATTTACTGACTATAACCGATATGCAGCAACGATTTGGTACGATGGTGGGTTTTTCAGACCATACGTTAGGTATTGTTGCCCCAACTGTAGCTGTATCGTTGGGTGCTAAAGTGATTGAAAAACACTTTATTGTAGACCGTAATATTGGCGGTCCCGATGCCGATTTTAGCTTGGATGCAGAAGAGTTTACACAGATGGTGCAAGCGGTGAGAGAGGTCGAGCAGCTCTTGGGCTCTGTTGATTATACCATTAGCGATAAAATAGAGAAATCACGTCAGTTTGCACGCAGTCTGTTTGTGGCTGAAGCAATGAAAAAAGGTGATATTATTACGGAGAAGAATATTCGTTCCGTACGGCCGGGCTATGGGGCGCATCCAAAATATCTTCGTGAAATCCTTGGAAAAAGAGTTATGAAAGATCTGCCGTTTGGGGTGCCTTTGGAGATGGATAATATTAAAAGGTGATAGCAGCTATTAACTTGATAAAAGGGTTAAAAATGTATCAATTATTGCTATTTTTTATAATCTTTACCATTGACTTGAGTTCTAATGAAACCTTAAATAATGTTCAAAAAGAATCTTCTCTATATAAAGAAGCAATAAGAACAGTTGGTAATAAAAATGTTATTACCTCGCATTTATGGAAGGATGTAACAACAAATATTGCTGATTCATCGAAATGGCGAGTATATGGTAGAAATACTATTGAAGATGTTGATGGTTTTACTAAAATCACTATTCTAAATGATGGTAGAGGAGCCTTGCTACGATTGAAAAATATAGCAAGATCATTAACTTCACCACCTGATAAGAAAAATTACAAGATAACGTTTAGCGCTTATATTGTAAAGGGTAGTTCAGACAGTAATGTAGTTGTAAAAAATATGGCGACTTGGCATGATGCATCAAAACTACTAACTGAAACACCTCTAAAATATGTTGTCAAGCTTCCAAATACGAGTCAAGACAGACCTTTTATTCAATTTTTAGGAGCACCTGCTGGTTCTAGCATATATATTAGTAAAAAGATAAAAATTGAACGAATGAAGGATAGAGTTTATAAGCAACCAAGTATACCATTTAAGGGTGTTATTTTAGATATGAAAGAACCACGAAAAAAGGCAGTTATTGAGGAGTGGTTCCGTGATTTAGATAGAGTAGGGGCTAAATTTATACGACTTCAAGTTAGCCCAACATTTTCCATGGAAGGACTGACTACGTCACAATATATGACTTCAATAGTGGATAGAGTTAAAACAAAATATCTCCCATTAATAAGACAGTATGGTATGAAAGCAATGGTGTGTTATGAGGGAATGCCTTTTGATGATCCAGCACTTAAGAACAGAAAGAATGTAGGGTACTGGGAAAATCCAATTACAAAGCAAACATTTAGAGAGATGGCACACAGTTTAGCAAGTGGACTAAAAAACGAACCAGAAATAGTAGCGCTTCAGTTTTGTGCAGAGCCAGTAAATTCAAATAATCAGACACCAGAAAATTGGCATGAGATATCTGAAGAGGTAATCAAGATAGTTAGGCAATACACTGATAAATATATTGTGTGGAGTAATGGGCCGGGTGGATTATCACGATATACTAAAGCTGTTCCTTTCGATGATGATAGGATAGTTTATAGCTATCATAACTATGCCCCGGCAAAATATACACATCAAGGAACATCTAGTAATTTTAAATATGGTGTTCCTTATCCAGGCTCTAAAGTAATGACTAGGGAAATAGAAAGTATTGTAGCATTCCGAGATAGAAATAATAATATTCCTATTATGTGTGGAGCATATTCAGTTGTAAATTGGGTTTCAGACGGTGACTTGTGGCTTTCAGATTTTATAGCTTTATTAGAGAAAAATAATGTTCCAGCTATACAACATCTATTTGGTCAGTATAGACCTTGGGATTGGAGATATATAGGAACTTATCATGAAAATAAAGTCAATTCTTTCATATATGATACGTCAAGAAAAAATAAACTTTGGACATTACTATCTAATTATTTAAAGGGTTCTCCTAAATAAATTGTCTTTTGCGCATCCCAGTTAACTAAACTGTTTGCCGTATGGATATCAATAAAATCAAAATCATCAATAAGGTGTGCTAATTTATTAAAAGAAGAGCCTAGTCCATAGTACGATTTAAATTTTCTAAAGCGTGACAACTCTTCTATGACGGGTTGATCAGGATCAAAATCTCGAGGGTGAAAATAGGTCATGACGTAGTCTGATCTTTTCATCATGTGTTTTATCATCCAATAGGGAAGCAGACGAAAATAGCCGCCGCCGGAAAAGACAATTTTTTTATTTGAAAATTCAAATAGATTCATAGGAAATTCTTTTAACTGTAAGCCATTAATGTTAATGATACTGGGTTCTGCATGCCCATAACTCTCAAAACCGCCGTGTGATCGTTTCGCCGGAAAAATTGAGCAGTCAATCTCTATGCCTAGTTCAATAAGGTCTTCAAAGACCCACTTATTCTCCTCTTTTATTGAAAACCCTGGAGCACGATAGGTAATAATTTTTTTTCCAATAATATCTTCAAGGGATTTAATAGATTTTTCTAAATCGGATTTAAACGTTTTTCTGTCTTGCTCATACACCAGTTGATGGAGATCGGAATGGGTCGCAACTTCATAGCCGTTATCGCTAATTTGTTTAATAATATCGGGAAACCTGCGTCCGACCCAACCTAAGCAGAAGAAGGTGGCTTTTTGATTTTTACGCTCCAGAAGGTCAAAGATTCGCTCCATATTCATGTGCAGTCTATCTTCATAGTTTGACCATTCTTTTTCTGTTTTGGTAGAGTCATTATCTAAAATATGAAACCACTCTTCAACATCAAAGGTCAATATATTCATACTTGTTTCCACTTACTAAGATCTCTATTAATTAATTGTTCAAGTTTTATTATATCTTCTTTAAAATAATTATAAAGGTATTGGCTTGCTTCATGAGGAATAGCATCTTTATTTAACATATTGCCGGCAAGTTTTTCTAAGAGTGAACGTGGTACCAAGGACATAACAAGTTGACGTAATGAGTACATTAGCTTATTGTTCCTATCTGTCAGCATAGCAACAAAAGCATTTTTTGGTTTTCCTGAGTGGCTATATTTGGTTTGGCTATTAACTTTTACAGATGCATCAACGTTTAAGAATGTAAATATCTCTTCCATGACGGTATCTGGGTTTTCTTCTAAATCATCAAAGAGTATTACTTTTACATGGCTAAATTCTTTCTGAAAGTGTTCAATGGCATCAGCATATAAACTTCCTTTTTTATAGGCCCACATCCAGTCCCAATTATTGGCTATTCGCTCATTTTCGGCGTGTAGGGCATCCATAAACTCTAATGTTTCACGACCATCTCTTAGAAGGTTATTGTAGGCAGAGTATGCTCTATCTATCGGATTTCGAATAGATAAAATAATTGGAATATCACCAAGCTCTTTTTTTATAGCATTAACGGTATTTCCATGATAATATAGATAGTCAGAACTTGCTTCACCAATAGCATTAAAAGTATGTAGATCATTAAAAAGGTGAAAATATCTTTTTTTATCTTGTATAACTTTATTATCGACAGTGTGGTCTCCTACGCCATTGTGAGGAAAATTGAGATGAATGGAACTAAAGTATTTGGGTTCCTTTTGAGAGGGAAAGCCTATTTCAGGATGTTGTTTCATATAATGATACAGAGATGTTGTTCCACACCGGGCAACACCTGCAATTATAAAATTTGGAATGATTCTATTTGGCATAGTTTGTTAAGCCTTATTTGAAATTTTACAGAATTCTTTGTCATATTTTTGAGCAATTAGCTCCCATGTATAGTATGAGAGTATTTTATTATAAACACCTTCTCGCATGATGTTAAGTTCATCTAATTTATTTTCTGCTTGTTTTATATGAGTATCTACATCATGAGCATCTTTAAAAAAAAGACCATTTGTACCGACAACTTCACGATTAAAAATATTATCATGGCAAATACATAAATTTTTTGATGCCATTGCTTCCAGTAAGGATGGATTGGTTCCGCCAACACTATGCCCATGCAGATAATCCAAAGCATTTGCTCGTATTATTTCTAATTCGTCTTTATTATAGATGCCACCGACAAATAAGATATTACTATCAGATTGATTTTGCAGCTCTTTGACATATTGCGTGTCTTTTAAGTTTCCTACAATCAGAAGTGGGTATGCCCTTTCTTCTTTCATATAACCTTCTATAATGATATGTACATGATTTTCAGGTTCAAGTCGACTTACTACGAGATGATAGGCATTTTGTGACACTCCATATTTGTGTAAAACATCATGAACTTCTTCGTTCTCTTTGTCAACATAAGCATTTGGATAAGCACCATATTCTGCAACAAACGTTTTTTTTGTATTATAACTCTCTTGAATATGCTTTTCAATACCATAAGAGTCACATGCAATATAATCGCTAAATTTTGTAGCTAAAAATTCAAATGTTCGAAAACCTGTTTGAATTAATTTATTCCATTTTGCTCGCTTCCAATTTAGACCGTCAGGGTTGGTAACAAGAAGTTTATGGTGTTTATGAGCAATATATCCAAACAAACCTCCAGCGGGTCCACAAGAGTAGATAATATCATTATTTTCCACACACATCTTAATGGAGTCATAGTAGAAGAGAATTGCATTTTTTGATTTAGAATATTTTGAGTAAAGGAGTTTTACTCCTTTGTATTCACTCATTGCATTGTTAGATATTTTTTGATCAGCATCGCAGATAACAGTAACGTGATAGTTGTGATTATGAACCAAATTAACTGATATCTCTTCTGCAAATGTTTCAAATCCACCATAATTTGCGGGTATCCCTCTACTCCCTACTATAGCTAGTTGCATTTAATTACCTTTTTATAAGCTTCTAATGTTTTGTCTGCCGCAATTTCCCAGGTATAGTTTGAGAATATATAATTTCTAATACTTGTATCATACTCCCTTTTATAGGCAATTTCAACGGCTTTGCGTATAGATGGGATAGAGCCTGCTTCACAATACGTAGCATATTCTTTAAAATATTCTTTTTGATCTCCTTCATCAGTGATTACAATATTACATCCCATGATAGCTGCTTCGATGCTAACCAAACCAGTTGTTTCAAACCAACTTGCTAAAATATGTACTTTTGCTGCTTTATAAATTTTAGCGAGTTCTTCATGCTCTAAATAATCGATAAAATGAATATTGTTTGATGCTTCTTTCTTGCATTGTTTGTAGTAGTCTAGTGCATTTCTAGAGGGTTTACCAATTATAAATACATTAAAACTGCTTTGATTTAGTGCACGAATAATATTAAGCTGATTCTTTCTAGGAGTAATTTGACCAACGGTAATGACTGCGTCAAGATAGTCTGGATTTGCGACTATTGATAAATTAAAAACCTTTTTATCTATTGCGTTGGGTACAACTATATAATCTTTTGTAACATGATACTTATTGATTAGCCTATTCATTTCGCTATGGGAGTTTGGTAATAACAGTTTTGAGTTTTTAATTACATATTTAAGACTATTTTTATGACCCAATATCAAATATCTCCAGTCACTGATCTGTTCAGCATTTTTGTATAATCTAGCTAGTGTTTTAATATATTCTATACCATCACTTCCAAATACCTTATATAATAATCCTCTTAGTCCACCATTTAATTTTTCAATATTATCAAATTCTACATATATTGGAGATACAATATAAGGTAATTTAGATTTTTTTATGTGTCCAAGGATGTCAGATGGGCGAATGATATTAAAAAAATGTATTAAGTCATATCTTGAATAATCAATTGTATCGTTTGCTAGTTTTATATCAATTAAAACCCCTTTATCTCTTAAATATTCAGCAGTCTTATTAATTTGCATCGTATCGCCACCGGGTAATGAAAATAAGGTTGCCCGGCTTATCATAAGTATGTACATTCTGTTTTCCTTTTTGTGTTTAATAGTTTTTTGTATTCAAATTCGGGAAAAATTTTTAGAAAAGCTAGAGCCCATAAATATAATTCATAGGTGTTTAAAAGCCAACCTCCGGTAAATCCATAAATCAGGGCATAGAAGAAAAGAGTCAATTGAAAGACATTAGAATAAACAGAGTAACGTATCATAAAGAAGAATAGTGTTAAATATTTTAAAAAAATACCAATTAGCCCTACTGTAGATATGGTACTTGCAAAAGAAGAAGGTAGCCTGTCACTTTTGTAACCATGAAATTTGTGAGTATATTGTGTTACATAATTTTTAGCTTGCCCAAAACCTACGCCAAAGTAAATATTATATTTTTCAATTAAATAGTATCCTGCTAAAGTTGAGAAAACAACTCGAACCTGCCCTGAATGATCTTCCCCAGCTACAACTTTGTCCAAACGACTTAAAAGTCTATCACCAAAAAAAGTCAAAACAACTGCAATTAAGATAATAATCGAAAAAATTTGTAATAAATAACGCTTTATAATCAATCTTGCATAAATTATAAGGGATAAGATCAAAGCTAAAAACAACGCGCCTAAGGTACCAGTTGATTGACATAACCATGCAGATAAAAAGGTCATAAAAAACAAAAACAAATATCGATATTGTTTTAAAAGGACTACTTTAAAAGTAACATAAAGGAGTAATGTCATGGAGATATATCCATAATGGGATGGTTCTGAAAAAAACATTTTTAAGCGTACCTGACCATCAATATTAATATTTTTTGAGACCCCCCACATATATTCTTGAAGTGGTGTGAAGTATATTGCTAATGCTATAGCTGTGAATATTGCATTAATTTTTAATAGGTTTTTAAATATAGCTTCGACTTCTCCTTGGATATATCTTTTTTGAAGAAAAAAATAGAAATATAGCATAGAAATAATTGAAGTGAAAAAATATCCTGAACTTAAAAAAAAGCTTTTTAGCTCAATAAATTTAGGATAAGGCTCTGTAGTATATTGTATTAACATGTACATAAGAAGAAAAAATAAAAAAAGAAGAACGACTTTAATTTTTTTAGTAAAAAATAAGTGTAACACTAAGATAGGCGATAGTAGATTGCTCCAGTTCAGGCCAAAAGGAAGTCCGGCTGTATTAAACAAATAAAAGATATAAAATAGCCCATTTTCAAGATGTGTTCTCATTAACCAACCCTAGTATAATTTGGTAAAAAAATTTTTTTTATAAAATTATTAATACTTAATTTTGTATTGTCTGTATAAATATATGATTGATTAAGAAAATCTAGATTGATTTTTGGATTTTTTCTATCAATTAAAGCAATATTTTGAGTATGGTAAAAATCATTTTTAAGTACAGACTTATTTGTAGTAAGTAGCTTTTTTCCAGCACCTAATGCTTCTATTGTTCGAATAGTCAAACCACTTTGATTGATGTTGTTAATATCTACAATAACTTTAGATTTGGAAAATAAATCTAATACAGCGCTTTTGTTTAAAGATTTAAAGATCATATAGCTTTTTTTATATTTAAAGTTTTTATTAAATATTATATTTTTTAAAAATGTAAAAAATGGTATAAATAGAAAGAATTTAGTTTTAAGGTTGTATTGTTTTGCTTGAATATCCAGTTTTTTTAAGACCTCAAGTCTGTCACTGTGCAAAGAGCCAATGAAGAGGAGATCAATAGCAGTTGATTTGTCGGTTGAACTTCTAAGATTTTTATAGTCATTATCATAGAAAAGAGGTAAGTACTCGAAATCATATTGTTTACAGTCTTCAGGATCAAAAGAGTATACCTTATCAAAAACCTCAATTAAGTTCAAGTAGTTGAAAACTTTTACAGAGTCCCATTGATACATTAAAAACTTTGCAGTAGGTTGTTTTCTTTTTATTTTTTCTAAAAAGTCTATAGATAAAAAATCCCCTCTTATTACAAAAATATAGTTATATTGGTTTCTATCTATCTTTTTTTCTATTTTTTTTCTAAATATATTTATGTAATGAGAACAAAGAGAGTTGCTAGTCTTTTTGAGTACTCTATAAACTAGAGATAAAGTATTTTCTCCAAAAAAATCAACTTTGGCACCCATATTTACGAGTTCATTATAGATTTCTACATGATAATTATATGTTACGGGTCCTATAAAAAGAATTTTTTTATCTTTTAAGTTCATATAAACTCTCCACTTGAATCAACTTTTTGCCAAGTACTCATTTTAAAATTATATCTTTTTATTACCCTTGCCGGATTACCAGCAGCAATAGAGTAATCTGGAATACTATGAGTTACTACAGCATTAGATCCAATAACACATTGTTTTCCAATAGAAGCACCAAGTATTGATACATTTTCACCTATCCAAGAACCGGAACCAATAGTTATTTTAAGGATAGGTGAAATACCTTGTTCTCTAATGGGTATTTCAATATTAGAAAAGTTATGGGTACCATCACTAATAAAAACTTTATCAGCAATGAGTACAGATTCTTCAATAACTATTTCTTCAGTTGAAACAAGATGGAAAAAATGACCTATTTCACAATGAGACTTAATAATTAATTGAGCATGCTTACCTACATATAGCCAAGCCATGTCTTTGATTATAATATTATTTTCTAATATTATATTTCGCATGCCATCTATTCTTAGTATTCTATATATTCGATTTTTTTTGCCACAAGCTTTAAAGCTTCGTTTATACAAGAAAAAATTAAGGGCACTAAAAAGGTTGATTATTTTTCTAGTTAGCATAAGTATACCAATTGGTTAGATTTCTATTAATAAGGTATTCCAACTTTTTAATATCTTCTTTAAAAAAAGGAATTAAAGATTCTCTATCATATTTTGTAAGTTTTGGTATGGGTTTTTGTGAATAGAGAGTGTTTTTTAAGATGTTTTTAGCGCTTGTTGGAATGGGTGAAGTGAGAAGTTTTAAAAATTTATTATGTATTAGATTTTTAATGAAGGCATTCTTTGGAAGCTTAGTGACATTGTATTTTTTATTGTAATCGATGGATTCGAATAAATTAATATCTAGAAAAGCAAATAATTCAGCAGATACTTTTTTAGCATTTTCTTGTAAATCATCAAATAAAAATATTTTAATATTATTAGAAGGAAAAATATCATAATAGCGTTTGATTTGTTCAAAATACAATCCAAGTTCTATATAGGTATAAGATATTCCCCATCCTTTTTTTTCAAGAGCATAGTCCTGCATAACAGCGTCTAAAAAGTTTTGATTCTTGACTAATCCTATTTGTAACCCCATAAGCCAATGAGAAAAAGTTCTTTCTATGGGATTACGTAAAATAACAATAATTTTAGAATGGGGATTAAAATCATAAATTCTTTGTGCAGCTTCTTTGCTATAGAGATAGCCGCTACTCATTTCACCTATACATTTTTCATTGCGCTGTTCTCGGAAAAGTTGTAGGTAGGAGTCTAAGTCATTAATATATGCTATATGTTTTTTTTCTAGTTTATTTTTAGCTAAATACTTTATGATATCAAAGGTATTGTGTTCTCGATATTCTTTATTAAAATCTTGTAGTTTAATATCCTTACTAAAGTAATGAGGTTCTTTAATTGGTGACATATAAACATCAGGATGTTGATCAAGATAATTATATAGTGAAGTAGTACCTGATTTAGCTGCACCAACAATAAAAAAGTTCGGTGTTCCCATTATTTTACTCCTATATAAAAAGCAATGAAACCAAACTTTTTCCAAACGAAATACCCCATTAAGGTATTCCATAAAATAGTACTTACCATAGTTGCCATTGCAACACCCACTAAACCATACTCTGTAACCCAAAGCAGATTTAGAAAAATATTTATTATAATGGTGACAATCAAAATATTTTGATAAATAATTTGGTGCCCAGTCATTGTTAATAGCATGCCAACTGAGCCACTTATTGCATTGAAAAACTGCCCTAATGCTAGAAATATTAGGGCAGTTGCACCTAACTCAAATTGCTCACCAAAAAAACTTAAAATAAATTCTGGGAAAAAGAGTATAAATAATAAGATGGGGAGAGACAATAAAAAAATAAGTTTAGTTGATTGCTTTACAATATTTTTTAATCCCTGTAAATCCTTTTTGCCCCATATTTCTGCAAACTTTGGTGCGGCTATAGAGTTAATAGACATAAGTACAATGCTGGTTAGCAAGGAGACTTTTAAAGCAACACTGTAAATGCCGACTTCTTCAGTACTTCGAAAAGCACCAAGAATAAGAATATCAGTCCAACTCATAACTATGAACAGAGAGCTTGCAAGCATCATTGGAAGAGATGTTTTCAATATCTTCTTGAAAGATATGTTTGTTTCTTTTTTTGACGTACTTTTATTTGTGAGTTGACTCACATGGTATTTCCATAAAAATATAGACATAATTCCAGCAATGATGATGGCAGTAAGTTGAGCATAAATAGGCATGAGGTTATCAGTAGAAAAATACAGTAAGAATAAAACTATTAAAGAAGCAAATAAAGGAAGAGCTATACTACTGAAAAAAGAGTACAGTATGATTATTTTTAAACCTCTTAGAGCTTCTCTGTTAATAAACAAAATAGTCATTGGGAGTACACCAAAAGAAGCTAGCTGAAAAGCAGTGATTAGTTCAGGTTTATTCAAGATATACTCACAAACTATAGGTGTGATAGTGTAGGCTATTATTGTAATAAAAAGGGACATAGGCAGAGTGAGGTATAGAATTTTTTTATAGATATCAATAACTATATTTTTTCTATTGTTCTCAGCGATACTTTCACCAATAAAACGCAATATAACAGTATCCATACCAAGTCTGCTAATAATTGATATAATTTGTAAAAAGGTAAAGGTTAGAGTAAAAATACCCATAGCCTCAGCCCCGTAGCCTTGTGTAACAAGCAAGACAAAGGCATATCCTAAAATTATACCAACTATGCGTAGAGTAAAAGAAATGGACGAGCTTTTTAGAAGTTCAAAAAATTGTTCATCTCTATGCAGTTTCAAGCTTAATTTATTAATCATAATTAGGTATATCATCTCTTTTTATATAGTCCAAGTAGGTTGTAAAGAGTTTGGCTTTAAAGTCGGTGTATGGAGGAATAAAATTGTTTTGTAAATTTTTAAACTCTTTTAGAAAATCAATAACCTCACCTAAGGTCGTATAATAAGAGATTTTTGGTTTTATATAACATGAGGTCCTCATATGATGCCGATTCTTAAGACATTCTACAAATTCTTTGACAATGTCTTGTACATAAGCATAGGTCATAGGAGTATTGCGGTCAAAAACAATGATTTCTTTGTCATGAATACTATTATAAATCCAGGTGGAGATAACAGAATTATAATTTGGTTTGCAGCCCTCTCCAAAAATATGAGGAAGTCTATATATCCATATGGGAATATTGTTGTATTTTCCATAAGTTTCTAGATATATTTCAGCTTCTCGTTTACTAATTCCATAGGCAGTTGTTTGGAGTTCTGCATGAATGGAAGAGCTCATTAAAAAAGGAATTTTTTTCTTTTTTTCTTCAATTAAAGTAATTAGTCTTTTTGTTAAACATACATTAGCCTTTTTAAACTCTTTATTACTATTTTTTTGTTTAACTTCGCCAGCAAAATGGTAGATAAAATCTACCATAATAATATTTTTTTCTAGTTCTTGCCAAGAAGTTTCTTTATTAAATTCAATAATATTTATATTATTTATATTATTTAAGTATTTTATCATATTGGATCCAATAAAACCTTGTGATCCTGTTATTAGTACGGTCATAATAATTATTTTCTGTTTAAATTGTCTAAAAAACAATTTAAAATATTATTGAGTAAATGCATTGTCTAGATAAGCCTTGGTAGTTTGTCTAAGTAATGTAAGCTTTTTGTGAGACTTTTCAAAATCTAGAGGAGTAGTAATAATTTCATTTAAGTTTTCATTGTTTAGAATGAGTCGATTTTGAAGATCTACATTTTTTAAAAAACCTTCTATCCTATTTAAACCACTTTCTGGTTTTATAGCAATAAAAGGCACCTTGAAATTAACAGAAAAAACAGTACCATGAAAAGAGTTTGTAATTACAAATGATGCACCGGACAGTAACTCAATATATTCCTTTGGACCGGCATCTTGTATATGATTATCAGCATCATAGCCAAGATAAGGATCTTGATCAATGACAACAACTTTTAAATTCAAAGATAAAGAAACTTTACGTACTATTTCACGAACAAACTTGTCTTTTTTTAAGGTATATACAAAAACGTACGGTGCTTTTTCAACTGTTTCATTAATATTCAGTGCTTCTAACCATTCTTTTTTATTGAGCAGTAATGTTGGATCTAGTAAAGCAGAAACTTTTTTATTTTCTAGAATTGAAGTTAGAAACTGTGATGTGTCATTTTCTCTTGTAGAAATACTTGAAAAAGAGTTTAAGTAACTGATGAGTAGAGATGTTTCTTGATCAGAGAAATTATAGGAGCCTGAACTAGAGGCAAAGGAGATCTTTTTTTTAGTTTTTATAAAAGCTAAAAAATAGGCACTATCAAATCCATCTACAATATTTGGATTCCAGATTTGATCACTTCCACAAACAAATATATCATAGTCTTTTTCTAGGTTTTTAAGTGAGTGATGATCAGGGCATGGTTCAGTCAAATTAAAGTAAGTATTTACAAAATACTTGAACTTTTTTAATAAGCGATATCTTGGAAAAATTCTAGCAATATCTTTAGCCATTCTCAAAAAGTCACGAGGTGTATATCCATAACGGATAAGACACATTGTCTTTTCTAAGTGAGTAGTCTTATAGTCAATAAGGGATACACCCCCATACTGAGACAGAATCTTTTGTGATGCAAATGCTTGAAGCATGCCTCCATAGCTATTTGCCCAATGTATCGTAATCAATGCAATTTTAATTTTCAAGTTATCTCTCCTCCAGTTGACTAAAAATCTCATCTATTGGTCTCCGGGCGGAAACACATACTTTATTCACTGCATCAGGATAACCTATTGCTATTATCATCATAATCGAATGATTTTTGTGGATATTCACGGTTTTTCTTAATAGTTTATCTTTTGAGGGAGAAGTACTCCAGTTTAGAGGACAAGATGCAACTCCTAGGGAGTGTAAAGCATAAATTAGTGACATAGATAACATCCCCCCATCAATCCAATATTCGTAATGTTCTTCAGCAGAAAAAAATGCTTTTAAATCTATTGTGACAATTATAATATTTGGTATATATTCTCCAAAAGGTTTATTCCCTGATTGGTATTTTAAGACAGAATTCTTTATGTCTTGGTCACTTGTATGATATAAATGCCATGGTTGACGATTACATACAGAGGGCGTTTTCATTGTAAGCTTAATAGCTCTCATAATAATATCATGAGGAACAGTTTCATTTTTAAATTCTCTAAGTGAATATCTTGAGAAGAAAAACCTCTCAGGATCTTGCAAAACACCTTTTTGGTAATCTTCTAAACAATATTCTATGACACCATGTGTATCCGTAGAATTAAACTTTATTTTTTCAAGCGCATTTTTAATTTGTTTTGATGTTTCTTTTTCTCTGTTTTCTGGTAAATTAATAAAGGTTTCTAAAACTTGCTTGGCTGCTCTATCATGATACCCTATATTTTTATATGTATCTGCCTTTTTTAATAAGTCTAATAGTATATAAGCATTTTTCCAGCCAGAATCTTTTTTTCTCTTCTTGTAGCTCATACTTTTTTCTAATGCATGATAGACTAATACTGCATAATAATTTCTTTGTTCGGAATCTTTCATATCTATACGCCAACCACTATACATAATAAAGCGATTAAAATTATAGATAAAGCCAAATATTGTTTTTAATAATATAAATATATTTCTAATATACGGTCTAAGTGTTTGCCATATTGTTTTCATACATTCCCTTTTAAGGATATTTTTTCTTGTGAAAATACAATTTTTTCTGATGCATAATAATATAATAAAAGTAAAGTAAAATTACTAATCACTGTAGCACTAGCTGCTCCAATTGCTCCATATTTTGGAATCAAGATAATATTAAGAACAATATTAATTAAAGCAACTGAACCCATGTAGGTGACTTTACGTTTCATATGTTGTTGTGTTACAAGAGTAGCTCCAGTACTAAAGGCTACAAATATAATGGGAGCTGATATAGCTAAAATATTTACCAAAATAACAGCATCCTGATATTCAGTCCCAAATAAGAAAGGAATTCCCCAATTAGATAGCCCCCAGATTATAAGCATTGCAATAAGACCCAAAATTAGCATTGCAATATTCCCTTTGCGATAGATAGTGTAAAACTTGTCTCTATCATGATGTGCCCAGCGATGGAGCTTCGGTAATAAATATTTTTGGTAGACTACCCCAGGAAAAAGATATACAGCAGCTATAATAGTAAAGGCTACATTATAGATGCCTGCCTCTTTATCACCTATCATATACTTAAGTAAAACTATATCACTTTGATAATAAATTAAATAAAAAAAAGTAGCTAAGCCAAAGGGCCAAGAATTTTTAAGTACCGAGATAGTTGTTGGAATATTAAGTTTAGTAAATTGTTTTTCATCATGACCTTTTAGTATAAAATGACCCCTTGCCATGTACCATAATTGGATTATAGCGAGACATGTAACCACAATACTTACCGAAGCATAAATAAAGGCAATATTTTCAGGGGTCATCCAGCTAGTAAATATAAAAGCGAAAAGACATATTAAAAGAAATCTTGTCAAATGAGGTAATAATTGCCATGCTGCAAAATCTGTATAGCGTTCTTCAAGCTGTAATTTACTGCTTACTAGTCCCATGGATACTTGTCCCAAAATATAAAAAGATAATACTAAAATTAAAAGACGTGTTGTTGTGTCATGCATCCCAAGAAAAGCCCAGAACCAAAGAATCGAAATAGCTAAAAAGGTGGTAGTAATAACAAGGTTAAAAGATGAATCCAACCATCTATTAGCCATTGAGCCTTCTTCTCCATATAGTTTAAGCCATAGTTGTGATACACCAAAACCAGCGAGAGGAGATATTAAGATTACCATAGCCAAAGTTGCTGAGAATACTCCAAAACTTTCAGCACCTAAGTGCCGTGCAAGAATAGTTTGTGTTAAAAATGCTAGACCCGCTCCCAATAATGATCCAGTAGATAATAGTATAATGGCTATAAAAGTATGTCGTTTAAGCATATTGATTCAGATACCACTCAATTGTCTTAACAATACCGCTGTCAAAATCTTCATCGGCTCTCCA
>Ga0256834_1001476_pt1 | contig 15911 bp, 18 predicted proteins | sample 4281140metaG_FD_190536 | JGI IMG/M metagenome (GOLD analysis project Ga0256834, IMG submission 190536) | Hydrothermal vent microbial communities from East Pacific Rise, Pacific Ocean - 4281-140 | ecosystem: Environmental > Aquatic > Marine > Hydrothermal vents | place: Pacific Ocean: East...
TTAATCATTTAAATCTTTTTTATACACTTTAAGCATGTCATTATAATGCTCCAATGTCATAAAACTTTTCTCAAACCTATAACGAATTATAAATTCTACAATTTTATCTTTGAACTCAACATCCACAAGCTCCGCTTTTCCAAAATAACCAAGTGAGATATTTTTACTTTTGACACGAGCTTCTTTATCATATGATATTGCTAAAATTTGAAGATATTTACCTTTTTTTATCTCACCTAGATTTTCTTCTAAGAGTGATGCACCTGAGAGATTTACAGCTTTAAACTCAAAAATATCTTCAAATTTTTCAATTTTTTTATCTATACCAATATCTGTATATAAAATTTTTAATGCACTAATATTATCTTTTCTAACTTTCTCATAAGAGGATATGTTATTTGTTAAGTTTTTAAGTCTATCTAGCGCTGCACTCATCTTTTACCCACCTAACTATATTAATACATAATGTTAGCATATTTTTAAAACATTATAATCCTAAATAAGCTATAATTACACAAATATATATAACAAAAGAGTACAATGGATTATTTACAACTAAAAGGGTCTCAATCTTTAAGTGGTGAGATTAAGATTTCTGGCGCGAAAAATGCATCACTTCCATTAATAGCTATGACAATCCTTGCAAAAAATAATGTTAAAATAAGTAATTTACCACATGTTGCTGACATCAATACTCTTTTAAAACTATTATCAAACTTGGGTGCATCCTGTGAGAAAACTAATGATGATATGCTTATAGATACTTCCAAGCTGCATGAAACAAAAGCTACTTACGATATTGTAAAAACTATGCGTGCATCTATTCTAGTTCTTGGTCCCTTACTAGCTCGTTTTGGTAAATGTGAAGTTTCTCTTCCTGGTGGTTGTGCTATTGGTCAACGGCCTGTAGATTTACATCTAAAAGCACTAGAGCAAATGGGCGCAAATATAGAGATAAAAAGTGGATATATAGAAGCTACTGCGTCAAATGGATTAAAAGGTTGTGATATTATTTTTGATAAAATCACAGTAACAGGCACTGCAAATATTGTAATGGCAGCAGCACTAGCAAGTGGAGTAACTACAATCACAAATGCAGCTCGTGAACCTGAAGTAGTTCAGCTTTGTGAAATTTTAAATGAAAGTGGTATTAACATAAAGGGGATTGGTACTGCAATTTTAACTATAGTGGGTACTGATCGTAAGCTTATAGATATTGTTGGCTTTAGTGTAATTCCAGATAGAATTGAAGCTGGTACATATCTATGTGCTGGAGCAATTACAAATTCTAAACTAACAATCACAAATACAAATCCTTCACATTTAGGTTCAGTTTTAGCAAAGCTTGAAGAGATGGGATTTTCTATTGAGTCAACAAAAGACACTATTACTATACATCCAACTAGTGAGATTAAACCCGTTAGGATTATAACTCAAGAATACCCAGCTTTTCCAACTGATATGCAGGCTCAATTTATGGCTTTGGCTACCCAAGCAAATGGTGTATCTATAATTGAAGAAAGATTATTTGAAAATCGTTTTATGCATGTTAGTGAGCTTCAAAGAATGGGTGCTGATATATCTCTAAATGGACATACCGCTACAATTAATGGCAAATCAAATTTAAGTGCTACTGATGTTATGGCTACAGATTTAAGAGCTTCAAGTGCCCTTATTTTAGCTGCTTTAGTGGCAGATGGCACAACCGATGTTCATCGAATATATCATCTTGATCGTGGATATGATTCATTAGATAAAAAACTTCAAAATGTTGGTGTGGATATAGTAAGGTTGTCTGAGTAATACCCTTTCTATTTTTGAGTTACGTTGAACATTTTTTTTACGAAAAAACATTCACTTCACTCAAAGCCAAGGACATCATTCTTCAAAGATTATCATCTCGTAGATTGATTTTTTTGTAACCAATGCCTTATCTGGTGAAACAGAGTGAGAGTTTTGTGCACGGGTAACTTGATCTCTTAACTCTGCTATCTCGCTCTCCATCTCATCTACATTGTCTTTTAAACGTAAAATAATATCAACACCAGCTAAATTTACACCAAGCTCTCGTGTAAGCCTTAAAATGAGTTTTATTTTATCTATATCCCGTTGAGAATAAAGTCGAATACGACCGCTTGAGCGAGCAGGAATAATTAAGTTTTCACGCTCATACTGACGAAGAGTTTGTGGATGGATATCTAATATCTTAGCAACAATACTAATTAAATAAACTGGTTCGTCATATTGATGAATCATAATTTTTCTTTCATTATTTGCACTAAATCCTCATCTAAATCATCTACTTTAGGCAATATAATATTTGCTTCTAAATATAAATTTCCACGAGTTTTAGTTTTTCTATTCATGGCACCCATCTCTTTTACACGAAATCTTTGCCCATTTTTAGTATTTTGAGGAATTTTTAATTTTATCTCTTTTTCTAAAGTTGATATCTCTATTTTGTCCCCAAATAGAGCTGTTTTTAGTGGTAAATCAAAGCTTTTTATTAAATCATCACCCTCTCTGATATATTCAGGATTTGGGGCTACTGTAATTTTTAAAAACAAATCTCCAGCTCTTCCACCTTGAGCATGTCCCTTACCTTTAACACGCATCTTTTCTCCACTTTTAACACCAGCTGGAATTTTTATATCAAATCTTTCACCTTGAACAGATACAGAGTGAGAGCCACCTAAAATACTCACACTAAAAGGGATAGTTACATTTGTTTCTATGTCTAAATTTGGTTGTTGCTGTCTTTGGCTACCAAATGGGCTTCCTCCACCAAAACCTCCACCTCCAAAATGGCTGCTTCCTCCGCTAAAACCCCCGCCACCAGAGAACATTTGTCTGAGAATATCATCTAAGTCACCTTGTCCTCCAGCATGTGAACGAGAAAAATCGTGAAAATTTTGTCCACCAAACATACTGTCGCCATGCATATCGTATTGTTGTTTTTTCTCTTTATCGCTTAATATCTCGTATGCTGAGTTTATCTCTTTAAATTTTTCTTCTGCACTTGATTCTTTATTTACATCTGGGTGATATTTTCTTGCTAATTTTCTATATGCTTTTTTAATCTCACTCTCATTCGCATTTTCTGAGACTTCAAGTGTTTCGTATAATGACTTTGCCAATTTATTTCCTAAAATTTATATTATTGTTTATTAAGTGTGATTATATCATAAGAGTTGAGTGTATGTCAATCAAGGCATTGTTCCACCTACGACTATTTTTGTTATACCAATCCCCATTAAAAGGTAGGTATTTAAATAAAAGATATTTCTTTGATCTTTATATCTATGTTAGTGAAAATTGAATTTCTACCAATAATCAAAAATCTTAAATTGCTTTTTCAGGACTGACTAATTAAAAAAAATGTATTATTAGTATACTTTAATTTAATGGGTAAAGATGAATTTTAAACTTTTAAATATATTTACGATTATCACTGTGTCTACATTATTTATAGGCTGTGGTGGAGGACTTACTTTGCAAGAAGTACAAAACAAATCTTTTAATAAACAAATATTAAATAATTCAAGCAAGAGTGTTCAACTAATTGCTGTTAAACAAAATAGTGCCAATATCGTTCATATAAAAAACCCAAACGAAGATGTTCAACTCGCAGCTGTTAAAAATCATCCTATGGCTATTATGTACATTAAAAATCCAAGCAAGAGTGTTCAGCTAGCTACTGTTAAAAAAAATCCAATGACTATTGTATATATTAAAAATCCAGATTATGATGTTCAGCTAGCTGCTGTGACAAGAGATGGTGAGATGATTAAGCACATTAAAAATCCAGATAAAATCATTCAACTTGCAGCAATCATTCAAAATGCCGATGCAATTAGATATATACCAAATTCACATAAAACTGTTCAGCTTGCGGCTGTTATTAAAAATGAAAGTATTATTAAGCACATTAGAAACCCAGATAAAGATGTTCAACTTGCAGCTGTAAAAAAAAACAAAAATGCATATAAGTATATTAAAAAACCATATAAAGAGGTAATAATATATGTTAATGCAAAGATAAAGAATAAACCAATTAATTACACTATAGAAGATGCCCGCTTAACAGTTAAGTTATCTGAAAACTCAACTATCACGCTACTAAACCATACAGATGAATTTATCAAAGTCGCTTATTTATCAGAACACTATTGCCATAGTGTTGCCACTGTTAATGATTTATATGTACCCCCAAATGGAACCATTAAACAAAATGCTCCAAATAACAACAGTTGCAAAATAAGCTCTATTGACACTGAAATCGACTATGGATTTGCTCTAAAGTATAAAGTTTCAGGTTCCTCTAAAAGGTTTTCACTTTTTAAGAGTGAAATTTTTAAAGTTACAGATTTAATAGATTAGAGTTAGATTAAAATAAAGTAATGCAGGCTTTATCATCATCAACCTTAATTTTTAAATTGATACATAATTATAGAAGAAGCAATTGCTACATTTAAACTTCTTACATCTCCTACCATCTCAATAGTTACTACCTCATCACAAATATCTAAAATTTCTTTTCTTAATCCTTTACCTTCGTGCCCCATAAGCAGTACCCATTTAGTTGGCGTATTTAGATTTTTAAGCATGGTTGAGTTTTGAGTTATCTCTGCGGCAAATATTTTATATCCATTTTGTTTTAACTTAGCTATTGTTCGAAAAATATTATCATAGATACTTATTTTTAATTTACTAACATGTCCCATAGATACTCTCAATGCTCGTCTTGCATAAGGGTGTGGTGCGTTTGATGGGACAAGATATGAGTTAACTCCAAGAGCTGCAGCACTCCTTGCAATTGAGCCGATGTTTTCTGTTGAAGTTATAGCATCTAGCATCAAGATGTTATCATCTAGCTCATCAAGAGAAAACTCTTTTGGACGAATTCCATGAGCCATACAGTTGTGATGAACTTTATGTCCAACTATGCTTTGCATCTGTTTTTTTGTAGCTAAATAAAGATTAGAAATATTTTTAGTTTTTATTAACTCTTCAAACTCATCATAATACTCTTTTGTAGCTAATATACTTTTTATCTCTAAATCAGTTTTGAGTAAAACATTCACTACCTTTGGGCTATCTGCTACAAAACTATTTAATTTATTGAAATTATTATCACGCATTGTATGATAAATTTCTAACTCTAAAATATTAAAATTTTCTATACTAATAAGTTTCATTTTATATAAATTTTAAAGTACACAAACTTTATTTTTACCACTTTTTTTAGCATTATACATTGCTTGGTCAGCTCTTTGTATTATAGTATTTATTGTATCATCTTCAAGACATTGTGTTGCTCCACAGCTAATTGTAAGAGAGGTAGATATAAGATCTTTTATTTTTTCATCTTTTTGTATAATTTCTCTAAGTTTGTTAGAAATTTTAACAGCTCCCTCTGTTGGTGTATCTACAAAAGCTATCACAAACTCTTCTCCACCCCATCTCGCATATATATCTGCTTTTCTAATGTTATGTTTTAATAATGATGAAAATTCTTTTAATATATCATCACCAGTTTTATGTCCAAAATTATCATTTATTTTCTTGAAATTATCTAAATCAATAAATAATAAACTAAGTGGTTGATTATTACGCTTTTTTAATAACAATAAATATTCAAATTTTTCTTTAAAATTTCTTCTGTTTGGTATCTGCGTTAAGCTATCATAGTTAATTAACTTTTCTAATTTTTTGTTGTGTTGAGAGATAACAGCTATTGTGATGAGTGTTATTATAAGTGTCAGCAAAAGAGATATAGTCATATTTAGATAAAAAGTATTTTTTGTGTCTTTTGTAAAGTTATCAAGTCTAGCTTCAACGAGTAGATATATATTTAGTTCTTCAATATATTTTGTATTTAGTAAATGTGTATAACCATCTTTTTCATACTCAATTATATGTGTATTTTTTGATAAAATTGTATCTTTATATTTAGATAGTTCACTTATAGAATCTAAGTTTATTATCTTGTCTTGATTATGTTCTTCACTTAAAATTATGTTTGCATTTTCATCTAAAAAACTCACTTTTAGCTTATAAACATCTTTAAACATTTTAAGCATATCATTGATATATGAAATTTCAATGCCAACTCCAGCAGCACCTAAATAATTAAAATTATCATCAAGCATTTTAAAATTTATAAACATAATAAGCGTATTTGCTAAATGCTCATTTAAATCTAAATTTATTTCATGCTCGTGAGGCGCATCTTTAAACTCAAAGTACCATTTGTTCGTTGGGTTTTGTTCGTCTATTTGTTCAATCAATCCGTTATGTGTATAATAATTTTTGCTTTTTTGAGAAACCAAAAATGTTGCAAGCATCCCATATTTATTTTTTATACTATCTAGATATTTTTGTATCTTTTGAACATTGTTCTCCTCTTGAATAAGCCAATCTTTCACAAAAGTATCGTGTGCCATCATTGAGGCCACTAAAAAAGGTTCTATCATATGTTTTTGAATCTCTGTGTAAATATTATCAACAGATAGGGGAAGGGACTGAGTTTTTAGTTGATTTTGTGTAGCATTCATAGAAATTTTGTAGTTTAAAAGTGAGCTGCCTATCGATAAAGTTAATAATAAAAATGAGATGATGATAACAATTTTATATTTAGATTTCACAACTATTTTATGCCTTAAGAATTAATTGTAGCTATATTGTTTAACTGATCTAAAGTTTCTCTATTTAATTGTTTTTGTTTAATATCATATACCATACCAACTAAATATTGGTATGAGTCAAGTTTAACACTTCTTTTATGAAGAGCTGCTTTACTGAGATAATTTAATATTTCATCTCTAGTTAAAATACTACATCCCTCTTCAAGGTTATTTATTTTTTTTGCAAATAGCTCTTCATCATCAATAAAATTATTTGAGATGTTATATGCTGCATCTTTATCAAGCCCTCTTTTATGTAGTATTGTTGCTATGTTTAAGGATACTCTGTTTTTTTTTATTTGCTGGTTTGCGCTTAAAGTTGAAGCACCTACTGAACTCAAAGTAAGAGCAGAAGCTAGTAAAGTTGAACTAATTATATTATTTTTAGTCATTTCAAAACCTTTAGATAGATTGTACGCAAGATAATTAAATGAATTGTGAATGAAAATATTAATGGGGATTGGTATAAGATTTAATCACTTTTAAAATTTCATCTGCTATTCTAAAAGAGTTTGCATAGATTGTCCAAGTGTATGGGACACTTCCACCTGTTGGCATAAACGAGGCATCTGCTACATAAAGGTTGTCCAAATCATGGGTTTTACAATTTTTATCTAAAACTGAAGTTTTAACATCATCTCCAAATCTGCATCCACCTGCTACTAAATTTGGTGGAGGTGCTGATGAGATTGAGTAAGTTATATCCTTAGCACCCATCTCCTTTAAAACTTTCACAGCTTTTTGTGCAAGTTTTTCACCAACTTCTAAGTCATGTGGATGCCCATAAAGATTTATAACTCCAACAGGGGTATTAAATTTGTCTTTTTCTTTCTCATCAACCCCAATAAAACACTTATCAGTAGGAAGCCAATCATTAAAAACCTCAAATGTTAACTTTCTTGAAGTTGTCAATCTATTGTGGATTTTATCTCTTAGGGTATCCCCCCACAATATATTTCCACCCTCATCATAAAACTCTCTACTGACACGACTTATGATATTTTGATGTTCAAATAAAAAGTCAGTAGTCCCGCCTTTATATTTTTTACCATCTTCTTCAAATTCATAATCATCTTGCAGTGAGCGATTAAAAAATAATCCTACCTGCATAAGTTCATCTTGCCTCTCTTTGCTTAAATCTTTAAAATCAAATCTACCACTACCACTACCACCAGCTGAAAAGATTAAATTTTTTCCAACTTGTTTGTTAGTGTTAGCCAAACCGTTAGGAAAATGTTTGTTTTTAGAGTTTAAAAGAAGTCGTACACTCTCTATAGCTTGTGCAGATAAAACAAATATTTTAGCCTCTATAGAGTGTGATTTTAAATCTTTGTCATAATAGTGCGCAAATGTTACTTTTTTTTCATCACTATCAAGTTTATACACAAAAGCTTCTGGAATTATTTTAGCACTACATTTTTGAAGCAAAGCAGCCCTTGCACTCCCTTTTGCTCCAGTTGCACAAGCATAACTTCCACAAAAGTTAGAGTATTCACACCCTTTTCTATCTAATGCATTTTCAGATAAAATTGCACGAGGAGTTGCGAAACTCTCTAAAGAAAGCTTTTTACATGTTTTGTCAAACCAAGTGGTTACACCATTTTCAAAAAGCTTAGTATATGGAAACTCTTTTGTACTTCTTGGTTCTAAAAATTTATGTTTTTCAATCTTACCGCTCACACCCACAATATGTTCTACTTTTTCATAATATGGCTCTAACTCTTCATAAGAGATAACCCAATCAACTATATTAGCACCTTTAATATCTCCATATACACTCTTGAGTTTAAAATCATTTGGCTTCATCCTATGAAAATATCCACTCATCAAGTTTGATGAACCACCAACCATTGAACCATTCCAAAAGTTCCAATTGTATTCATCTCCATCAAACCTTGTTAAATTGCCATCCTCATCTATCTCATTTATAATATGCTTCTCATCTTTTAGCATAGGGATAAATTTATCACGCCTTGATACTGCTAACTCATCTTTTGATATATCCGCTTCTGTATAGTTTTTCCCTTTCTCAAGCACCACTACATTAAAGCCTGCTTTTGATAGCTCATAAGCTATTGGTGAACCACCAGCTCCACTTCCAACTATACATATATCATAAATCATAAAAGTGCCTCTTTTGGTTGTGGAAGACCTGTTTTAAAATTTAACCATTCCCAACCACTTCCAGAAGATACATTATATACAGGATCACTAAAAACTGCTTCCATTATATATGTAAGCATCCTGTTTATAAAGCGATCACCCCATCTAGTTTGAGAGATTAATATCAACACTTTTTGCCTTTGTAGAGAATCTAATTTTATATAGGCTTTACCAAATAGCTTTATTGCTTCTTCATTTAGCCATTTTATACCATTTTTGATATGCTTTTTTTCATCTTCATCTATACGCGAATGGCTTAGTATTATTTGTAAATACTTACTCATATTAACACCTAATTTTTTAGCATGTGGGAATAGATCGTATTGAAGTATTTTTATTGTTTGAATAGGGGTAGTTACACTAAAAAGCTCACAACCACTCAGCACTAAAACAGATGAGCTTAAAAAACCAGCTTTTAAAAAGTTTCTTCTATTTATCATAATATATTGTAAAAATTTTTCATCTAATATTCTTTAAATAGTATAATAACGAGGGATAAACTTCTAAATATATTATATGCACATTATAAAAAGGGGCAAGAAGAATAGAAGAGTTTAGTTGTTAAACAGAGCTAAAAGCTCTATTTAAAAGTGACTATTTAGATCCACACTTACCAGCACCACATTTCATAGTACTAGCAGCTTTTTTACCTTTACAATTGCACTTTTCATCTTTACATACAATTCCTTTTTCACAATTCTTTGCACATTTTTCATTACAATCTTTTTCAGATTTAGTTGCACACTTTCCACAGTTAGCGCCTGCTAAAAGAGTTGTAGACCCCAAACTCATATATAATGCAGCTCCTAGAAGAAGTGCTGATACCTTTAACTTACCCATGTTTTATCCTTGTATTTTTATTGTGAAAGTATTATATCTAAGTTATGTGTACTGTTTGTGTATTTATGATAAAATTTACCTTAAGAGGTTATTATGAAAATATTACTTATGGAAGATGACGCTGTTTTATCTGATATTTTACTAGATTATTTACAAGAGTCATGGCAAGTTGAGTATGCTTATAATACTCAAGAAGTTTATGATAAACTTGAGAACACAAAATACGACCTATTCATATTTGACATAAATGTAGCAGGGAAAAGTGGACTGGAACTTTTAAAAGAGTTAAGAGAGTTTAATAACACCACCCCAACTATCATCATAACGGCTTATACAGATACAGATTATCTAAAACAAGCATTTGAATTTGGTGCATGTGACTATATAAAAAAACCTTTTGATTTAGAAGAATTAAATGCTCGTATATTAAATGTAAAAACAATCTTTAATATTCAAAATAAAATCCAAATAGAGATTAGCTCAAATATATATTTTAATGCTTCAAAAAAACAGATAATAAATAAAGATAAATTTTTTACAATTAGCACAAAAGATACTAGAATTTTAGAATATTTTCTTAAAAATCAAAATCGTTTAATAAGCAACGAAGAGTTAACTCAAAATATTTGGGATTTTGACAAGATGCCAAGTGATGCAACTATTCGTTCCCATATTAGAACTTTAAGAGATTTAATTGGTAAAGATAAGATTAGTACCATAAGAGGGAATGGCTATATATATGAATGAAGTTACCTCTAAATCATTTTGGCTTTTTTTAACTCTTTATCTTGGAAGCTCTTTTATTTTCTTATTTAGCTCTAGCTACTGGTTTTATACTGCTCAAACTTCTGTGCAAAAAAGTTCTGATTATTATAAACTAAAACATATAAGCGATCAAATTAGTACAGAAGTTATAAAAGCTCATATGATGGATTATCCATTTAAACTCAAATCTTACGGTAATACTAAAGTAGGTCTATATGATAAAAATAAACAACTAAAATATGGAACAAAAATTCAAGAGATTGATTTTGACAAAGATTATTATATGCAAGATAATATTTTTACAGTTATATCTCAAGGAACCGCTAACCATCTTAATATATCTTATGTAGTTGTTCAAAGTATAGAGTGTGCCTCTTCACTTAAAAAAATTAGAGAAAAAATATTTTTAGTTACTACTATTATTGCAATTTTTATTATAGTGATATCTGTTATCCTTGCTAAGATATTTTTAAGACCAATAAAAAATAAAATTCAAGAGATAGAGGAGTTTGTAAAAGATACTACTCATGAATTAAACACCCCAATAACTGCCTTAATGATGAGCACTTCAAGAGTAAGAGATAAAAAATCTTATGATGAAAAAATTATACAAAACATATCAATTAGCACAAAACAATTGTATGAAATATATTCATCTTTAAGTTATCTAAGCTTTGAATCTAAAGAGGAAGATGAGAAGATTATGTTTGATGATGTCATACAAGAGTCTATAAAATATTTTAATGAACTCTTAGAGAGAAAAAATATCTCTTTATTGTTTAATAAAAATTCTTGTCAATTAAATATAGCCCCAACAAAAGCAAAAATGCTTATAAATAATTTGCTTAGTAACGCAATAAAATATTCCCATCCAAACAGCACTATATCAATAGAGATATCACAAGATAAATTTAAAATAAAAGATGAGGGTATAGGGATAAAAAAAGATAAATTAAATACTATTTTCAAAAGATTTTCTCGTGCAAATTCTTATGCTGGTGGATTTGGGGTAGGTTTGAATATAGTAGATGAAATTGTAAAAAAATATAATTTTAAGATAAAAATAGACTCTCAAGTTGATATTGGAACAGATATCACTATTTATTTTACAACCTAGAATTGAGTCCTTTTGTAATTGCATCATTTATTTCTTGCTTATAATTAGGGTTTAAACCAACTAACTCTCTATCAAATTTTATTACAATATCTTTAGTAGCATTTGGATGCCTACATAGTGTTACAAGAACTTCCATATAACCATCAAACTGTGGGTTAACTCTAATCCCTAGCTTTTTTGGGATACTACCATGATGTTTAATAATCAAATCAAGAGCTTCACTTAATTGTCTACTTGATGACATTCTGTTTCTAATTATATATCTTAAAGAATCTAGATCTGTTTTTACTGAGGGTTTAATAGGCTTTTTTTCAGGCGGTACTTTTTTAGTATTTTTTATTTTATTTGGTAAAAATACTAAAAAAATCAGCACTCCTAGAACTACTAATAATCCTACAATAGTCTTTATAAGTAATGATAATTCCATCTTAGTAATCCATTATTTAGTCTTGTGAATTGTTGCTATCAACCTTTGGTGTGCTTACTTCAACAGAGTGAGGTTCACTAATCTCTACTTTTTTTTCTGTATCGGTTGTCATTAAAGAGATAAGTGTTACACCTAACATCACTACTAATGTAAAAACCGTTATCTTAAAATTACTACTCATTTTATTTACCCTTTTATGGTGGACAGCTAGGGATTCGAACCCTAGATAGGTTACCCTATACCCGCGTTCCAGGCGAGCGCCTTCGACCACTCGGCCAGCTATCCTTCTTATGCGAATTCTACTATAATATAACTAATAAAGTATTTAAAGCTTATGATAAAAAGAGTTGCTAAGATGCTTTTTAGTATAATTTATGAAGTAATTACAAAATTTATGAGGATATATGCTTGTTAAATTTCAGATCTTTTATTAAACTACTACAAGAATCATTTAGAGATTTACTCCCAATAATTTTAGTAATACTCTTTTTTCAACTAGCTATCATCCAAACAATACCCCAAAACTGGATGGCTACAACCATTGGACTAACAATAGTTGGTGTTGGTCTTGCTGTATTTCTTTTAGGACTTGAGATTGGGATTTTCCCTGTTGGAGAAGGGTTGGCAAGTGACTTTGCAAGAAAAGGCTCAACTATATGGATATTAATTTTTGCTTTTATGATAGGCTTTGGTACCACTATTGCTGAACCCGCTCTTTTAGTCATCGCCGATAAAGCAGCTGGAATAAGTTCTGGCAGGATTGATGCCTTTGTCCTTAGAATGGTTGTTGCTTTTTCTGTTGGATTTGCAATTGTTATTGGTGTATGGAGAATTATAAAAGGTCATCCAATTCACTACTATATCATTAGCGGTTATATTTTAGTGGTTGCTGCTACTTTTTTCTCACCAAAAGAGATAGTTGGTCTAGCTTTTGACCTTGGCGGTGTTACAACTTCAACTGTAACTGTGCCTCTAGTAGCTGCCCTTGGAATTGGTCTAGCTTCAACAATTAAAGGAAGAAATCCTGTTTTAGACGGTTTTGGATTAATTGCTTTTGCATCATTAACACCAATGATTTTTGTACAGTTTTATGGTATCTATGTATATCAATTTATAGAAGCTTCTGACATTGTTATCCCCATCACAACCCATATAGCTGAGACTGCTGTTGCTTTTGATTTTAGCTTTATTACTCTTTTAAAAAGCTTATTTAGTGTTTCTATGGATGTTCTGCCTATATTGGCTGTTATCTTATTTTTTCAATATGTTATATTAAAAAAGCCAATTGATAATTTAAAAGAAGTTATCATAGGTTTTGTTCTTGTTATAGTTGGACTTGATGCTTTTATTATTGGATTGGAGATGGGTCTATTTTCACTTGGCGGATCTATGGCATATCAACTAACTAAAGATACAAACAATTTTATAATTTATGCTTTTTCTTTTGCAATAGGGTTCTCAACAACTATGGCTGAACCATCTTTAACTGCCATTGCAAGAAAAGCAAAAGAGATTAGTGACGGAAAAATAAATGACTTTGTGCTCCGCTTATTTGTAGCACTTGGTGTCGCTATTGGTATAGCTTTAGGTGCTTTTCGTATTGTAAATGGTGGAGATATAGTTTACTTTATAATGGTTGGATACTTATTTGTTATAGCACTTACATTTATCGCTCCTAAATATATTATACCTATCGCTTATGATAGTGGTGGTGTTACAACATCTACAATTACAGTCCCCCTTGTTGCGGCACTTGGTCTTGGACTTGCTACAAATATACCAGGAAGAGATCCTCTAATAGACGGTTTTGGACTTATCGCTTTTGCTTCATTATTTCCAATCCTTTCAGTGATGACATATGGTGTTATCACTGAAAAAATTGGTATTATTGGTGCACATGAAAAGGAGGAGATTAAACTATCTGAATTAAAACATGCTATTGAAGATGCAGAGAATATGGAGTTATCAACAGTTAGGGTTGATGGAACAGATAAAAGACATTCTTATAAAATGAATTTCTCAGCTGTTCATATCCTTGTCCCTGTAAAACTTCAAGATAAAGCTATATCGCTTGCAAAAGAGGTTGGAGCAACTGGTGTCACCATTATGCATGCTAATGGTTTAGGGCTTGCTCAAATGGATAATTTTTATAATCACCTACAAAATAATTCTACCCATTCAAACCTAATGTTTATTGTACCTAGCAATAAAGTAGATAAAATCGTTAGTAAAATTATGAACGGACTTGATATTGTTGGAGAGGGTGATGGTCTTTCATTTTCCTATCCAGTAACCCATCTAAAAGGGTTAAGGTTAAGAAGTCAAGATCTATAAAGAGTAATCACTATAATCATACTTATCTAAATCTATATAATATTTTTTATTTAGTTTAATAATTCTACTATCACCCTTATAATTTTTCTCAAATTTTATTTTTATTTTTTCTCTTTTCTTTTTAGAAAAATCTCTTGATTTTAAATATTTATTTAATGGGGTAAGTGTGTTGTTTTTTGAGTTTGAAGGGATGAATAGGCTGGACTCTTCAAGCCCACTAACTTTAGTAACTTCCTTTGTTGTATCGTAATTTTCTGCATCTACTTCTATTTCAGCTTCAAGGTGCTCCTTAGGAGTTTCAAGCATAAATTTAGATGATATTGCATTTAAAATATTTTTTAACTGCTCATCCTTATCTTTATAAATTTTTTCTATCTTTTGTCTTTCATCTATAAGCATCTGCTCTTTTTGATCACGCAAAGATCTAGTCTCACCCTCAAGGTTTTCAACTTTTTGCTGAAGCTTTTCATTTTGTATCTCTAAATATTTATAATATTTTTCATCTGTTTGTGTATTGTTTTTATTGTTAATTTTTTTAACTACTTTAACACGTGATTTAGTATTATCGATAATTACATTTTTTTCATTACCAACCATTATACTCTCTAGCGAACCCCTTCTAATACGATTATGTATAGCTTCTTTAGATACTCCAAAAAACTCTGCTGCATCTGCAATATTCATATTTTGCATTTGAAATTTCTCCTATCTCATATTTTCAAAAACTAAAGGGGCATCCCATTCACCACTCTTAATTTCTTTCATCACTTTTTGTAAATCATCAAGGTTTTTGCCTTTAACTCTTATGCTGTCACCCTCTATTTGAGCTGTTACCTTTAACTTCATTTTTTTAATATCAGCTGTGATTTTTTTTGCCTCTTTAGACTCTATATAATCAACAACTTTATAGGTAGCTTTTCTAGTCCCACCAGAGGCATCTTCAACTCTTAACTCATCAAGAACTTTTGAGCTAAGACCTTGTTTTAAAAACTTACTTATAACAATATCTTTAAGAGCATCTAGTTTGTTATCGCTTGAAGCAATAACTACTAATACTTTTTCTTTTTCTTTAAAAGTAACCTCATAAGTAGTGCCTTTAAAATCATAACGGTTTGCAACTTCACGATCAACCAAATTTATAGCATTTTTAAAATTTTGCAAATCGATTTTTGCCGTAATATCAAATGAGTGTTCTTTTGCCATCTATAACCCTTTTATAACAAATATAAAAATATTATAACACAACTAGATGTTTGTTTTACTAAAACTGTGGGGCACCAAAATCTAATCCACCACCAAAAGAGGCAAAATTTGGATCGCTATATCCAAATTGTGTGCTCTTCATTCTAAGTTTTTCTATATCTGCTTTACTAGAGATACCCTGAGGACAAACCATTGTACATTCATTACATAGTGTACAATCCCAAATCCCATTTGATTGAATTATATCTATTTTTTCTTTTGGTTCAATCTCCCGTTTATCACTAATATATTTAAAAACTCTTGTTAGTGAGAATGGACCTTTAAACTCACTATTTACAGCATAAACTGGACAAGAACTATAACAAGAACCACATAA